>Ga0247837_1001420_pt1 | contig 49570 bp, 30 predicted proteins | sample LaCtaG_2_FD_187115 | JGI IMG/M metagenome (GOLD analysis project Ga0247837, IMG submission 187115) | Freshwater microbial communities from meromictic Lake La Cruz, Castile-La Mancha, Spain - LaCruzMarch2015_14.5m | ecosystem: Environmental > Aquatic > Freshwater > Lake | place: Spain: Castile-La...
ATAGCGCTTTCCTTCTAATAGTGCTAGGAGTCTCTGCTGCAAGGCTAAGACTTTATATAAGTGTTGGGACTGCTTCTATCAGTCCTGCAGAAAGTCACATTCGGAAGCCCTTGTCTTCCTACTCTTCTCAAACTCAAGTTTCCTACTCATCGTGCTAATTCTTAATCTACGCCTTATGAGCCATTTTCACTGAGTGCTCCATCACCTCTCCGTCCACTAGTCTGTACATTGTATCTCCCAATATTACAGGACTGGTGCAGCAGTGCAAAACACACCCTGCGTGCGGAAACTCCTCCAGGCATACAGCAGCTGTATCGGAACGCTTTGATAAAGCAATTGAGAAAGAGCTTCCGAGAATATAGAGCTGGCTGCGGTCTGTGCAGCTGATGCAGGACTGGACTCTAGAAGGCAACTGGGGTTCTAACACACTAAAGGTTCGTCCATCCCAGACTTCAATAGATGTGCACCAGCCGCCACATATGTAGATAGTCGCTTTCCACACTACTGGATTGAAGCAGTAGTGGCTGTTTGCCAGCAAAGGCAGGGCTTGCCAGTTAGACCCGCGAGATAAGCTCAGCCTTTCACACCTCTTTCCGGCAATATAGGATCGAGAACCGAAGACATGCACTGCACCTTTCCACACCACCACTCCACTGCCACTGCGTCCATACAGGCAATCAGGCAGTGCCCTTACTTGGCCTTCACTATGCAGGAGATAGGCGGAATGCCAGGCTTGGCCGTTTTCTATGTGGATTGTACTTTTGCCGCCTCCCCCACACAGGACCAATATGTTTCGATTGACGACTGCCCAGGTGCTGTTGTGGTTGACCTGGACTGTGGTATTGAGCTGTACAGCTGGGTGGAATGTGAGAGTGGTGAAGTTGAAGAAGGACACTGAGTCTTCCTGCACTAAAGCAAGGGTGAGGGAGGGCGCCAGGTAAGTGCACACTTCCCTCACGATGTTGAAACTCAGGAAGGAAAATACACGGGAGTGCTTTTTGGCCCATATCAGGTTGGCTCGCGAGTCTCCCTCCAATCCCCACTTCTCCATATACCCCAGTACACTATTCCCCTAATACCCTAGACCTCATCTATATCTTGCAACTACAGGCCACGTAATATGGACACCCAGGTGATTTCCTACGAGCGACTCACCACAGAGCACGAACACCACTCCATCCAATTGACCTGGCAAGACATCACCTTCAAGGTCAAGTCCGCTATCGCCCCGGACGCCCAAGGCTTCACTGAGTTAATCCACGGAGTCGCAGGCGTGGCTGAGCCTGGGCAGGTCCTGGCTATCATGGGCAGTTCGGGCGCCGGCAAGACCACACTGCTCAACATCCTAAGCGACAGACTCACAAAGCCGAAAAACACGAAAGTGACAGGGTGTGTGTTTGCGAACGGCCAGGCTATCACAAGCATTGACTACAAGTCCTATGTAGGGTATGTGATGCAGGACGATATCCTGCTGGATACAATGACTCCACGTGAGTGTCTCCTCTTTTCCGCGAATTTGCGGCTCAGAGGGACTCCGGAGTCCAAGAAAAGTAGGGTGGAGGGTTTGCTCAACGAGCTGAAGCTGTCCAAAGTCGCAGAAAACCGCATCGGCTCAGTCATGCGCCGCGGCCTAAGCGGAGGCGAGCGTCGCAGAGTCTCAATAGCAGTGGAACTCATAGTCGACCCCAGCGTCATTTTCCTCGACGGTAATGCACACCCAGAGCCGACATCGGGACTGGACAGCACCAATGCTCTCAATGTGATGAATATGCTTACGGACCTTGCGAAGCGCGGGATTACGGTGGTGGCGACGATTCACCAGCCGAGCATAGAGATATTTGCTCAGTTTGACAAGCTCATTTTGATGGCGGAAGGGCATAATGTGTACCAGGGCACTCCGCGGGAGTCTCTGCCGCACTTCAAAGGCCTGGGATACGAGCCCCCGCCTCTCATCAGTGAGCCAGATTTCTATATGAAAATCCTTCATGTTGCAAATCGAGACGCCAAAACTGCAGACGAAGAAACTCGTTTGCAGCTTTTTACGTCCAATTACAGCCGCGAGCATGAAACTTCGAAGGACGAAACTTCGCTGCAAGCCCTATCGACCAATGAGTTCATCAACAAGCCTGGCTTTGTGCATGAATTCAAGTGTCTGTTCAGCAGGGCGTTCCGCAACATGCTGCGCAACATGGTGACTACTCGGATGAAAGTAGTGCAAACCTTCACCTATGCAATCCTCATCGTGATGATCTACAACGGCATGGGCGACGGCGCCAAGGGAGTGCAGGACCGAGGCGGAGTGCTGTTTTTCTGCCAAATCTGCATGGTGCAGGGAGCGATTCTAAGCGTGATTCTGGGCTTTCCAGTGGAGCGGGCGCTGTTTCTGAAGGAGCAAAGCCAAAGTCTGTACTCAGTATTGCCTTATTTCCTAGGCAAAATGCTGTCCGAACTGCCGATGTACATCTTCACGCCCACAGTCTTCGGCACAATTGTGTACTTCGGCATCGGGCTGAACACCAGTGAAATATCCAAGTTCTTCATCTTCAGTAAGGACCACTCAGTGCTGGTAATGTTCCTTCTACATGGCATTGGCGAGTCCCTCGGCCTCATGGTCGGCGCACTCATCTCTCAAATCTCAATCGCACCCAACATCGGCATGATCTGTGTCGTGCCTTTTATGATGGTCGGCGGGTTCTTTTCCAGCACCCAGTCCATCCCCGTCGCTTTCCGCTGGTTCTCCTACCTCTCCGTAAGCCCCACACAGCCCTACCGCTACGCCTTCGAGTCCTTGTGTCGGAACGAATTCACCAACTTGCACTTGAGTTGTGCGAAGTGCGAAGCGCCCTGTGTGCCCTGCGACCCTTTGAAGAGTTTCGACTTCCAGGAGGACATGTGGGAGGCTATATACATACTTGTAGGGTACCTGGTGGCGTCCAGAGTACTGGCCTTCTTTGTTCTCAAGAGCAGAGTGCAGAAACTGGGTAGTTAGTACTGGAGTCATAGGTGTGCAGGCAGTTTAGTGTACTTTCTGCATGCGGCAGAGCTAAATTAGCAGGTCACTAGACGGGGTTTCTTCATCCAACGCATGTTGATAGCGAGCGAGAGTTTCATCGTCCATTTTTTCCTCCTCATCCTCCTCTTCTTCAGTAGCGGGCTGACTTTCCGGCTTCGGCTCAGGCTGGCGTCTCTGAGGCTTTGGCTTCGCCTGCCTAAAAGAAGCCCAAAACTCCCACTCCATTGCCTCCAACCCCGACAAACAAACATCCACCCACACATCCGACTCAAACTTCTCATCATTGCATAGTCCGTCCAACTCCGACTTCCCCAGTCGAAGCACTCCTTCGCTGGTAAAGGAAGTGTGGAACATGCATCGGAACAAAGTGACAGCGCTGTTGTCTTCCTGCATGTTTCTGCACCGGAGAAGTACGTCGCCCTGCACGAAGACTCCGGGGTGGAATTGACAGCTTTGGTCTTCTGGGCGGATTAGGGCAGGACGGCCTTCGCCAGCGCTGGAATAGACCAATTTCCTGCCCTCGAAGATTTGAATGTAGGGGTGGAGTCCGGGACTGGGGATGCCTGTAAAGGTGATACGGTCAATTCGGATGCGAATCATGGCAGGAGGGGAATTCAATACTTCCTCAGTATATGCGAAATAGCGTGCTTGCGAGGGTGTGAATTCCGCTTCTGGACAGCCGAATAAGCCTTTCAGTCTGAGTAGTGCCTTTCGGATATCGGTGAATTCGGGACTTGTCCAGACGAGAAATAGGGATAGGACTAGCAGAGACCGGGCTAGGCCTGCTTGGCAGTGCATCACTGCCACGTGGGCGAGATCTGTGCTCAGCCAGGCTTTGATCGACATGCAGACTGAGAAGAGAGTCTCAAGAGGTGGCGTAGGCAGCCCGGAAAAACAGTGGTCAATGACTTGCCCATGGAAGGGACGAGCGTTGTATGTCCGTTCACTGAGGTTAAAGATCATGTACTGCTTCTGATAGATGGAATTCAGGTAAGTGGCTAAGCCGGATCCACAGTCTTCCGAAGGATAAGGCATGACCAGCACTCGTGGAGTGACGAAGTGCATTCCCACAGGCAATTCTGTCTGTACGTTACGTCTCTCAGTCAAGAAGTCCGGGATTTCCCGCTCCTTCTTCCAACCCAGTTTCCTTAGCAGCCCGGTCCAGCCGGACATTTAATAGTTACATTACACCCGCCTTCGCTTGTTTCCTCCGTCGTAGGCGCCCAGCGCCTCCACTCCCGCTCTCAGAGATGTCAGGTCTTCGCACAGGAACATCGGGGGTTCTGCGAACTTCGCTTGAGGACGTACAGCCTCAGGCTCTGAGTAGAGTAGAGAGTCCAGCTGGACAAGCAGAGAAAGCCGCGAGGGAGTGGGACTCCGCAGCAGAGCCGTGCCCAGGCTCAGCAGCTGCCTGTGATAATCCAGCAGTTGGTCATACTTCTGCTTCAAGTACCGTCCAGTCTCCATTACAGGCGCTTTGTATGCAGTTGCCTGGACTTCCAGCCGCTCTATCAGCTCTGCAGCCTTCCTTCTAAGCATCTCCACGACCTGGTCGTGCTCACTTCGAGTCATTGCCTCCGCGTACTCCTTCCTGCGCTCGCAAGTGGCAACCAGCCCTTCCAGTCTCTTCAAGTCCTCCGCCAATCGCTCCGTTTCCCTCCTATTCCGCTCCACATGTGGCTTTAAGGTCTCTGCTACAGTTGTAGCAAAGGAGTCTTCTTCGGGATCCACCACTTGGTGAGCTCTGTGGCCGTCTAGGAGACAGCGGGAACAGAGGAGTTGGCCACAGGGCTGGCGGCAGTACAGCCGCAGCGCTTTGCGGTGCTTGGGACAGCGCTGGGAGTGCAGTCTGTTGGTCCTTTCGATTGCGTCGCAGACTAGGTAATTCCGGCTGAGCGCGTTGAGAGGGCGAGAGTCGGTGCTGCGGTCGTGAGGACAGTGGAGTTGGGGTGCAGAGGCGAGCAGGGCAATGACGCAGCTCTGACACAGTGTGTGTCCACAGGCCAGCACCAGGGGCAGCCGGGTTTGGAGGTCGAAAGGCTCGAGACATACAGGACAACTCAGCACGTCCTCCATTTTACTACCCGCCCTCTTCCCACAGACCTGATAGAGCCTTTCCCAAAGCTTTGTTTAGCACAGGTATAGACAATTGCTACTATCTTGCAGGTGAAAGTGGTGCATGTCTCCTTTCTTCCTTACTGTATTGGCGGCATACACAAGCAATGGCGCAGCCTACGAAGCGGCATAAGCCTGCAGAGGTGCTTTCCTCGCCGTTGCCGCCGTCCCTGTCAGACGCTCCTCTGCCTCGCTTTATTGACCTGGACAGCTTTGTGCAAGCCCGGCAGTACGAACTCAATCACTTCCTGAGTGTCCTTGACGACAAATCCAAGCTAATCGGCAAGACCAAGCACGCCTTCCAGCTGCTCCCCAAGCACATGCGTCGCAGAGCCATGTCCCACAACACCTACCGAGTGCCCGCTCGCGTGCGAGTACGGCAGGAAAGCGAGGCGCAGGTCAAGCGGTCCAGTAGAAAGCGCAGAAGACGCACTTCGCAGCTGCTGGCGGCCTATATGCGCAGGGATAGACAGTGGAACTGGCTGGAAACGCACATTTGGCATGCGAAAAGGATGCATATGGAGGGACTGTGGGGGTATAAGCTGGCTGTGAAGCCACATGAGAAGGGGCAAAGGGCCTGCTATCGCTTTGCTAATACTGATTCTACGCTGTATGATGCGTCTTATTACGTATTTCTACGCCTTACAGCCTCATTACCAGACTTCATCACTCGATTTACCAAGGAAACCACCACTCCTGCAAGTGTTTCGGAAGGTTCTACTGCTTGGGACACCCTCCTTTACAGTTCCTCCACTCTAGTAGGTCCAATTACCCTATTCCAAGCCTCCCCACTACATTTAATCCTTCTAGTGCACCCCTCCGCCTACCCCGAAGCCAAGTCTCTCCTTTCCCAGGCCTACCCCCTAGAGGACCTAAAGGACCAACTGGTGTACTACCGACTCAGAGGCCCTACGGCTTTGAAGGTCGTCATGGACTCTATGAGGGTGGAAAACACGCCTGCGAGGGAGCTATTGGACTCTGCGAAAGGCTTTAACGCCTATCAGTTCCCTGCGAATGCGCTAATCGGCCTTTCCTACCTCCGCCACCAGCAAAAAGGCCCAATGCACATGCCTGCGAGGTCGAGAAACTGTGCACAGTCCAGCTGGGTGCCGGCTCAGCCTGATTCCAACCTCCTCCAAGCGCTAATACACTGGCCGAAGGAGATTTCCAGGACGGATTTGTGGGCTGCGGTGCAGGAAAGACAGGTAGCATCTCTCGTGCCTACCAAACTCACTACTCGCTCTAGACGCTGCCGCTTCCCTAAGCCTAATCCAGAGGCTTCCGTCCCTACCAAAGCCGTTCAGAGATCTACACAGTCCTTGTCCCCCGAAGACAGTGAGGACGAAGTCGAGATGCAGCAGCCAGTGATCCCCGCACTGCTCCTATTCCGCCGGTCTGGGATGAAGCGTGGCCTGGGCAGTGGCTGGGACCTGCTGGCTCCTTCAGGCTACGGGACTACGCTTTGGAGACAACTGGTGTATGCAGGGGGGAAGGCTACAGGTCTGAGGGAGTTTGAGGCTTTGGTGCTGGAGCAGGGCAGTTTGAACTTTCCCAATGACTACCCTACAACTAGGGCTTATAACGACTATGTTGAGGGTCAGTCTGCGGTTCTAAAGGCGAAATATGACCGGACTCCCTCCTCTCATAAGGTGAACCCTGAGCGAATTGCCTTCCCCACGCCCTTCAGTCCTCCCTGGGTCCTCCTCAGCCCTATTCCCCTGCTTTGGAACCAACTCATTCCCATCCGTCTCAAAGCGATCCGTCGTCGACCCGCTCCCAACTCCCTCCTATGTCTCCCCCTTCCCTGCGACCTAGAACACAGAGCTGGTCCCGCACACCAAGAACCCCTGCACTCCCGCTCCTTCCAGTCCTCCTCGGCTCCTAGCAGTCAGGTTGAAACTGCCTGTTTGGCGGTGTCGCTGGAGCGGGAAGTGGTGGGCGTGGTGACCTCGGGTAGCTACTCGCACGCCCGGGGGAAGGGGTACGGAGTGGGCTTTGTCCTGCGAGAGAAGTGGAACGAGGAGCTGATGCTGCTGTTCCGAAAGCCGCAGTCCCGGTTCTACCACCTTGCAGAGGTAGTTCGCCTGCCACCCAACTAGTCATAAGTCCCCACACATAGGGAAATCAGTCTGTAGAGAGCCCTATCGCAGGGAAAGACCGAGGCTAAGGTTACTTTTCTTTGCCTACATAGAATTGGCTGAACTTGTACTCCTCGTTGCCGGAAACTGCGTCCAGGGCTGAGTACCCCACCAGGGCGAAGGCGCCCAGCATCAGTACCACCACTAGTCCACTCAGCACTGCTGGACTTATTGGGATTTCGTGGCTGGCGGTGTCTCCTGCGACGAGCATTAGCAGCAGTGCTAGCACTAGTGTCTTCGCCATTATTACCTGCCTACTGCAGCGTTCAAGTACCTTATAATGGAACAGTACTTCGACCAACTGCGCAACTTCACACTCATGAAGAAACGGGAAAGCGACGACTTGGCCCTCAGCACGACCATTGCATTGCTGCTAGACACTGAAAACCCCCCACAGGTCCGAATTCCTGAAACGTTGCTGACCGGCTATCACTCCTCTGGGCCTGCGTTACTGTATACAGGCAGTAGGGGAGTTACTGCGATTTGCCCTGCTACCGGTCAGCACCTCTCTGACTTTTTAAGCGTTTGCGGCTTCGCCCAAAGAGCCGAATTCCGCACTCCCTTCTGCTTGGCGAAACAAGACAGCGCCTTCGTGCTAATGGACACCCTGGCCGTCTCCTCGCTCTGGCACAAGTGCACAGCCCAGGGCAAAAAGCTGATTCTGCAGAAATTCATCCTTTCCCAGGGCAAAAGACAGCTATTGGCGCACGCTACATGGAAATCAGGCACTTTCTCCTACCTGTTTTTCGTGAATAAACACCCTCACTGCGACGAAGGCCCCTACATCAAGCTAATTTCCGCCATTACGATCGAACAGCGGTTTCTCACCGTCCCAACATCCTCCGACAAAGTCACAGAGTCTCCCAACACCCCCCAACTCGACTCAATGCTGCAAGAACTGGCCCTGCGTCTGAAGCACCACTTCCGCAAAGGCTCCTTCAGCGACTTACTGGAGTTCGCAGCGGAGTTTGTATTGGATATAGAGGGCAATTGGGTGCTTATTCGACTACTGTATTATGACCTGAATAGGAAGGCGAAAGCGATGAGTGGGAAAAAGCTGCACAGGCAAATGACGAAGTCGAATCCGGGGTCGAGGGGGGCGTCGACTGCTTGCAGTTCGAAAGGGCCTTCGCAGCGCAGAGTGACGCCTACTTCCTTTTCTGCGCTAGTCTTTCCGGTTTCTCCGTTGGAATTGAAGCAAATCACCAAGCTATACCGGCACAACCGCCAGCACACTCGGTCCTCCATTCTGCGGCCCTCCATCCGCAGCAGTGTCAAGTCCACCCACCACTCCAGCCTCCTCAACCGCACAATCACCACTGAACACCTCGAATCAGAGCAAAAACACTTCAATCTACTCCCAATCTTCCAATTCCCCACTCCCAGAAGAGGCAGAGAGCCTGATGACGAAGGACTGATGAATTGCACGGTCGGGGAAAGAGTGGGGATCATTAGAAAGCACATCGCCAGGCAGAATAACTCCCTGTATATGCGAATTCACTACCAAAATGAACTGCCTGAGCAGCGCATGATGAAGGAAATCTATAAAAGCACGATTGATAAAGCTGTGACTGAGATGGAGCGGCTGAGAGTTAACGCTAGACTAGCCAGAGAAAGCTTCGCCCTCCTCAAGGCTAATAAGAAGCAGGTCTAGTTGTCTCATAGAACCCAACTCCCAGTCAAAATGTCCACCCTCAGTCTCCTCCTCTCCCCAGTCAAGCTCAGTTCCTCACTCCACGGACCCACCGAGCGCTGTCTGGCCCACCTCAGCCTGCTGCAAGGTGTGGAAAGTCCCGGAATAGAGGGCAATGCAGGCCGCAGGAAGGGCGGGATGGAGTTCGCCTACCAAAGACACAAAGTTGCAATTGTGGTTGATATTTCCGCTTCTCTGTTTCAATTGACATCCGGCCAATCTCTGATGTTAGATACTCTTGAAGAGGTGCTGTTCCGACTTTGGAGTGTACTGGACAAGTCGCAAACTCTGCTTTTGAGTGTGCTGTTCAGTGGGGCCAGCGGGTGCACAGTCGCAATGCACAGCTACCCTGTCTTTTCCCTGCACCACTTGCAGGAAGTGCTGCTTTCCGCCCAGTCCACCCTCCAACGCTTGCTCCTCTCCCCTCCCGCATCCCTTTCCCTGCAGTCTCTCCTGTCTGTGGGACTATTGGCCTTGTCTCTAATGCCGCCTGCCCTACCCTGTCTTATCCTGATATCCGACTTCACATGTGGGAGTGTGAACTTCAGTCACTACGGAGATGTGACAATGGATGTCCAAAGTCGAGACATTCAAGTGGTGCTCTGGCCGTTACTCGGCCTGCAGCGCACCTGGGGCTTCCTCAACCCTGAATTCGACCTAAAGTCACTAGCGGAAGGACTGCACGGGTCTATAGCGAGAAAGGCGGAGGATATAGATGAAAGGGTTTTTATGAGGATATCAAGGCTGAGGACTGTTAGGAGTGCTGGAAATCGGACGAATCGCATTTTGTTGAATTCGTACCAAAGTGAATGCGGATTTACTAGTTTTTTGAGGTGCAGACTTGCAGAAGGGTTCCGCATTCTTAGTTATTCGGACGAAAATATGACCTTTTATAGGCAATTTAGGCCTGATTTAGACCTGGAAGTCACAATTACGCGATTTCCGCAGCTCAAAGTCTCAATTCAGGCACTTTCCGCCACTACCTCCCTCCGAAGTCGCCAAAAAGGCGCAATAGCTGCATTTATCAGGAAAATGAAGCTTGCAGAAGCAGTACTCGCCACTATGGACCAGAGAAAGCCGCCTCCCGCCAGTCTCTCAGTACTAGAGCACCTCTTACCCTGTCGCTGGCTGTCTCTCCTGTCCCCTCAGCCTCTATGGTCGCAAATCAAGTCCTGTCTCCAGGCCTGGAGCTCGGAAACCTACTCAGATATGCTCTATTTGCGGGAAAACGAGGAAAATGTGACTTGGCTGAGAGTGGAAAGGTGTTGGGAAAACCTGGTCGAATTGCTAATAATGGACTGGAAAGGGGAAAAAGACCTGACAGACTTGAAAAATATGATACAGGAAATAGGCTGTTGGGTGTATGAAGGGCGAATTTCCACTATCCTTATAGAGGAACTTAGTGGGAGTGCGCAGACTAGGCCTGATGAATACAGGCCGGTTGCTGGCTTTCTGCAGAGTTGCGGCACTGCTTTTGAGTTTAGAGCGGAAAATGCGGTTTCGAAGATGGCGGAGCTGATTGAGGACTGTAGGGAGAAGGAGGGGTTCGTGAGGCTGGAAACGGCGGATAGAGGGAAGCGACTATATGTAAAACTCGATGCAGAAGCAATGCTGCAATATTTACTCACCCTCACTCCTTCCCTCCTGCATACCACCATATACACACTTCCCCACTCCTCCCCCAGACCCCTGCTCCCACAGGACCTGCAGCTCTACACTCACTTCTCCCACTTCCGCTATCTCCAGCGTATGTGTCTTTCCCAACTCACAAATCAAGAAGGCGGCCCGAAGCGCTTTGTGGAGGAAAGCACGAGTACTTGCTCAGTGTTCAAAGTGCTGATGAGGACCTTAGGCGAGGAGGGTCAGGGCGTCCTAGCCATGGTCTCTGAGGACGACTACATGCGGTGCTTCGGAGAGATGGATCGAGTGGAGTTGTATCGGGAGATGTATAGGAGACTGGGAGAGGTGGAAGACGCAGAGACCGCAACCGAGACAATGGCGGAATTTCTCTCAGGCCTGGAAGGGGACTCAAAGCAACAGTGGCAGCCAGGCTCCTCGGACCTGCATCCCCTCATACTGGCGACTTTCCAAAGTGTGAGCGATTGCTGTGTGTCTCAGAGCGGCTGCACCTACTTCCTTAGGCACATTTCTCCGTGGGAGTTGCTGGTCTGGAGACTACAGGAAGGGATCCTGGAAATACCCACAGTGAAGGTGTTTCGATATCAGTTGAAAGAGGGAAGAGGCCGAGGGGAGGCGGAAACAGCCTGGAATTTAGCAGAAAAGGCCCTTGGAGCGGCTTTAACTCATTATGTTTTTGACGAGTTATTTCACAGTCCTGTGCCTTTAGCTGATTTGCAGCATACACTTTCTCTGTGCAACCGGTGCACAGTCTCTATATCGCTGTGTGCTTATCAGGAAGTGATGGAGAGATGTGGGCGGACTCTGGGGGACAGGATGGGAAAGGCAGTGGAGGGCTTGGAAACACTGTGGAAGCAGCTCTGGGGCAAGCAGTTCTACCTGCATTCTGACAAAACTGTCTTTTACAGTAAACATCCCACTCAGCTCCTTTTCCTACAGCTAAATCCCTGCCAAAGCGACCTGTACCCTGCACTGACCCCCCCTAGTCTGCAGCTGCACTGCTACTCTCACTCCAGTCACGGCTTTTCCACCACTGTCTTCCGCAAGTCCATTCAGTCCCTCATAGAGGAACTGACGCAGGGAGTGGAGAGGATTGTAGGGCAGTTTGAACTGGAAGTAATGCGACTTGCGGCAGTGCTGGACAGCCAAACTCTAACTGCGGTAGCGTCTTTATTTTCAGCTGTTTCAGAGGTAGTCGAGACTCAAATGGAACTGGCAGTGGTGCACGGAGGCAATGAGGAGGACCTACGCAAGGAACTGAGGTCCCAGGCAGTGCTGCAGCTCAGGGAAGTCGACAGCCGCTTTGTCCTCCTTTCGGTTTCCGGCCTGCCCGCCACTTCCCCCTTCTTCCCGGCCGATTTCCTGCCTTTCTGGTGCCTTTTCACAGTGAAATCCCCCGCCCTGGTCCTAGTCCAAGCCTCCCTGCCTCTAGAAACGAAAGCTGCAGCTCCCAGTCTGCAGGAGGACCTGCAGCAGGTCAGAAACACACTGGAAACCAGACTAAACCAGCGCATCTTACTGCGGAAAGTGCTGGAAACCGGCCTTTGCTCCCCCTTGCTCGCCCCCAACTGCCCCCTCAGTCTGCCGACACTGTACTCCCTGCCCTTGGCTTTAGGGCCTAGACTGGCTTTGGAAGCTGCTTTTGCAGCTATTTCCGACCTTTTCGCCACTTTTCCCTATCAAGTTATCCCCCAAAAAGACCTTTTTCGCTTCATTATCGCCTCTGATGTATGCACTTTATTCCGAATTGCCAATATTGACCCTATTTCGCTGGCTTTGGAGGTATACTCTCTCGACAAAGTGGAAAAATCGCTGATTTTGCCTATATGGACCGCCGCAAAAGACCGAATTTCAGCGCTTTCTATCAGTCTTTTAGCCTTGGAACTAGTGACAATGACTACAATTTCAGCAATTGATATCAATTTAATCGCTACAGAGAGCCAGAAAATGGTATTTTCAGTGCAAAATCCCGATAAAATGGGCGGATATCTACGCCAAATAGTAAAAACAGTACTAAGAGAGGTGGAAACGCAGGACGGAAAACTGGGGTATCTCTATAACTCGCAGGAAAAGGACAATATGGGCGAGGGACTGGCCTGGGTGGAGGTAAATATAGGGAAAGACGTGGAAATTACCATCAAATCCAACAAAAAGGAGCTAGAAAGTGCTTTGGAAGGCTTATTGGAGAGCTGTGTAGCCGCGGGAAGGCTGGATTGCAGCGTAGAAGAGCTAATTCGCTCAGATCCGTGGCTATTTTACACTTCTTTGGCCAATTTAACGCCCCAACGGCCTACATTTCCCCATTACTCCCCCTTAGCCTCCCTTTCCATACTAAAATCCAGCCTCATTTCAGCCCTAGAGACAGTCCTCGGCCCAGAAAGCCTCATAAACAGCTATCAGAGCAGCAGGGAAACGAAGGGCTTTTGGCTGGAAGGGGAAATGCTGATAATAGCGACCTGCACAGACCCTGAGACTATGCTGTATCGGCCTAGTGAGGGAGTGCGGAGAAGCTTATTTTGCTGTTTCCTTGTGACTAATAGGGATTTGCAAGGGGTTTACTATAACCTGGAGACTGGGTGCAGGGAAAGGCTGAGGGAACTACTGGAGAAACTGATAGGGGACTATAGGGCGGCCTGGGGGCAAAGGTACGAAGGAAGAATGGGGAAATTGGGACTCATTGGCAGGCAATTGATAGAATTCCCCATAGTACAGCCTTCAGTCCCAGGCTCTGTCCTTCCCTTCTCCCTCTCTTCCCTCTATCTACCTCCCACAGCTCCGTTTCCCCTTTCCCCTCTACCCCCCACTCCCCACCCCGCCCGTCTCCAGCGCTACCAAGACCTCCTCCCCGCCTTCGACCCCTGGAGCCAGCGTCACCACCTCACCCTGCCTGCCTCGGTCCTGCCCTGCATAGAAACAGAGTCCTTTCTAGTGGGCTTGTGGAACTCAGAAAGTGCCTTTTTGATGAGGATGCAGGGGAATGCGGAGGGCAGGGAAGCTGCAGAGAGACTGCTTGGGAAGGTGAGGGAGGGAGTCAAGGAGAAGTTGGGCTTCGAGGAGGCAGTGGTCAGCCGAGGGAAAGTGGGCAAAATGCAGAGAAGCAGGACTGAAAAGGAACTAGGGAAAGGCCTGGGCAAGTCTCCAATCCACCTAAAACGCATACTCAACGACAGTCTCCTACTCCTTTCTCTCTCTCTCGACCCGCCCTACTTCTCCTTCCGCCTTTCCTGTCTCCAAAGCCTTCTCCGCGTCCTCAACCCGGCAGAGCCGTCCAGACAACTGGACTCCCTGCACAAAGAAATAGCGAAGTGTCGCAAAGAGCTGAAGGGGAGTCGACTGGTTTTCGACGCAGAGGCAGTACTGCTCGGGGAGTTACTACTGGAAAGGCCTGGAAAAGCCTTTAAAAGCCTATATGACGCAGGGAAGGAACTAGTGGGAAGTGGCCATTCCTGGGAAGGGGTGGAAGGGGATTTTTCGCTGGATACGGGGTTGGCCTTTTCTCAGTCAGTTTCCACGCTTTTTGCGCATATAGCTTCGCAGCCAGGGGAGTTTCACCTGTTTCGCTACTCGGAGTTTCCGGTGTTTCTCTTTCAAGTCCGGAATGCGGCGAATAAAGTGCTGTTTCCGGTGGGGTTCTGTGAGGGGTCGCTGGCTTTGGAGGCTGAGAGGATGGTGGAAGTGGTGATTTTGTATAGAGAAAGTCTGTTTCGTAGTAGAAAAGTGCTGGGCCTGACCTCCACCCCCTCCATCAACATCCTCAACCTGGAGTACCTAGTCCTTACCCGAGGTCCAGGCAGTCCAGGCCTGCGAGCCGCAGTGCGCAGTCTAATGGCCGACGCAATCACCCGGTCAATCCGAGGCGTGCAGCGAGAAATGGGCTGGAGCCGAGTGATCGACCAAGGCAGCGTCACAGCTGAGGACATCACAGGTCTGTTGGCGAACTCCTACCAGATGGAGATAGCTGAGGAGTGCAGAGGGCCGCTGGACTTGCTGCAAGGGGTGTTTTCGGTCGAGGTGTTCGAGTACTTGGGACGAATTCACGCTGGACGCTGTCGCTTGGTGCAGGACCAGACGAACTGGCAGCTGCTGATAGTGGTTTCCTCAGCGGAAATTGTGTATATGAAGGTAGGGAAGTTGGATGGGAGGCTGGAGGTTTCCCCGCTAATTCGCTCCCTTCCGCCAGCCTCCAACTCCTTTTTCCTGCCTGTGCTCAATCAAGTCTTCCAGTGGCTGTATATCCAACTCGCCTGCTAGTCTCTATAGCTTTTAATTCCCATCTTTGGAAGCTGCTATGAGGGACTGGCAGAAGTGGGTGAAAGTGTCTCTAGGTGCTAAATATAGCACAACTGTGAATTGTGGATAGCTGCTCTTTCAAGGCTATACTCAGCGAAAGCCCTTACTAGCTATGCGGCTTGAGCGACTCCTTCGCTGCCAGCTGAGACCGTCTAGTCACAATCGACTTCTTCCCATCCCCATACCCAGTAGTGAACTGCAGGAACGAGTCCGTCAAGTACTGCCCCGAGTAGACCTGCTGCTCCGGCGCCTTGAAGGAGTAGTAGTAACTGAACAGCCAGTAAGTCACCAACTTGCACACTTCCTGTGCTATGAAGAAAAGGAGGTTGTAGCCCCAGACGAAGCCGATGGCTCTCCAGCCGATTGCGCGCATTTTGGGGATGCGGCTGTCCTCGCCGACACTGAAGTTGAGGAACCAGTACCTGTGTAGGACTCACTTGGCGAATAAAGTAGATATTATCACTGCGAGTATGAAGGCGGCGAGCAGCATTTTCCCGGGCTTGCGAGTGAAGAAAAACCGGTCTGTGCGGGAAGCCCATAGCGTGAGATAGTCTGAAATGGAGACTTTGAACCAGAGCAGCGTGAGCACCTGGCCGTAGGAGAAAGTGGAGATGTCGAAAGCCTGGAAGAACCTAGAAGGGTTATCTGAGTCCATATTCTCCAGTCCCAGGAGCAGGAGAATGCACGAGGAAATGAAAGCTACACTGCCCATCACCAGAGACACCACGAAGTACACCGTGAGATTCCATTTCTCAGGCAAGCGAGCTACGGTCACGTTATCGTACGCGATGGAGACTATAGTGCCATCGTTCAGTAAGGTTATCATCACTAGTGCGATCACTGGGAGGGCGAAGGTGTTGGGCAGAGAGCCGCAGTCGTCATGCCCGGAACAAAGGAAGTTGGTGGGGTTCACTGCCACCATGGTGGCGAAGAAAAAGACCAGCAGCTGAGTAGTGCACGCAACCCGGTATATAATGTAGTTCTTCAGCCTTTGGAAAATCTTCCTCGACTGATACACAGCCTCAATTATCACAGATAGACCAGGCGCAGTGAGGACAATATCAGCCGCTGCCTTGGCTGCATCAGTAGCGCCTGCCACCGCTATCCCCACATCCGCTTTCCGTAGTGCAGGCGCATCATTGACTCCGTCCCCAGTCATGCCCACTCGCTTGCCCTTTTCCTGCAGGATTTGGATGATTGCGAACTTGTGCTCGGGGAAGACTTCTGCGAAGCCGTCGGCCTCCATTATGACGTTGTCCAGGAGCTGGCGCTGCACCTGAGTGGCGGACTCGTTCATGAACTCGGAGTTGTAAATGCGGTCGCCGAGTTTCAATATGCGCGCTGTTTCCCTGCCAATTGCGATTTGGTCTCCAGTGATCATTTTTACGTTGATGTGCATCATTCTGGCCTTGTGAATGGTCTCTGCAGTGTCCTCGCGGGGAGGGTCGTAGAGGGGAATCAGGCCTTGCATTACCCACTTGCCCTCTTTGTCCGTCCTAGCCACTCCCAGCGTCCTGTACCCGCCCGCAGCCAACTCCTCCACCAGTCTCGACACTTCCTCCTCAATTGCCGGGTCATCCGCCAGGGCAAGGATTATCTGCGGAGCTCCTTTAGTGCATTTGAAGGTCTCGCCAGTGTTAATGTTGCGAATGGTGGCTTCGGTGCGCTTTATTTTGGGGTCGAAGGGCAGGAAGTCCTCTTCTTCGTAGAAGTCGTACTTGATTTTGTGGATGTTTTTGGCGATTTGGGTGATGCACTTGTCAATTGCGTCTTGGTGTCCACTATCACGCTTAGAAGCCAACGAGGCTGTAAGGAAGATATCATCCACCGACCAGCTGCCCAGTAGTCTTGGTTTCTGCACTGTCAGTTCGTTGCGAGTGAGGGTGCCAGTTTTGTCGCTGCACAGTACTTCCATCCCTGCCAATTCCTCTATCGAACTCAGCCTCGTCACAACTGCCTTCTTCTTCGCCAAGCTGTGCGCTCCAACCGCCATCGTGCACACACACACCACCTGCATCGCTATAGGAATGCAGGCCACTAGCAGCACCACGCAGATGCCCAGAGTCTCAAGGAAGTTGTTGCCCTTGGCCAGCACTACGAAGAGGATCACAAGGACGAGGAAGGAGGAAATGAAGAGAAGGTAGAGGGACACGCGGAAGAGAATTCTTTGGAAGTTGCCGGTTTGTTGGACACTTGCGGTTAGTTTCGATGTTTTTCCAAAGAACGTCCACTTGCCAGTGGCGATGACAATGGCCTCCAAATCTCCGCGCTTGACCACAGCACCCTGAAAGACCTCATCCCCCTCGAACTTCGTCACAGCCAAGGACTCCCCAGTGAGTGCGGACTGGTCCACTTCCAAGTACCCCGCCCCCAAGCGAGCATCCGCAGGGATGATATCCCCTAACTTCAGCTTGATCCGATCTCCAAGGGCCAGTTCCCTTGCGTCTACGGATATCCACTCGTTGTTGCGCTTGACGTAGGCAGTGGGGGCGAGTTTCTGCTTCAGGCCTTCGATGGCGTTGCCTGCGTCGTACTCCTGGAACCAGCTGAGGAAGCCGTTTAGGAGCTGGAGGATTAGGAGAAGGATGATGTCCATAGTGCTCAGTCGGATGATTTCCACGATTACGGCCAGCCACACCATCAGAGCCAACGGAGAGTAGAAAGTGCTCAGGAAGCGCAGGAACTGATTAGGCTTTTTCTCCTTGAGCTCATTGGGTCTACGTGTGAATTACCCGTCTCTCTCCAAGCGTTTGCGAGCTTCGGCCGAGGCCAGGCCTTCGTCAGGCGTCTTCAGCTCTTCCAGCTTCAGTGGATCCTTCTTGTCGCGGCCTTGGAAGGCGTTGGGTTCGCCTTTGAGCTTGCGGTAATCCGTCATGGCAGCGACTATAATGCTTAAATGATAGCCTTAGGAAGGTTGACGTCTGGGGGTGATGCTGGCAGGACGGGATCGGTCCGGCGTCCCCAGCTCTTCACTAGCACTAAGGGAAGGCGTGTAGCTGCGGGCGGACAGGGACCCTACGGACTCTGTGCTTCGGTCAGTCAGCAGTTCAGCCTCACTTTCTGTGGTTCTCGGGTTCGACCCTTTCTCTGCTAGGAGTCGCTTTCGGGAAAGGGTCAGCTGGTCGTACAGCGCCTTATCTGCCTACCACTCACACTTCAGCATCGCTCCTTTTGCCTTCTTCTTCTGATGTCTGAGTCTTTGCAGCTCCCCATCCCTGCCTCCCTTCCTACTGCCGCTGTCCTCCAGCTCTCTGCCGCTCTCACTGTCACTGCTCAGACTGCTGTCTTCCAGACTTTCGCTGCCTTTGCTGGAGTCCATGTCGGAGACGCTGTGGGAGCGACGCTCGGCTTCCACTTTCCGCTGGATTTCCAACTTTTCAGCGATTGCTTGGGCGAGCTGCCTAGTGAGTGAAGCCAGCATCTCGTCCTGCTCCTGCTCCAGCACATTTTCCATTTCCCCCTTCTCTCTGACTAGTTCTGCCAGTCGCTTCTGCAGCATATTGGTAATGTACTCCTCCTCCCGCTCCAGCGAGGACAGCAAGCGTTCCTTTTCCCTCCTCATCGTCACGAGTTTCGCACTTAAGTCCGAGACGCTGGCCTGTTCGCGAGATTCGATGAGTTTGCGCTGAGTGAAAAGCACCATTTCGTCGTTTTCCACTGTTTTGGACTGGACTTGTCGCTCGAGTTCTGTGATTTTGAACTGCATGCGGCGCATTTGACGCTGCCAATCGTCTGACTTCCGCTCTTCCATATACTATTTACAGGGAAGGTGAGATTTGGACATTTGGACTGCTAGTAAATGCAGTAGTTCCCAATACACATAGGAATCCTTCCCCGTTTTCCAGGCTTTTAGCCGGATTTTCGCATTAATTAGGCTTAATCGACTTTTTTCAGTTTCCACAAAGGTCGCTTTTGGTCGTTTTTACGCAAATAAGCCAAATTAGCCTAACTGGACACAGTTGTGAGTGCTAGCTGTTACTACCTAATTCCCTTCTTCTGCCTGAGCTGGTACTCCACGATGCCTTTCTTCACCTCTTCCATTCTTTCCAGCTCCCTGCGCACCTCCAGCGGCACTCTGTCCAGCAGCACTATGGAATCAGGGGTAGTCGTCTTAATGAACTTAATAACCCCCTTCCACACCCTTCCATTCTCCCACACCTTGCGACCCAGCAAGTCCGGCAAAGCCTCCGTCAGCAGGAAGTCCTTGAGTTCCGGGAACTCCTCCAGCGACTTGAGGATGAGGTACATGGACAGAATAGGCAGAGGGGTCAGTTCGATGATAGAGCGGATGGCGCTTTGAAGGATGGAACTGGTGTAGACGCGGCTCATTTCTATGAGGGTCTTTAGCGCAGGAATGCACTCCGCTTCCTTCCCTCTGACCAGCATCACAAGCAGTGCACTGGGCTCAATGTGCTGACTTTCCAACAGGGTCTGCAGCATGGTTTCCTGCACAGAGCCAGACTGACGCAGCACTAGCGGCATCATTAGCTCTGCTTCACGCTAGGTGACAGTTACCAGATTAAGCCGGGGACCTAGTAGGGGCACCCAGGACACGATTTGCTCGGTCAGCATTCGGTGCACTGAGATGTCTTTGAGACTGCCCTCAAAGGTCTCCAAATCCTTCACCACTCCCAAAGTATCCAGCAGCAGTGGCGAGCTAATACTCGCACTTTTGACCAAACTCACCAGCAACTCATGCTTCAGGCTAATCCTGCCCTTCCGCAGCGCCCTGGAGTAATGGCTCAAAATCACTTTCTTCGTCGCTGGGTTCTGAATCGCCAAATACTCCTTGAATAGGTGATTCAAAAGACTTGGGTTTTTGTGAATTAGCTTGAAAAAAAGACGGATTTTGGGGTCCACATCGCCGGAATTCATGGCTTCGCAGCTAAATATCCCTCACCAAAGCGACTTGAAGTCAGTGATTACGCGAGTTTCGATCACTTCGGGACAGATGAAGTAGAGCTGCTCGGAGATGAGGGAAATTGCGCGCTTTTGGAGGTCGGAGTTCGCGTGCTCCACGATGGAAAAAACCTCGTTGAGGCCTTTTTGTCCCTCTTCTGAGGTCAGAATGAGGAATTTGAGTACGTCGAAGAGCTGGTCAATCTGCTCAGAGTGGTCTCGCAGGTACCTCCACACGTCATCTGTGAGTCTGGGCAGCACTTTGATGAAAAGGCCTGCAGTGGCCACGTCCTGGATTTTTGACAACATTCGCTGCACAAAGGCTTCGTACCGCGGAGTTTTGGTGACGAGTTCACAGTAAAGGACCTGGTACAGGAGCTGCTGCAGCTTGTGCACGTGCTGGTGCGATACCAGGAAGGTGAGTAAGTTGTCCTCCTCAGTCTGTAAGAAGACCTCAGGGTCGGAGGCAGTGCGCAGCGCTAGAGCAACAGACCGTACCAAGGAGTCCAGCTTATCCGTATGCACATGTGTCAGCGACCTGAACGGTAGGTCGTGAATAAACGCATTGAAAATTATGTCTTTAGGACTATCCGCAGGAGGCAGCAAGGCAGGCAAGCCGGGTAGCGTCTCCACGCTCAACCCCGGCTCTCTGCGGCGCTGCGAGTCTTCCGCCCTGGCAAACCGGGCTGAGAAGTCTTCGCGTTCGCGCATCTCGATGGACTGCAGCTCTTCCAGCAGCCCGCGCACTGCCTATCGCCTACCGTGTCCACTGGCCATACGCAGGTTCCGGACCCTGTAGTCTTGCACATTCCTCAGACAGATCCGAGCCAGAGTCTCGATGTCGTTTGCATGCATTTTAATTTTTATAAGGGAATGCATGGCTAATCCACGAAAGGTCTTCACATGCTCTGCAAAAACACTATGCATAGCGCCTTGTAAGGGACAATATTCGATTAATTGAGTGAAAAGCGACTAAAGTGGGTCTGAAGATAATAGAGACTCTGTGAAATTTCTCATCTAGGAAGAAAAGCCTTGTAAGTGTGCATTTCTCTGGACAATTGCATGAAAATTGAAGGGAAACTGACTCCAGTAGGCTGTTCGGCTCCTTTGCCCGCCAATTTGCTTGGAAATAGGGACAATTTCGCGTCCTTTGGTCGAGACTAGTATAGAAAATGAGCCTTTTAGGGTAGATTTTGATGGCTTTCCTAGGAAATTAGCGTTGATTTTGACTTTGCTATGAGAATTCCGCAGTTTTTCCTTCTAAATTCGGTATTTTCACTAGTATCATCGCCCTGAGAAATAGTGCCAAACCCGCCTAAATCGAAATAGAGACAGTAGATAGACTTGGAAATGTGACTAATTCTGCTTGAATTGTGCAAAGACAGTTTGGCGCTCAAATAGCCAGGCTGTGCAGGAATATATGGAGTGCCCCACTTGCTTGGAGGTGTATTTGAACAAGGGCAGAAGGCCTAGGAGTTTGCCCTGCGGACATACGTTTTGTGAGGTGTGCTTGGCTAAGATTGTGGACGAGCGAAGACTGACGTGTCCCACCTGTCGCTCCCTCTGCACTCTCCCAGTCTCCGACCTCCCCATCAACTACGTCGCCGAAGATCTCGCCCAGTCCCACCAAGAGAAACAACGCAAGTCCCAGCCCTGCTCCTCCCACCCTTCCGAAATAGTCCGCTTCTTCTGCAACACCTGCTCCACCGGCCTCTGTGCAGAGTGCATAGTGGACCACTCCGGCCACTTATTCGTGAAGTATGAGGAATCAGTGGTGGTGCTGAGGAACAAAGCAGCTAATTTGAAGGTGCAGCTGGATGGAAGCAGTGCGAGGGTTTCCTGCTATAGACAAGAGTTGGAGTCGGCGCTGCAGGCGCTGCATTCGAAGTCGCAGGCGGAGCTGATGAAGGTGGAGGCTTGCTTCAGAGCGCTGCTGGGGGCGTTGGAGGCGAGGCAAGTGTCGGTGAAGGAGGAGTATATCAGGACTGTGCAGGCAGAAAGAGAGAAACTTCTAACTGAGTCTATTCGCCTGCAGACCCTCAAGTCCGTCCTCCAGTCCGAACAAGACAAACTGACCCAAACTTCCTCCCTCCTCCTCTCCGACATCAACCCTCGCTCCTCAAACCTCTCCACCCTCTTATCAGACCAGCTCGACCGACTCCACGACTTCTACCAGCCTTTACGTGAAGAGCCCGGACTGAAAATAAGTGTCCCCGAGTTCCTGTTGTTTGCGAGGCAAAGCAAGGAAATGGTGATGGGGATGGGGGCGCTGATGGGAGGTTTGCACGGGGAAGGGGAAATCCAACAGCCTCAATTGACCTTTTTCGGGGACAAAAGCCAGGTTATGACATTGGACCTAAATACGCTGACTTGGGATTTGAGGGCGCTTTTCAGTCAATTTGAGTTTAGTTACTATGCAGCTGCAGTGACGCTGCCAGACGGGAGTGCGCTGATAACGGGCGGAGGGTCGTTTTCGACAGTGCTGCACTACACGGACAGAAAGCTGGTGGCGAAGAATAGCATGATGCAGGTCAGGAAGGAACACGCAGCTGTCTATTTGAATGGGTATGTATACGCCCTAGGCGGCTACGACGGGCAATCCAGTCGCTTCCTTCGAGACTGCGAACACTACAGTCTCCTCTCCGACGAATGGTCTGCAATTGCCCCCATGAACACGGCCCGCTGCGCCTTTTCCGCCACAGCTGTGAATTCTCGCTTTATCTTCATATTCGGGGGCTATGACGGAGCGCAGAGACTTTCTTCCATTGAGAAATATGACCCGGAGGAGGACAGGTGGCTGTTGGTTCCGGTTGCACTGAAAAGTCCGCTGTCCAATTCGGCCTGTTTTTCTCCTAGGAAGAACACTGTAATAGTCCTGGGAGGCGGCCTATCCACCGGCTTTTCCTTCCACGTGCAGCAACTGGACGTAGAAACCGGCCTCTGGACCAACCTGCCAATGATGACTGAGGGCCGAGACTTGCGGAACAAGGTCGCTTTCTTCGACAACAAGGTCTACTGTGTGGGCGGCTACACCTTCAAGGCGGAAGTGCTGGAGCTAGGGAGTGAGGGGTGGGAACAGCTCACGACCTACCCAGTGGGTGACAACCTCGATTCCTGGTCCTGCGCAGTGACTTTCCGCCGAGAAAACAAGCAGCCACAAGCTCTAGGGAGTCAGGCTAATTAGACCGCTTGGAGGGACGGGGAGGACGTTTGGGTTGGGATTGCGCAGGCAGGCTGGCTACAACTGGGCCTCTGGAAAGGATGGCTGGGTCGTCAGGACAGGGCTTCGTCACTTCGCTCAGACGCTTGATGTCTTGTCCTCTGAAGATGAGCACATCCTGTCTCTGCCGTCCTCCCGCCTTGATGAGCGTGATGGTCTGCGTGACCGGGTCCACTTGTCCCAAGTAGCCGCGATAGGAAGCCCCGTCATGCGTCTCCACCAGCAGCTCGTTGCCGAGTCCGTATCCCGCCATATCTTCTGCTAGGCTTACTGCTTCTTAACTATCTTCTTGGTCACCTTCACAGTCTTGGTGGTGACTGAACTGGTAGTTATCTTGACTCCGCGCTCCAAATCGAACTCCTTCACATGCCACTCCGTCAGTCTGCCCAACTCTTCGACGCCTAGAGGGTACTTCGCAAACGGACCATATGGATAACGAAGCAAAATTCGGATAAAGGACGAGCTGTCCAGTCCTGAGGCTGCAGTACTGAGTGGCAGCGCCTCCTCATATACTTTCTGCAGCACCTCCGCAGGTGCAGCACTGTCGTAAGTCCCTACGAGCCTCACAAACGTGTCCTTATCCACCAACTCCATCCCTGCCGACCCATGCAAGTCCCTGAAAACCACTGCCAGTCTTCTCACCTTCGCCATATACGCCTCAGTGACTCCCAGCAAAAACCCGCCCAGGGAGACCACGCACTTTTCAGCGTCCACAGACTGCTTTGCCAGGAACTCCTCCTTAGAAACAGGGGTTGAAAGCACTTCTTGCAGGAGACGAGCGGAAATTTTGACTGAGGAGCTGACCTTTGGCGAGACTTGGGCCTGGGTAAGGACGCCAGAGGAGTCCACTACTTCCGACCAGAAGTCTGCAGGGTCAACATGCGCGTTCAGCAGGTGGATATGGATTAGGGTCAGTACGAAATCGGCCTTGGATACACCAGACGGCTGCAAGTATCTAATCCAGTGCTCGACGAAGAACTCAGGGTTTTCAAATAGAGAGTGGAACTTCTCAAGTACAGTTTCCAGTGGCGCCATCCCCCCTGTCAACGCTAGGTCTGCTATTGATATAGGACTGGCAATGCTCCTTTCCTGCTCATAAGCCTCTGCTAAGTACTGGAACTCTTTGTGGAACCCGGTCACTACCACCTGGCCTTCCAGGCTGAGTGGACTTCCGCTGTACAGGTTGAGCAGTCTGGCGAGGACTAGAGCCAGAGGGTGATGCTGGGTGAAGAGACGGTACAAGCCTGGGAGGTTGGCAGCGAGTTTGCTGTGGATCAGGTGAGTGCTGGGGAGGGTTTTGAAGAGGTGCTCGAGGAGGAATTCGGAGAAGGGGAGAGGCCGCTTGTCGGCTTTGAAATCTTCGAGAGCAGCGGAGTGCATGGAGGAGATGAAGGGAAGCCAGAACTCTAAGGTTTCCACAGGAGTCGCCGGCTTTTCGAACTTGAGCGCATTCAATTTCCAATGCTTCGTCACTATATTGGAAGTCAACAGCAGCATCCTTTCAGCCACCAGTGGCGGCTCTGTGGCTCTAAAGCCCTCCAACACCTCCTCTGCTAAGTCTTCGTCCAAGAAGTCCGTCACACTCGTGTATTCCTCCAGAATACTTTCCTTCGGGTACTCCTCTGGAGTATGGGTCGCCACACCCCACAACGCAAACGTGACCTGCTTCTCCACCTTCAAAGTCAGCGCCAGCGCACTAATAATCCTCAGCATCAGCTGCTTCCGTCTATCCTGCTCCTTAGCCTTTAGTTGTCTCTTCAAGTCCTCTATTTGCTCCTTCAAATCCCTTATTTCCTGGTCTCTAGTCACCAAATCCCTGTTCAGTTGCTCGATTATGTCCTGGAACTGGGACTTGTTTTCGCCCAACATGGACTCGTAGGACTTTATAATCCCTGCATAGCGCACGTTTTCAGCCTCCATATCCATCGCTCTCCGCTTAAACTCTCTTAAATCGTCCACTTCAGCCTTGATTTTCTCCAATTCGTCACTCGTAGCGGTCATTTTCAGCAGTAAATCGCTGTGTTCGAGCGATACTTTCTTGAGTTCTAGGGCGAGGTGGGTGCTTTCTTGGTCTTTGTCTTCGAATAAGGGCTTGTAGCGCTTTGCTTCTTCTAAATCTGGCTCGAGAATGGAGATTTTCCGCTCGAGGTCTTTGATTTTGCGGCGAAGGTCCTCAATTAGGAGAGATCTGTCGGATAATTCGCGGGTGATTTGGTCGATTTGGGTGGTTGTCTCTGTCTGCGTATCAGTATAGGACTCTAAGAGCGACCCCAGTTCTTGCGAGTGGTCCTTGAGCTGCTCCGTCTTCGCCAGAACCACAGGAATTAGGTAGTTTTCCTCACTTCTGCCCATTAGTTCTTTCCTGGGGGCAATGACGTCCTCCTCCGCACCCTCGAGTTGCTCGTACTGAGCGAAGGATTCTTCGAAGTACTGGTTTAGATTGGCGTCTGAGGCCTTAATGGCAGCGTTGTGGGCGGAAATGGGGTCTTGGGCGGCTGTTGCGACTTCTAGTAGTCCCTTCGACTGGGCCAATATAGTCGGAATGGCAGTTTCTGGGTTAGTAATGGGCTGTTTCAAGGCTTCTGCCTTCTTGACCAGTTCCTCCGAGGCTCCGACACTCCTCAAGTTGAGCACATACAGCGGTAGAAAGGCGTTGAGCTCTGTGCCGGCCTGGACTACCTGCTCTACCTGCTGGTTGCCCTGCTGCAGGGTGAATAGGAGGGACAGCTGGGAGGTTAGGTACTGTGCGATGGCGGGTGTGTACTCTCGCAGGTGTTTGGACTTGAGGAAGAGGAGGGGAGGGAAGTAGTCACTGCTGGAGGACTCGCTGATCAGGCGCTGGCGGGCGGCTACAGCCTCAGGCCCGCCCTCCACCTTCTCCAAGTACGGGAAGCCCGACTCCAAAGCGAAGTTGAGGTGGTCATCAGTCTTCCTCAGCGCTGCATCATGTTCCTCCACATCAGTCTGCGCAGCCTGCGCCACCTTATTGAGTCCCCTCAGTTTCTCTGCTATTGCCTCCGCAGGGTTCTCTACCGAGGCAGTCTGCAGTGCATCCAAAGGCTGTCTAGTAGTCTCCGCTGTGCCTAGTGATTTCAAGGCGGAGACGTACTGAGGGATGAAGCGGTCGAGATCTCGGTCCACTTCCTCCACTTTCCCTTGCAGGTTTCCGAGTGAGTCCAAGCGAGTGCTGAGGGCGTCGCCGAGGTCGGGGCCAGTGAACTGGATTGCGGCTGTCTTTTCGAGCAGAAGAGGGGGGAAGTAGTCTGTTTCCCCGGACTTGTGGACCAAGGCCTGGCGCTTCTGCAGCTCCTCAGAGCTCTGAGGGAGCAGGGTGAGGAAGGGGTAACTCCACTCGAGTGCGGAATTGACGTTTTTGTCAGTGTCTTTGAGGGCTTTTTCGTGCTTGTCCACACTAGGAGTGACCTCGGGCACCAACTCCGCCAAAGCCTTAGTCTTCTCCACCACCACATCCACCGGCTCAGCACTTTCCACAGACTTCTGCAATATGGCTTCCACTGCCTTGCGACTAGACTGCGGGGCGTCCACGGCCGCTAGGAGGCGCTGTAACAGCGGAGCGAAGCGGTTCAGGTGGTTTTCCATCGCTTGGAAGGGCGTTTCGCGGGCGGGACGGCCACTACGCACCTTTGCACGGGTGTTTTTGAGACTAGGCGCCGATTTCGTCTGCTCCACCGCCGTATTAATGGCCCCAATTTCCGAATTGGACTCCTCCTTCGTATACCCCCTGAGTCTATTCATCAAGTGCAAGTGAATGGGCTGGTACTCCAGCAGCAGATTCAGCATCTGGTGCAACTTGTCCGGGTCCCCTTCCTGCAGGTAGTGCTCGTGGATCTCCCCGAACTGGTCCTCCATGCGGTCTAGCTGGCCTTTGAAGTCGTTGGAGTGGGTCAGTTCCACGATTTTGTCGGAAACTGCGTCGTGTTTGACCATTATTTGGTAGAGCGTTTCCATGGCCTTTTCGACCTCTTCCTGCGGAATCCCGCCCTTAAACTTGTCCAACTCCTCCCTCTTCACCTGCTCCATCTGCGCAATCAGCTCCATCCCTCTCTTCCCCTTCTCCACCGTGCCTCCCTGCACCTCCGCATACTCCTGCACCTTCGAAAGGTACTCCTCATGCGCACTGTTGTCATGAATCAGCTCCCCAATGCGCGCCAAAGTCTGCATCGAGTCGTTGACAGAGGTGAGAAAGACGCTGTTGAACACTTGCAGCATGTTCAGGTCCTCGCGGAAGCCTGCGAACATGTCTTTGAGGAGGTTTTCTTGCTCGGTGCCGAGTTGGCGGGTGGCTTCGAGGAGGGTTAGCACTTTTTCCAGGTCGCCGCGGTCTTGGACTTGGATGGATTCGAGGGATTTGTCGAGTTTTGTGACTCGGTCTCCGAAGGCGGGTAGGAAACGGCCCCACAGGACTAATAACTGCTGCTGCCCCAAGGAACTGCTCAGTTCTTGCTGGAAGAGGCTATCCAGACGCTCTCTTAGCTTGGCGGAAATGACCTCTTCACACCGGTCCTCCCTCTCCAGCATCTTCACTCCCTCCCACTCCTGCTTGTACCAGTCTCCTTTGCTGCCCCAGTAGCGGTACCCAGTGTCCCTGCCTGCGGCCACTGTCACTTTTTCTTCGTATTTCTCATCGGGCTGGAAGTCCCAAGTGTGGTCCCAGCGGCGTGGAGGCTCTTTGCCCAGGTCGTGGCCCCAGGTGTGGTCCCCGTCCTTGTGCCAGCACTTCTTTTCGAAGCGCTTGGGAGTGCCGGACCAGTTTTCTCCCCAGGTGTAGTTCCCTCGCTGGTTGGTAGTCTCTCCCCCCTCTTCCCCTTCCTTATGCCACTGCTTCTTGAACATCCGCTCCTCACCGAATTCCCAAATGTCTTCCACCCATCGCTCATAGTCGCCTTTCAGGGGATGAATGCCGGCACGGAAGCCTTTCCGGATGCCCTGTTCCTCTGTGAACCGCTCGTACGATCGGTTCGGAGGCTCCAGTCTCCACCCCTCCTGCAGCTTAAAGGTGCCGTAATCCCTCTCGACCGTTCCCCATTCTAACTCGCCCTGCAGCCAACTCTTGATAGTGACCGGAGACTCTTCGTCTCTGAAGCGCAGTTCGTAATGGTACTGGTTCTTCTTCTTATCGTGCTGGAATCGCTCGAAGCGCTGGCTGCTCTTGTCAGTCCATTCGAAGACATCCACTTCCTCAGCCTCAACAAAGAAGCGCTCATGATGCACGTCATCTGAGCGTTCGAAAGGATAGTGGATTTGGACGAAGCGATGGAAGACTGGAAGTCGCTGCAGGTCCCTAATCGAGTACTTGTTGTAGTTCGCAGACCACCAGGCTTCGACTTCAATAGCCATTTACAGCCAGTCCATTTCACACCGTTTTAGCAACTCTCTGGGAGACACGCTACTGTACCTTTCCCTGTTAATCAAGTGTCCCTTAGCTACCCAAGCACAGAGCCCAATCCTTCCCTTTCGCTTTCAATTACCCTCTCAGTTCTCAATAGATTACTGCAACTTCTCCCAAAGCCGACTTCACCCCAACTGCCCCTTCTTTAGCCTAAAGAAGCAGCTGATGAGCCAGACTCCCGCCAGCAACTTCTTCTCCGGGTTGGTGTACTCCGCCACCTCCCACTGCCCTGCCTCCTCCGTAGCGCCTAAGTGTCTGGCGGCGAAGCGGTACAGTGAGAGCTTCGCAGGCGTGTAGTCCGGCTCACCTATAGACCGCTCATATATTGAGAAGGAAACTTTGAAGTCGCTGAGGAGTTCGGAGCGGTAGAGACGCATGATGTGGGCGAAGGTGTGGATAGCGCCGGAAAGCAGAAAGCGGGTGTAGACGGCTTCCAGTGCTTCCGCTATGTCTGTCAATTCGCTGTCGTCCCTATCGCTGGCCCAGGGCAAAGGCTCGGACTGGCCGTACAGGACTTCCGATAAGGCAGAAACGCGGAATTCCGTCTCTCGGCCGTATTTGGACAAAGCATAAGGGAGGGACTGCAGAAGGTGGCCGTCGTCCCACAGCGAAGGCCGGGCACTGAGTACTAACAGCCTGTCCAGGTCTGCTGGCCCCATGCAGTCCTCTGGACTGGTCGAAATGCCTCCTTGGATCAGCCGGTCTTCGGGGTCGAGAGCCTTGATTAGGCCTGCGGTGTAGCTGGAGAGGGAGGAGGTGTGCAGGGTGAGAGTCGCGAACTTCGATATTCTCTGCAGAAACTCTCGTAAGCCGGGCCGAGGGACTAGGAACAAGTCCTCTCCTGGGCCTTTCAGCACTGAGGAATGGGAGGGAATTAATACAGATAGGGCTTGAATTCGGGCTTGGTCCAAAGGCTCCGCAATTGTCAATTCCACGTCCAAAATCAGACTAAATCGTGGTAATTCCTTGCGAACTTCCTCGACTTCCAGCACTTCTCTCAATCCATTCGCCTTGATTCTCCTGATAAGTCGTGGATCTGACAAGACCGCAGGGCGTTCCAACAGCTCCGGCAGTCTCACAGCCACAGTGGGCAGCATTTCCGGCACAGCCACCACTTTGTACTCGCAGGTCTGCTGCATTTCCGGCAAGTCCAGACTGATGGAGTCCACGAAGTCCAAAGGTTGGAAGGGACTTTCGAACATAGCGGCTTTCACCCGCTTGCGAATTTCCTCGTCTTCGTCTGCATAGCTAGGCTCGGGAGTGGGGACTTGGCTTTCAAAGGCTAGTTGCGCCAGTCGTTTCTTCTCCTGTCTGTGTCTTTCTAAGCAATGTGACACGAAGGTTTGCGAGTTTTGCTGTTTTTTCCGCTCGTGTTCCCTTCTTTTCGCCTCGTTCTTCAAGCGGTGGTGAGTGATTTGCTCCATTTGGTCCACATATTCCCGCTTCAATAGCTTCTTGCAGGCCTTGTCCGGCTTCAGCTCCAGCAGTTTCACAAGGACGTCGTGCAAGTCGGTCAGTGCAGCGGTGCATTTCACCCACTCTCCGAACTTCCGCCCCAAAGACTGAAGAAACACTGCTAAATTGGAAGGGTTGGCTTGGGGGATGTCAGGGTTGGTGTGCAGCAGGTAGATAACCTTGCGGAGGGAGTCGGAAGTGAGAGTGGGTGGGGAGGAGGTGAAGGACTGGAACCATTGGAGGAGTTGGGAGCGGGAGGGAGTTGGAGCGTTGCTGTGCATTTGAATGGAGTATTATATGGAGGGGGGATGAGGACCTAGTGCTAGTGGATAAGGAAGGAGGGGGAAAGACGGTTATAAGTGGGAGCTAGCAGTACTGCGAAAGCCAAATATAGGATTTACCTAGGGGGTTTCCTCTGTTGTCTATCGGGCAATAGCAGGAAAAGTGCGAATTCCCCAAAGAACTGACCGACGTGGGAACAGACCAGCAAATTGATATGTAAAAATCGAAGCCAATTAATCGACTTTCCAGTGAAATTACCCCTAAGCCAGGGAAAATACGAAGTTAGCCAGGCCTACGCCATACTCTCTACCCTCTGACTCCTGACTGGGACTTGGCTCTGTCTTTGCGCTTTTCCGCTTTGGTCTGCAGGGAGGAGACTTGGCGAGTGGCAGTGGACAGGACTTGGATCAGGGTTTCGGTCGTTTTGTGGCCTTGGGGCAGGTAGCGGCGAGCGATTTCCACGGCTTTGCGGTAGTACTTGATTGCATCCCCATACTACATACTTCTCACCCTCTTCAAATACTCCATCTCCACTGCCATATTGTGGAACGCCATCGCCATGAACTCCGCCTTTTCCCGGAAGCCCTGGCTTTCCTCCTTCAGGTCCAGCAGTTCGCCCTGCAGGATGATGATGGCGGCCATGGCCTGCTCCAGGGCTTGGTCGTGCTTGCTGATTTGGGAGAGGACTGCGCACATGTTCAGGTGGGTGTTGGCTGGGGAGTGGGACAGGGACGAGCGTTCTTCCAAGCTTTGCGCCTTGTGCAGGTAGGCGAGCGCCAGCTTGGTCTTGCCCATCCGCCGGTAGTAGCAGGCGTAGTTATTGAAGGTGATTGCTTTGCCGTCGTCCAGCCGCTCTGCCAGCACCTCTGCTCGTCTCAGCAGGTCCAGAGCCATCTGGAAATCGTCCTTTTGGAGGTACTTGACTGCGATGTGGTTGGCTAGCTCGCAGAGTTGGAGGCAGGTTTGAGCGGCGGGCTGGCTGTCAGTGCCAAATAGAGCTCGACGCTTTTCAAGGACGGCTTCCAACGCTTCCAGCGACTCCAAGTACTTGCCTTGAGTCTGCAGACTGCGGGACTCGCGCTCCAGGGACTCAATTTCGGCCTCCGTTTCCTCCATATGGCTTTACTAATGACGAAACATCCAAAGCAGAAGTACCGTTGTTAGGGATGCAGTGCTGAGGTCTGTGCATTGACTAAAAGGTGGAGTTAGCATTAAGTATGAGAGATGGTAGGAAATGGCAAGTTTGGGTGGTGCAAAGGACTTATAGATCCAGTCGTTATGACACTATAGTCAAAAGACTGGGTAGAAACTAGGCATCCGGAGAGGTCAAAAACGAAAGTCACCATTTTGCACCAGCTGCCTTTCCTTCCCAACCAATCACAATTAGCCTTCTTTTCTCTCCTTTCTCTAAGCGAAGACTAGCGACTTACTCCGCTTTATCAGCTCCGCTGTTCCACTGAACCCACCTTCAGACTTATCCTTCCCTCTGACTATTTCCGGCTCCTTCCAGGCTTTCCCCAGGTCCTGAGACTTCCACAGTCCTAAGGGCAGGCGCGGCTGTCGTCTCTTGACTCTATGGGAATCCTCAGCCAGGCCGAATAGACTATCGAAGAGTCGATGGCCTTTGGAGAGATTCAGTGTCTTGGTACACTGCAAAGAAGCTTGGATATGGTCTTTCCGAGGGGATAAGGAGGGGAGCAGCTTGGTTAAAGGCGGACTATGCAGGCTTGCTAGTGTTTTTGTGCGCAATTTGCGGCTTCTAGAGGGTTTCGCCAGGCCCAATAGACCTCGATTAGTCTTCTCCGTGAATGGTAACATATTTTGTCTCATTTCGTCTTGCCTTCATATATGGTGTCCCCTGAGTTTGGGAGAGGACATACATAGAGAGCCTTAAACCTGCGTTGCAGCTGTAGTGGAGATTTGCAGAGAGTCTAGTCCACTATATCGTAATACATGGCACAGAAATCGCTATCAATTGCATAGTTTTCCCTGCTATATGTCCAAATTCAGACTTTTCCCTGCTTATTTCCATTCCCTATGGCCTTTCTGCACTGCTACGGCCTCTACCGACTACAAGCAAGCGCTAGCAACCGACTATTCAAATATGGAAAGGACCTGGCGACGCAGCACAGCCGAGCTAGTGGCGGAGTTAGAGGACACCATTGAGCAATTCGGAAGGTTGCTGGCTCGGCGCAAGCCTGCAGCGAAGGCAGACCAAGCGACCATTAGGGACATCATTAGGGCGGGAGTCATGAATTTGAGGAAGTCAAGGACTGGGTCCTGTGAGCCGTTGCAGGAGACCACAGGGAATGTGAGCGTTCGGCCTGCAGCGAGGAAACAGAAAAGACAGAAATCTGTGAAGAGGAGACCAAAAAGTAAGGAGAACCAGAAGCCAGGAAGTCGCAGCAACTCTCGCACCTGCAAGGCCTGCTTTCCCTACTAGATCTGTAGCAGGGAGTGTTCCTATGCAGGCCTCTTTAGCTAGTAGGGAATGCGATACTTCTTACGGTTGGGAGCAATCCTCAGTTGTATGCTTTTGTGCTATATTGAACAGCGCTTGTTATACACAAATCTACAAGCATTCTAGTAGTACTGCCGACTTATAGACAGTATAGTACTGAGAATTCTCTAGTCTGCTGTGGTAAAGGAGGAAGCAACTTTCTCCAGCAGCAGTAGTCACGAGGAAACGACTGTTTCCAGACTACACTGCAAGGCTTACTAAGTGACTATGAGCTTCAGGTAGTCTCTGATGAGTGCGCAGACAGCCTCGTAGGCTTCTTTCCCTTGCTGCTCTGTGTCCACCGCCTTATCACTCGGCAGCCAACGCCGCTCCGCAAAGGGCTGCCCCTCTCCGCTGTTTTCCGCCTTCGCTACCAAGACTAGTCCAGGGTTCTTCACACTGTGCAGTATCCACGGACAGCCCTGGTCCTCACTGAGCACAATCAGATCAATGGCAGCTATGCGCAGCACCTGTCCGTCCACTATCATGTCCACTGGCAAAGTCCACTCAGTCTGTCCGTTCTCTCTGCTGGGCTGCAGGGCGACACTGCATCGAATAGGCGCCTCTGGGACTAGGGGAGTATAGTGCAGAAACCGACTTACGAAGGTAGACTTGCCGGCTCCAGATCCACCCAATACTCGCAGGACTATGACGGTAGCGGGACGTAAGGCCTCCATTAAGACTTGCGACCTGCGCATTTCCCCTATGTCCAGCAGGTGTAGGAAGTATTCATTTAGCTGTTCCGCCCGCTTGTGTAGGAAATTTTCAGCTTTCACGACCAGCCACTTCTTGGGTGGGAAGGTGGGCAAGTCAGTGTAGAGCCACTTGAGTTGCTTGTGCAGGGCGGACAGGTCTTTGTAGCGGCGGAACAGGCTGTAGCTGCAGCACTGTCCGGAAACGAAGGCTGCCTGCAAAGATGCAGGGTGCAGGAAGCAGCTCCAAGCAATAACTTGCAGTCTGTACTGGGCGCTGGACAGCCTGCAAGCGTGCTCCAGCTCCAAGGTCACTGTTACTTCGGTGACTTCTCCCTGTCTCCAGCTTTTGTCCATTAATATATGCCGGGTATTCTCGAATCAAACAGTAGCCAGGTCCTGCGTCCAGTCGAAGTTTGGACGGGCAGACATGGGTGATCCCATATTAACGGAAATGCAAATGAAGACGTTAGTGCTGTTGACAGGGCTGCTCAGTGTTGCCAGCCTTCACTCCCCTCGGCCGATATTGCTGGGTTTCGCCCAGCTTTCAGACCTGCTTCACAGTCCGGAAGACCTGTACTCGCAGACACAGCTCTGTCCCCACTCCGCACAGAGGGAAGAGGACGGGAAGGGACACAGCTGGCCGCGTTATTGCAAGGTGGATAGGGACGGACAGGAGACGGAAGTGCTGTTCAGACGGGAGTACACACAGACTGGCTGGACGTATGCGATGGACCAATTCAAGGGAAGGCCGGAAATGCAGTTTAGACTGGTGGAGCATATCAGTCCCTGTGCTGGCAAGGCAGAAGAGAAGGACGGACAGGACCACATTTGGCCACTTTGGTGCGATTCTGACGGAAGAAAGGTGGAATTCCAGCGAGTGCAGCAGGAAGGACAGGACTGGACCTATGTGCAGGACAAAGCAGGGGGAGTGGGTCTGTGCCAATATAGGAAAATCCTGCATGGGGAGGCAAAAACGGCAAATCCGCAGTTTTTAGAGACGAAATGGGGCTTTTTGTGGAACATTTTCGGCTTGCAAGGAAAAGACAAGGACGAAAATGACTCAGATCGAGACGAAATTGCGCCTATCAGAGAGCCAATTCCACTTCTACCAAGTCCTGCAGCGAACAAACCCGATTTATCGACTTTAGAGACTGATTATCAATCTAATCTGCAGCAGGAAGCGCCTTCCGACTGCTACCCGCTCGAAACAGACCCATCTGAAAGGTACTTCTGGGCTCAATTCGACTCCAAAGGCCGCCAAATCGCCTTCGAAAAGGACTCTCGAGGGAATTACCTCCTTAGCAACACCACCCGCACTCGCATCCCTGTCTCCCAGGCCGCCGACTTCCAGGACTTGTCCTTAGACCGCAATATCGGCCTTTCCTGCCCTGTTTTCAGCCCATCCGGCCGAGAACTCAACTTCCAGTCCGATGAGTCAATCGCGGGAGTGTATTGGAAGGACGACGGACGGATCTATGAACCCTCACTCACACAGGACCAACTGGCCTACGGTATGTTCGAACTCGACTCTTCAACAGGGCGGCGTATCCCTGTCACCCTCCCATAGTTCCTATCTAATCTTTCATGTCTACTGCGTTGCTAGGCCAGGCGCTCCGCCCCAAAGCGCACAGTGGACTATTCGCCCAGATCCACTTACTACTCTGGAAGCAACAACTAGTGTTTCGCCGGAACACCAAGTTACTCTTTTTCCAGCTCTTCACCCCAGTGTTCATCTGCCTGTTCCTGGTCTATCTGGAGCACCTCGCCCGGGTCAGTCTGGACCACTCCGACGTGCACCCGGCCAAACACAGTCTGAACTCTCTGGAGCCCTGCACAGGCCCTCACTGCATCGGTATCGGCCTCGGCTTCACCAACGGCACTAGAGACTGGACTGACTTCGTCATTAAGCATTTGGAGGAAAAGCAAGGCCTGCGCAAAAACAGCGATTTCCGAATTCTGAGTGATGGAGGCCCGATGGCCTTTCTCCACTACTTCGAAACCCACTCCAACCAAACTGCAGTAGGGGTGCTTTTCTGCACTGGGGACTTTTCTCTGCCGGATAACCCTCTGGTGGCACATGTGAATTGCAGCGCAACTAGCGATTTCGACGCTTACGTCTATAGCATATTCGTCAATTCCTCCAATGTGCCCAATATATTTATGACCAAAGTGGATGATCCGATGCCTATTGATCACCGAGTTCTGCAGGCAAAAATAGCGATTGACAGGGCGATATTTAGCTATAAAGCGATGACGATTGGCAGGACGGATATATCAATAGAAGCAATCATGCAGGATTTCCCTCATACTGCCAGCCGCTTTGTGGACGGCTATGACGTGATAGCGATAGAGGGCGCCTTTTGGTTCTTCATCCCTCCAATGGTCACTTTCATCCTACTATTGACGGAATTGGTGCGGGAGAAGGAGTTGCGCCTTCGAACAGGACTTGCAGTGATGGGCATGCGACCCCGCGCCTACTGGATTTCGTGGTTCTTGACTGGTTTGGCCCTTAGTTTCGCAAGCCTACACATTTTGATACTTACAGGATATATCCTGGGCTTCGACTTCTTCCTAAAAACGCCTTATTTGATCCTTGTGATGCTCTTTGGAGCGTTTGCGCTGGCGATGGAAATGCTCGCGTTTCTGCTGTCGACGCTAATATCCAATCTGAAGACTGCATACACCATTTCCTATTCATTCCTACTACTAGGCCTAGTGCTGCAGCTCTTTATGACCAATGTGTACCTGCTTTACCTCCTCTACCTGGACATAATCCCTACATGGATCTCTTGGGTGCGCTTCATCCTGCCCTTCTACCCGCCTTTCAACTTCTCCAAAGCCTTTGGGGACATTTCGCATAGTTCGTCTCGGTCCTACAACTATCGCTACAACCAGTGGATGGAGAACGGTGGCTTTACGTGGGGGAAACTGGTAAGAGGCATACACGGTTCCTTTGCAGGAGGGAGGTACCAAGTGCCTTCCACACTCATTTCCATCTTAACGCTAGTACTGGACGCCTTCGTATTCAGCCTAATCGGGTGGTTCTGCGACCATGTAATCGCAGGGAACTGCAGCTCCGGCGAGCCTTGGTACTTCCCGATCAGAGGCCTCTACCGCTGCTTCTGTGGGCGAAAGCAGGTCACAGAGAAGTCCAGCGACTCTATCGAACTGAGAGATATGAAGGAAACTGAAACCGGCCCTGTGGCGCTGCAAATTTCCCACCTTTCCAAGACCTTCTCCAAGTTTCCCTTCGGAATTACGTCTAAATCGGACGTCAGTGCTGTCCAGGACCTTAGTTTGGATATAGGCGCAGGGGAGTTGTTTACCTTGTTGGGACATAATGGGGCGGGGAAGTCCACCTTGATATCGATGCTTGTGGGCATTCTGGCGCCTAGCAGTGGCTTTGCGCAGGTTGCGGGGTTGGATATAGAGAAGGACATGCAGGAAATTAGGAGAAACCTGGGTTATTGTCCCCAGCACGATATACTGTGGGAAGAATTGACGGCAATGGAGCATCTTCTCCTGTTTTCTCAGTTAAAAGGTCGATCCAGATCCGAAGCTCTATCCGAATCCAAAGCCAAATTGACTCAAATTTCCCTATTTGACGTGAAAGACGCACTCGTAGGGACCTTCTCCGGAGGCATGAAGCGTCGTCTCTCCGTCGCAATCGCAAGCATCGGAGACCCCGCAGTGATGATAATGGACGAACCCACCACAGGCATGGACCCTCTGAGCAAGCGGGAAGTCTGGGAACTGATCAAACAGCTCAAACGGGACAGGTGCATTTTACTCACCACGCACTCGATGGAGGAGGCGGACATCCTCAGTGACCGAATAGCGATCATTACTAATGGGAAACTGCAGTGCTGTGGGTCTTCTCTCAGGCTGAAGAACTCCTATGGCCGGGGCTATCGGCTCTCTATCGTCTCCCCCTCTCCATCTCTCGTGAAAGTCCACCTGATCAAGCTGGTTCCTGATACTCAGGTCCTATCGGAGTCCGCCGGCTCCCTGATTCTCACAGTTCCGCAGGGGGACTCAGTGCTAGGGCTGTTGGCGGAGCTGGAAAGCGGCAGTTCCAGCCTGGTCCAGGACTGGTCCATCTCTCATACGACGTTAGAAGAGGTCTTCATGCGAGTAACGGGAGAGCTAATAGCCTTATAAATGTCTGGCTATAAGCCGAGTGACTCTGAGGAGGACAGGGCCAAGGTCACTTCTACGCATCGCCGATTTCCTGCTGACGCCTCCGAAACCTCCGAATCAGACGCCAAAGTAACTCTCGAGGCCGAAAAGCCGCTCAAAGCCCGTCTCGCCTCTTTCCGAACGAGACTGATTTGGTCCTTAATCATGATCGCGGGGTTCATCCTGACCGTTGCAGCCGGGCACTTCTACTGCTGTGTGCTAGTGCTGGTGACTAATATGTACATCTTTCAGGAAATATTGGCACTCAGAAGGGACCAAACCAGGGACAAAAAGCTGCCTTATTTCTTCGTTATCAACTGGTACTTCTTCTTTCTGACCTTCTTTAGTGTGTCGCTGAGCATGCTGAGGGAGAAGATACTGATGGTGCTGTCCTATACACAGGCGGACACTATGCTGCGCTCTTCGCACCTGATTTTTTTCTCTTTGTATGTGATGGGGATTGTGATCTTCGTCATCTCTCTGCGGAGAGGACAGCTCAGGTATCAGTTCATTCAATTCGGCTGGACACATTGTGTGTGTCTGATAGTGGTCGTGCAGTCCTCATCCTTCACTCGCAACATCTACTCGGGCCTGATTTGGTTCCTCCTGCCCACTTCCCTCGTGATAATCAACGACAGCTTCGCCTACATCTTCGGCTTCTTCTTCGGCAGAACTCCACTCATCAAGATCAGTCCCAAGAAAACCTGGGAGGGCTTCATTGGAGGACTCATCAGTACCATTATATGGGCGTTCTATGTAAGATTTATGCAGTTTTCGCAGTACCTCAGTACCTTCGATTACCTCATTTGCCAGCCGGAAATGATCACTTTGAGGCCGTTCCAGACTCTTTCTTGTGCGAGAGACGACTTCTATATGGTGAGAGAACGGGCACTGCCAGAGATATTCAGCTATATGGGTCTCAGCACAGCCGTGGTTTCCGGCCTGCAGGTGCACGCAATGGTGTTGGGCTGCTTTGCTGGGTTCATAGCGCCCTTTGGAGGCTTCTTTGCCTCAGGCTTCAAGCGAGCTTTCAAGATAAAGGACTTCGGGGATTCCATACCAGGACATGGAGGAGTGACGGATAGAATGGACTGTCAGCTGCTTATGGGAATGTTCACATGTGCCTGGCAAAACGCGTTCCTGGGCCAGTCCGGTCCCAACGTCGCCCTCGTGATCCAAAGCGCCCTCCAGCTCTCCGAAGCAGACAAAGCCAAGCTGCTGGAAGCGCTACGCACCCATGTCGGTATTTCCTAGTCTAAGCTCTAGCCAGTATCTCTGCGGCTGTCGCTACTTCCTCTGCTGTAAACACGCTTTGTCCTTGCCAGCGCCGGCTGGGAGTGATGGTCTTGAGGACTTCAATGAGGTGAGTACGCACAGAGCTCCAGGCCTGGTCGTTCTGCATGCAGCGAAGGGCTAGGCCGATTGCACGGAAGTAGAACAGTCGTGCTTCAGTCCCCGGGAGAGTAGCAGCGAAGATGGGTCCCATATGGCGATTCAGGAAAGTGTGCAAAAAGGTAGTCCCCCGAAGTTCAGTGGCGCGCTTAAGTGTCCACACCCTGTCCCTCAAGTCCCATTGAGGCGTTATTATGGCCCCACAGCACGTGTCATCTGTACACTTCTCCGTCTCAGCTAATACTTGTATATGCTTGGAGTCAATAAGTGACTGCAGCAACTGCAAGGCAGGTAAGTTGTGATGCACACACAGCAGTTTGGCCAGCTTGCGAAGGGGAGCAGTGTGGCCGAGTCGGAAAAGGAGGGAAGCGGCAGTGTGTATCCAAAGCTGCTGCAAAGTAGGGGTATTGCAGGGCTCGCTAGACCACTGCTGCTTGCTCCCTTCCCACTTCCTGTGCTTGTAAAAGTCACTCACTCCGTACTTCGCCAAAGTCCACAAAACAACACCATCTGGGGAAGGACCCAAAACGGAGATAAGGAGAAAGCGGGCATCAGAGGGTGAAAAGGCCTTGGAAGCGCCACTTAGGGCTGTGATCAGCAGCTCCATTCCTGCTTCTTTTTCCTCTATCTTCGCATAGCTGCTCGCTACTATGTCCACATGCTCCTTCGGACACTCTGTCTCCGACCTATACAGCATCAGTGCCATTTGCAGGTCTTTCTTGAACTCCAGGAACTGGGCAGTGGCCGGGTACACAGGAACAGGCAGGTAGAAAGGGTGCTTTGGGTCCTGCACCGCAGTATATTTATCCATCACCTGCTTCCGACTCTGCGGCATACGGAACAAAGCCACCACATCACCAGGCATAGGGTCAGGACAGACCTTCAGTTCCATAGGCAGAGGAGGACTGGAGGGAGCCACAGTGTCTCCCTGGGACAAGGGCGTCATAGGCGTTTCCTGGGCTTTCGCAGGCTGCGGAGTCGCCTGCAGTCTTCGCAAACGGTCAATTCTGTGTCCGATCCGCACTGTTTTCCGCTCAATGCGGGCGATTTGGTGTCTTAGGGCTTTGTTGCTCGCTTGAACCGAGGCGACTTCAGTTCCCAGGTCTTGCATAGGCAGGCCTTCAGGCTCTATTATAAGCCTTACCCCAGTTTGTCTCTGTGCACAGGCCCTGAGTTCCTCTCTCAGTCTCACTACCGCAGCTTCCTTCGCTGCCCGCAGTTTCCGCAGTCTCTTCAGTTCCTTCAGTGCAGTGACTGGGTTGACAGTTAGTCCACTTGCCGTCTCTTGCAGCTTCCCGTTCCTTTCGCTTTCCTCGACCAACTGCAGCTTCGCAGTGTGGATCTGAGCGGAAAGACAGCTGATTTGAGTAGGTAGGAGGTGGAGGGAGGCCTGGGTCTGGGCGAGGAACTGATTGCGCTCGAATTCAAGCTGCTTGAGAGTTGAGGACTTGCAGGAAAGGGCGTACAGCAGGGCTTGAGGGTCGAGGAGGTGGCTGGTGAGGAGGGACACGCTGGTGCGGAGCTCTGGGGGTAGGGACAGTTCCTCCATTATAGCCTCAAAAGCTGCTTTGGGCTGTATCCAATTCTGCTATTAGGCTAAAAGGGACTGGAACAGGAGGGAAACTGCCTTTTTAGCTGTGCTTCGAGTGGAATTCTGAGAGTAGAACTGACCCTCAAGGACATGCTGCATACGGACCACAAGCCAGAGCCCAAGAACGGAGCTTTAGAGGACAGCTTTTCTACCATATAAGCAAATTTACCTAGCGATGTGTCTGACCTTAGCGGGCTTGCCTGCTTTGTGCACTGCAGGAGGGAGGGAAATAGGGCTTTGCACTGTAATGGGACAGGAAGTGGGGAAAAGACTTGTTGATATCTGCTTCTAGTAGCCTTTCTGTAGTGAAGTAAATTGACATTCCACGAACATAACTCAGTAATCGCTACCCAATATTACGCTAATTCTATAGTCAGTTGCTAAAATATCTAGCCTTTGTCCCAGTTTCAGCAGCTGTCCATTCGCCCTAGCTCTTACCCTAGACTAATAACGACCTGTCTGAGCTCGCTGAAGTTCCTAGAGAACTTGTCCCTGTTCTTGATGTCAAGCGAGCGACTGACCCCATTCATCAGTCCTAGAAAGGCCTGCAGCACCTTTTCCTGCTTCCCTGCGTCCGCCAGTACCTTCTGCACCACGAAGTTGCGTACCTGTTCATACTGCATTTCGCAAATGATGATCAGTCCTAGCAGCGGCTTGCTCAAAGTCCACATGAAATTGTTATCCTCCGTAAGGACGATTTCCAGGATCAACTGCAGCAACTCAGCCATACGAGCGGACACCGCCTGCTGATAGCCCGGCTTTTCGTCCCTCTGGATGACCTTGTAGAGGTACTCACAGAGGTAGTTGACGGAGTTGGAAACAGCCATGCAGATTTTGATGTTGTCTGTCTTGAAGCCTTGGGACAGCAGAGCGAGGATGAGGTCGAAAGTGTCTGCGGAGAAGGCGGTGAAGACCAGCACCAGGTGACTTTTCGTGATCAGCTCGAGGAAGTCGATTGACACTTCGTAGATTTTGGGGAAACTCTATATAAAGCGTACGAGTAGATCTGCGAAGGGGATGCATCTGACCATCGCGAAGCATAAATTCAGAGAGTCGATGAAGCAGGAGTCGTTATATACCTGAAATACGCCGAACACGACATACCCGCCCGCTAGCAACTTGGTCATGATATCAAGTGAGAGCAGGACATAGCGGAACTTCTGCTTGTAGACGTTGGTAGTGGCTGGACGCTCTAACACCGCCTTCCCAAAGCCCAGCAACACCTGCGTCACTTCCTTGAACAGAATGATGCCGTTCGCTGTAGCGATATCGAAGCGAATCCGAGAGTTGCGGCTTGTGACCAGTTCGTCCAGGAAGCGGTACACACTCGTCATTACCTCGTCTGAGTACATGTGCTGCTCCACTACCTTGGGAATCAGAGGGAAGACGGACGGGTACAGCCAGTCGTAGAACAAAAGGTAGTTCTTTTGGTTGGCGATGGCTGCACATACTCCTCTCAGTTCACTGAGCACTAGGAGCACCCAGTCTAGTGGGAGATTCGCCTCTGATAAGCGCGTCATTATCTCCCGTCTCATAGGCTCCAAGTACTCATCTAAGGGATTTGCAGCGGTTTCGCCCACCCAGAGTTGGGCCAAACTCGCATACAGCCGCTGTCTGTTCTTCGGCTGGCTCTTGAACAAGTCCAGCATTCTGTACTGTGTCATGATCTGCTGAGCTATCGGCAACTGCACCACGAGTTTATTGCTGTAGTACCCACGCAGCATTTCGTCCAGCAGTTCCAAAGAGGCGGACACTAACTGCTGCATGCCTTGGAACCGAGATAGGTTGCTGAGGATCTTTTGTACCATTCGGTCTACGACTTCCAGCACTTTCGTGTCGTTGAGGGAGTTGCGGTTTAGCTCGTCGTCGATGCGTTCTTCGTAGAAAAGCACGAGAGTGTCGTGAGGGGTGTTTATGTAGGCTTTTCGCACGTTATTCATGAAGTAGACAAAGGCCATTTCCAGTGCTGGGTGGTACTCTGGCAACTGGTCACAGACCCGACTTAAGTCAAAGATTTGAGCAATTGTCTTGGAGTCTAACTGCTCTTCTCGTTCTTTCAGGGACTTTTCAGACAGGCCAATGAGAGCTCCGCAGAGGTACACAGTCCAGGCAAGCTGTCCCGCTGCTTGTTTCGAGGGAAACTGAGGCTGCAGTTTTTCTAACATACTTTGTAGTTCTCGCATTGCCTGTGAGTAGTAGTACGCATTCAGCAGGCCGACACAGTCCAAGTTGTCCTTCATATCAGGGTAAGAGTCGACCAGAAAGTCTTCACTGGCGAACTTGAGAGAAGTCTGCAGGTAGTTGAGGAAGAGGGTCGGGACTACCACTGCTAGAGAGGTTTGAGACTGCTGCAGGTGGTGGTGGGCCTCAGTGGCCAAGTAGCTCCAGAGTCCTAGCCCTGAGGCGAAGGGATTCACTAGCGCGGTTTCATTGGTGAAGAGACGGATTGAGCAGTTATAAAACGCCTGCAGCCAGTACTGAAACGGACCCAACTCGACCAACTCCCGCACTTGGAAATTCATAAAAAACCGCTTCGTCAGTTGCACATACTCATATAGTGCATCCCCACTCAAAGTGACCTGGTCACAGATGTGAGAAAGCGTAGTCAAGAACCGTCCTGCGTACTCCTTTCTCAGCTCTGCACTGCCGAAGACAGACTTTCTCGCAGCGCCCATTTGGTTGAGGCAGCGGAGAACGTTGTGCTGGGTAGCTTCGTTGGTGCTCAGACACAGGCTTTCCAGACTGTCGAGTAGAGTGCGGTCTTCGATCAGCGGCGCCCAGGAGAGTGGGATTTGGATGCAGACCGGGTCTTCACTGATTTCTTCAGGAATGATTCCAAGGAAGTCGAAGGAGAAGCACTTGTAAAAGACGCTAAGGGTTTGATCGAGCAAATCTCTGGGTAAGCCACTAGCCTGCAGCAACAGCATATGTGCGAAAGTGGCAATGCCGAAGAGCGCTTCGTCTCTGAAATTGAGTGCAATCTTGCGGTGCGTCGTCACTGGTCTGCACTTGATTGGCTCAGTCACGTCGGTGATCAGCTCTTCGAAGTACTTGAGTGCGAGGGCGCAGTGGTAGTGGCTCTGCTTGCCTGCTTCTAGTGCCTTGTTGACAGTAGCGCGGTACTGCTCGTGCTCCAGCCAGCCTAGTCTCGTGACTCTGGAGAGTGCTTGTGCAGTGACCGACACTGCATAGGGCTGCAGTCGCCCAGCAGGAGATTCGAACAGCACGCCCACAAGTGTCTGTTCCGTGTATAATTTGTCTTCCAGCGACAGGTCGTTCCACTGCTGCGTCAGTCGCTTGGAAAGCGTGCTAAGCGCTAGGAAGACAAGCTGGGGCATAGCGCTGTAGGAGATCGTGCTGAGTAGGTGAGGCAGGGGGCAGTTCTGGAGGAAGGAGTAGAGGGATTGCTCGGCTACGGAGCGCCGGTCGGAGGAGCCAGGGGCGTAGAAGTCTTGGCAGAGCGCCTCGAGCTGCTGCAGCTGCTGCGGGTCCATTTTGGATATTAGCCTCTACTTCCCGCCTCTCTCTGCAGCCCAAGCTCGCTGCTTCTCATTCTAATGCAGGATGATTGTTCGGATATAGCGAACTAATGTGATGGGAAGTGGGTCTTAGACTAGACGGGCGCTTTGTAGAACCCTCCGGACTCTCACATACGTCGGTATTATGGAGTTCTATATTTATTCAGAAGTTCCAGCTGAACTATCCCCTTGCCCGGTATTAGACACTCAGGCTTATTGGTATATATCAGAGGGATATGACTGAGGACACTGATAGACGACTTCTTCGCTAATGTGTAACTCATTCTCTCATGAATCAAGCACATCCTCAAGCCGATAGCTTCCCCCTCAAACATTACTGTAAACTTCGACCAAATTCACTGGCAATCGACTCCATCCTGCTCTGCACAGTCAGTTCGCACAAGCCACACCTCGATTTCGCTCCATCTTACTACGATATATGGAGCCTACTGCGGACTCAGAGAGAGCCGACCAGGCGAAAGGCTGGCGCGGCCACTGGGATAGAGACTGCTTGCGAAGTAGTCCTTCATGAGTTTGGCGGCTTTGCTGGGAGAAGCCTCCGTCTTGCTCTGCAGGCTTTCCACCGCTGCTTGGCTGGCTAGCTTCCGCAGTAGGGCCTGGTGTCTGGTGGTGAGTTCGCTTTCCCTGGTCTGCAGTTTGTCCAGTTCCAGGGCAGTGTAGGTGGATATGAACTCTTCGAGAGGGATAAAGCCGCCTCCGACTCGCACAATTACTTGCCCGCCTTCAAGCTTCGCAAACACTCTGCGAGACCCGAACACGTATGTGCCTTGGTCTTCCCGCAGCAAAGGCACAGGCAATGCCTTCGGCTGAGAGTTCGAAAAGGCAGCTATCGCCTGGTCTACCGGGTCCTCCGCTGCAGCTACATACACTGGCCGTTGCTGCTTTAGTTCCGTCACAAGTCTGCGCAACGAAGCCACCTCTGCTTCTTTGTCATCCGTCATTTCCCGAAGTCGGACTACTAGTCTGTTTGCAGCCAGACTCTTTTCACTTTGCTGCAGCAGTGTCTGGGACAGACTTCCCAGTTCCTTCAGCAACTGGTCCTTCAGACTGGTGTTCGCAGCGTTCTGCGCTGTCACTGTGTCTGCGATTTGCCGCAAGTCTTCCTGCACTACCAGGAGCTGCTCAAGTGTAGCGATAGCTGCAGTCAGTTCCATTTTCTCTCTGGTTAAATCCTGAATCTGCTCGTTTTTGAGCTCCACAGTGTTTTCCACGTCATTGAGAGCAGCAGTCACTTTGCCCTTTTCCTCCTGCAATCGCAAGTTTTGCTGCATGACTTCCTCGAGTTTGCGGTTAAATTCGCCTGCTGCTTCTTGCATTTTCGCCTCTAAAGTTACTGCGCTGTCGTGACTTTGGTCGGACAACTGCTGAGTTTCTTCTAAGCTTCGCTGTTGATCTGCGTAGGCTGCGAGGTCCGCTTCTAGCTGGGAAACTTTCCCTTTGATGGACAAATTGTCCTGAGACAAGTGGTCGTTTTCAGTTCTTTGTGCTTGCAAAGCAGCTTGCAAGCGCTGCACTTCCCCCTGCAGCGCTTCCTTTTCAGACGCCAGTCTCGCCAGCACCTGCATATTTTCCTTAACCCTGGCTTCGAACTCCTGCGCACTTTTCCCATACTGCTGTCTCAGCAACTGTCTCTGTCTTTCAGACTCATCCAGTTCAGATTTCAGTGCCTCGATATGTGCCTTCATTTGCGCATAGTTAGCAGCCTCGGCAATTAGCTTCTGGATAGTTCCTTTCAACTTGGCGATTTCGCCCATAAGTCGGTCTTCGTCCTGGCACTTTTCTCTGTACTTTAGGTGCTGTAAGCGCAGGGATTCAACGGCTGCTTGCCGTTCTTGGATCAGGTGAGCGTGCAGTTCGTCCTGCTTTGCGCTTTGGCGCTTGAGCTGGTCGGTTGTTTCTGAGACTGAAGCTTCGAGCTGACGACGCAAATCATGGCTGTCCTGCAGGTCTCCGCGCAACTTCAAAACCTCCCGCTGCACGACTTGCAGGGTCTTTAGCTTCTCATTGAGACCTAATATGACCATGCGGAGGTGGTCTGCTTCTTGCGCGGTTAGTGCACCTGTTTGTCCTTTGATCGTTTTGCTGAGATCCAAGGCCAGTTCGTCTGTTTCAGGAAAGTCCCGACCTGAGGGCTGCTCCTCACTGTACTGCTCCAGCAGCATCGATACCTGCTTGTAGGATTTCTCACTTTCTTCGAGACTCTGCAGTTCATTTTGCTGAGAAGTAGTAAGGCGTTCTAGGTACTCGCACCGAGAGCACTGCGCCAGACCTTCAGGTAGCGCCACCACTCGCTTCACTGGAGGTCTTTCTCGGTCTCGCTCTGCTAATGCCTTTTTAGCGATTTCTCGAATGCCGACAGATACACGCATACGAGCCTGCCGAGGCGCTAGTTGGTCGCCCTCTGAGTACAGACTTTTAAGCAGCGTTACGCCCTCAGACGACCGCTCTTTCTCTTGACTGGGTGCTTGCCGGGTCTCCGTAATCTTCAACCAGACCTCATAATTGCCTTCCAAAGTGTGCTGAAACAGGTCTCTCAGCAGGAAATCCGCTCTGCCCATTTCCTCCGTCTCCAGCGCAATGAGAATCCGCACGGCATCAGAAGGCAGGAAGCGTTCTTCTTCAAAAATGACTGGGGAGTCCATAGGGAACTGAGTGGAAGGTACCTGGGCTTTATAGGTCGAGTCCCGCAGAGAGAGGTGCAGGGAAAGAGACAGACTCTGGTCCTTCAGAGAAGGGAAGTAGAGCTCGTGCACTGTGAGGTCTAACTGATGGACCACCCTTTGCATTATGGCGAAGAAGTGGAAATGGCGCTGGGAACTCTCTTGCAGTAGAGAGCGACTGAAAGCAGCTTGCGGACAATTGCAAATTTTCCCTTATAGTGTGCCAGAGAGATGCATCTAAGTAGAAATAAGTGGCTTTTAGACATAGGACTGAGCAGGCCTGTCGCTGGTGTTGCGCGAATAGGCCAATTTGGCTCCCTTGGCAGTCCCGAAAGAGCGTAGACTGTAGTAAGTGCCAGCAAGGGAGTGTGGGAGGAACTAACTGCCTATCTCTTCTGGGCGGCGGGCTTGGCCTTGGGCGCCTTAGGAGCCTTAGGGGCCTTCGGGTGCTTTTCCTTCTCCTTGTGAGTGTCAGTGGCCTTCTTCTTGCTTCTGTCCTTCACCTCCTTGAGTGCGGCGTCCCGCTGCAAAGCGCGGATCTCAGGTCTCTCTTCCCTGCGCTTTTTGATATCGTCCAGGGAAGCGCCCACGATGGCCTTCTGCAACCGAGCAGCTCTACGGACCCTTTTCTTCGCGTGCAGCTCAGATTTGCCCTTCTTGTTCTGTCTGCGCCAGGCCTGAGTCCAGCGCAGCTTCACCGGCTTCATACGCTGAGTGAATAGAGCCGCTACCTTACGGTTCAGGAAAATGTGGGTTTTGCCGTCCTTGGAAACGAAGCGGCTGCCCTTGCCGGGCCAAATCTTGCTCTCGCTGAAGGAACACTGCTCGGTGTTGATCACCATTCCTTCCCAATATGGCCACAGCCAGGTCCAGCAGCAGCTACTAAAAGGTCAGGTCTGATTAGCTTAGCCGTCTACGTCTATCCGCTCAATTACTCTCTTAGGCGGCTTCTTGTGCTCGGACCGCTGCTCCTGCACTGGAACTAGTGGCTCTTTGCCTCTTTCTTCCAATTCAATGTACTTGTCTTGGCCTGCACAGAGGCCGCTAAAGACCTTCACGAACCAGCCCTTGCGAGGACTAGTGGTTTGCTCCATATCTAGATGGGTTTATTAGGCTGCGGGAGGAAATGCCTGCAGGGATGATGCGCTGAAAGCAGTATACCGACTGTATGTGTAGGACTGAGCAAGCGAATTCGCATATAGTGTGAGTGAAGTTGGGAAGTCCCTAAAGTAGGCAGATATTTCTCCAAAGTTCTAGGTGTTGCTGGACTTCCAACACTCCACCCGCAGGAAAAGCCAATTTAAAGTCCTTTCTCCTGCCAATTAGCAGATTTCCAGTTAATTATCGGTCCTACACATACAGTCCTGCACCATGACATGAATTACTACTTCTTGGACCGCTTGCCCTGCGGCACACAAGCGAGGTACAGGCCATAGGCCCTCTCCCTGCACTCGTTACAGTACCACCTCGCCGAAGTTTTGGTATGTTTGTCGATATCAGTCCAGTGCATGCCTAGACACTTCGGGTGGTACCAGTTCCCGCAGTAGCCCTCACACTTGAACATCAGGTCTGTGCCTAGCCTGGCTTGGTTGCAGATGCAGAGGCTGGCTTCAGACTGCACTTCCTCAGGCTCCAGGACCACTTTCACAGGGATATCCGCCACTTTGTCACTTTCCAACACTCCAACCGGTCCGTTTTCCCGACTCCTGTTCTGGACTTCGTAGTAGGCTCTGCGCGTTTTGCTCATCTTGTCAGTACAAATCGCAGTGTAGAACTGAGTAGGTGTAGGCAGGTAGTCACAGGCAGGCGCAGGCGCAGCAGGCAGGAAGACAGCGGACTTGAACCTGCGCAGTTCCACAGGCCTGCGCTTTAGCTGCAGTGGCTGTACGGGTTTGGTAGTGGAGCAGAGTAGAGTTAACTGGTTGTCTTTCATTGTATTACAGTGGAACGCGCAGAGAGGGCAATGGTGCTGCCTATGTCTAGCTTAGTAAATGCCCTTCTTGCCGGAGTAGAGGTAGGCGAAGAAGTAGGTTTTGAGGGTGAGGCCGAGCACTAGCTGGCCGAAGAGCACTAGACCCAACACGATGTATTGTCGAGATTGAATTTCCCGCTCCAGCACACCCTTGAGGTTGGAAAGCAGGAACCAAGTAGACGAAGCCACCGCTGCCATAACCGCTATCCAGCGCAGTGCCTCGCTCTGAATAACGCAGATGAGCGTGATTGGGAGGTAAATCGTGAGGGAGTAGCCGTAAAGACAGGTGAGCTGGATATAGCGCAAATCACTGCCAAACGCCAACAGAGCGCCCCACAACCCCGCCGGCACTCCAAACGTCACCAAGTAAATGACCACTACCGCCTTCGTTATCATCGAATAGCTGTGGCCTACCTCTGCATCCGACATAGCGAGGGAGAGGTTGCCTGCCGCAGCTACCACGAATATGAAGGTAGTGGCTATCCAGAAAGGCCCGTACAGGTCTGGGTGGTACTCAATCAGACTCAAGAACTTGTCATTGGTGGGGTTGAGGGCGAATTTGAGTCTTTCCTTGACCTCTTCGTAGTCCACATTGAAGGCGTCTTTGAAGAAGTCGAAGGTTTGGTGGGCTGCTCGGAAGGTGGCGGGTTCTGAGGGTTCGGAAGGGAATTCAGGGGCAGGGCCTGCGGGGTTGTCACTGCGGCGCTCTCCGGTAGCGCGGTTGAAGTAGATGATAGCTCCTGTGGAGTCAGTGATCTTCTCCCAAGAGTCCATTTACTAAGGTCCGACTCACTTGCTTGGGATCAGTTGCGTCTATACTTATTTGAGAGGATGCACGGAGTACTAGCTTAAGCAGCCATGCCATGTCTTTGGGGACTTCGGTACTCTA
>Ga0247837_1001423_pt1 | contig 49527 bp, 46 predicted proteins | sample LaCtaG_2_FD_187115 | JGI IMG/M metagenome (GOLD analysis project Ga0247837, IMG submission 187115) | Freshwater microbial communities from meromictic Lake La Cruz, Castile-La Mancha, Spain - LaCruzMarch2015_14.5m | ecosystem: Environmental > Aquatic > Freshwater > Lake | place: Spain: Castile-La...
CCGCGCGCTCCCCGACATCGCCCGCCTTGCTTCGGCGCCGCGCCCTGTTCTTGACGCCCTCGCGGCAATCACCCCGGCTGACCTGAAGTTCCTTGTTGGGCTAAACGCGACCGACGTCAAGATCGCCCTGGCTGCTGTTGGCGGATTGGATGCATTCATCAACTTGCCGGCCGCAGATCTGGCAGCGCTGGTAAAACTCTGGCCCGCTTTGAAGCCCTTTACCGAAGTCTCCAAACCGACATTGGACGCGCTAGCGAAATTGACGCCCGAGGACTTGTCGTTCCTGGTGGGGATCACCAGATCCGAAATCGATGCGGTCACCAAGGCCTTTGGTGATCTGGCGAAGTTCGCAAAATTGCCACCGGCTGTACTTAGTGACCTAGCCAAAGCTGATCCGAAGAAACTTGCCGCACTCGCAGCAGGAATACCAAAAGACATATCCAAGGCAATTAGTGCCATGGATAAAGTCAAGGCTGAGATCAAAGTCATCGAAAACGCTGCGGCAGCCACCCAAAAGGTGATCACCACGATTTCACCGAACGACAAAGTGGCATACGCGAATGTCACCTTCGACCGCACCACTCTTTCGGCAGCACAATCTGATCAGGTTTACGCAATAGTTAAGGCTGGCGGAACATCGACTTTGGTTGTCGGTGGCGCCGGTGCGGTGCTCGATGCCGCTGGGGTTGGGCCTGACTCATCACAAGGGATTGGCCTACTGATCGCAATCATCATCTTGCTGCTCGCCTTCGGGTCATTCGTTGCAGCTGGGCTACCGATCATCGTCGCCGTTACCGGCTTAGTCGCCGGGCAGTTAATGATTTTGGTGGTTGCGCATCTCACGGACGTCGCATCATTCGCGCCCACCTTGGCGGCGATGATCGGCCTTGGCGTCGGTATTGACTATGCACTATTTATCTTGAATAGATTCAACCAAGGGGTTCGCTCCGAGTTGAGCCCCAAAGATGCAGCGCTAACTGCGGTTGGCACGGCGGGTAAAGCGGTGATGTTCGCCGGGTCTACCGTCATCGTCGCCCTGCTTGGCATGTTTGTACTGCGCATTAACTTCTTCAACGGGCTCGCCCTAGCTGCAGCCGTGGCGGTCCTCTTAGTGATGTTGTCGGCGCTGTGGATGCTGCCAGCACTGCTTTCACTACTTGGGGCAAGGGCACTTAGCCTGCGAGCACCTTGGTCTAGGCACCCTCAAGCTTTCGATCCGCAAGCCTCGCGTTGGAATTCGTATGGCAAGCTCTTACAACGCAAGCCAATAGTTCCCGCACTTATTGCATTAGCTATCGTCGCCGGCTTGGCCCTGCCTGCAGCCTCGATGCAATTGGGCTTCCCGGATGACTCCAGCGCTGCCCCCGGTAGCCCCCAGCGCACCGGCTTTGATCTCCTCGCCGAGGGTTTCGGCCCCGGGGTGAACGGCCCATTTTTCATTGCTGTCCAAACCTCAAGTAAGGATGACTTCGATGCCCTGGGTAAAACGATAGCTGCGCTCGAGGCGACACCGGGGGTAGCGCAAACCATTCCCTCCTCAGGCATGATGCCGATCCTGAAACTAGATAAATCGGTATTCGGATCCGGCGGCACAGTCACCTCGGTAATCGTTCAGCCAGCCACCGCGCCCTCCGATCCTGCAACCGGCGCCTTGCTGGATCTAATTCGCACCGAAACCGCACCAAAGCTCTTAGCCGACTCCGGTACGCAAATTTATGTGGGCGGCACCCAAGCTGTCGCGGAGGACTTCACCACGCGATTAACGGCCGCACTACCGGTGTTCCTGCTTCTCGTTGTCGGCTTGGGCTTCATTGCACTGATGCTGCTCTTCCACTCGCTGCTCATCCCGTTAACGGCCGCTCTAACCTCACTACTTAGCTTCGCTGGAGCGCTCGGCGTCACTGTTGCGGTATTTCAATTGGGATTTGGTGATTCGATCCTCGGAGTCACCGGCACCGGCCCGATCCTGCCGTTCCTACCCATCATGGTCTTCGCAGTCTTATTTGGGCTTTCGATGGATTATCACGTCTTCTTGGTCTCGCGCATGCGTGAAGAATGGGAAACCTCTAAGGATAATTCGCTTTCGGTACGCCTTGGATTAGCCGGCTCCGGGCGCGTTGTTGTCGCGGCCGCCGCGATCATGACGAGTGTGTTCCTGTCATTCGTGCCAACACCGATTGACACCATTAAATTGTTCGGAGTTGCGCTCGCTTCTGCCGTCCTAATCGACGCCTTCATCATCCGACTAATTTTGGTGCCTTCTTTGATGACTCTGTTCGGTAAAGCCAATTGGTGGGTGCCACGTTGGCTCGGCCGCGTGCTGCCAAATATCCGACTTGAGTAATTAAGTGCCGCTGCTACCAGCGCGGCAGTGCTTTGCCGGGATTCAAAATACCCAGCGGATCCCATGCGGCCTTCACCCGCGAATGCAAATCAATCGCTACCTCATCTAGCTCGAGCGCAAGATGGGCGCGCTTCAGAGTGCCGATGCCATGTTCACCGGTTACCGTGCCACCAACTTTTAGCGCGACATCAAGGATTTCATTGAACGCGACCATCGCACGAATTGCCGCGCCTTCATCACCGCGTGGCACAACAATTGTGGGATGCAGGTTGCCGTCACCTGCATGGCCAAAAGTGCCGATAAAGACATCGTTCCGCTGCCCAATCTCGCCAATCATGATCATCGCTTGCGCAAGCTGCGAACGTGGCACCGCAATGTCGTCAAGAAGCCAATCCCCCATCATCTCTAGGGCTGGGATCGCCATTCGCCGGGCGCCTACGAGCATTTCGGCTTGCTCTGGGTCCTCTGAACGATAAGCCTCTGTCGCACCATTACGCTCGCAAATCTCGATCAGCAGATCAGCTTCGGCAATACCTGCGCTACCAGCAGCATCGGTCTGGGCAATTAGCAATGCACCCGCCGTCGTGTCAAGACCCATGGGGCGCCAGGTTTCAACGGCCGTGATGGTCGCTTGATCCATAAGTTCAAGCATGCTCGGGGTCAACTGCGCCATGATCTGCTCCACCGCCAGGCCTGCTGCACCGACATCTGCAAATACCGCAACCGCGGTTGTCGGTGGCGGTGGCAGCGCACGCAACTTAAGGCGTGCCATCGTCACGATGCCAAGGGTGCCCTCGCTGCCGACCATCAACCCGGTTAGATCGTAGCCAGCAACACCTTTGATGGTTCGACGCCCGATTCGCGTTACCCGACCGTCGGCGAGTACAACTTCGAGCCCGAGAACCGAATCGCGAGTCACCCCGTACTTCACGCAGCACAGGCCACCCGCGTTGGTGTTTACATTTCCACCAATTGAACAGAAATCTTTACTCGCTGGATCCGGGGCATACCAAAGCCCATGCTTTGCCACCTGCTCGCGTAAGTCGGTGTTGAAAATCCCGGGCTGGGTTTCAACATAGCCATTTCCTGCATCGACATTTAACACCTCACGCATCTTTTCCACGCAGACGATGAGTGAGCCGTCGATGGCATTCGAGCCACCCGACAACCCCGAACCCGCACCCCTTGGCACCACCGGGATCCGATATTGGTGCGCCGCCTTCATGATCGCACTTACCTGCTCAGTTGAGCGCGGAAACACAACCGCTATCGGCTCACCGGCCTGCGAGCCGGTCGATCTGTCGCGCGTATAGGTAGGCAGGCGGTCTGGATCAGTGACTACGTCGCCATCGCCTAGTGCAGCATCACACACCGCGAGTAGGGCATCCTCATCGGTCATGTGCTGATACCCATACTTTGCGCAGGGGTTCGTCAATCTCCCAGCGAGTTTGCTCACCTGCCAGTAGCCGCCCGACGGTTCCGGGGGCCAGTTCAAGAACCGAACCATCCGGCAACAGGATGCGACCGCGGCCACTCAGCACCACAAAGACCTCATCGTTTTCGGTATCTGTCGAAACGCCGACCGAATGCTCCCAGACCCCAATGGTCATGGTGTCGGTATCACCGATGGTCACCGACCCGGTAGTTACCCCGCCACTGACATCGCGGGCATCGTCAAGGGGAATATGCGCCACAACGATACGCGTCGGGTCATCTACGCTAGCCATCGCTGAACCCTATTCGAGTGCTTCCGCTGCCGCATCGGCTGCCACGAAGCCATGGCCAACCAAGACGTGCACCCATCGGGATGCGCCCGCCGAGAGTGGGCAAAGATGGGGCCCGGCCCTCGTAGCTCAGTCGGATAGAGCGACCGCCTCCTAAGCGGTAGGCCATGGGTTCAATTCCCGTCGAGGGCACCACCTCAACAGGCGGCTTCGGGGCTAGCTTCCGGGTTTGCGCGGGCCGAGCGCTTGCTGGCGCAGGTCCAGGGCTAGTTGAGCAGGTCGAACGAGTGAATCCGGTAAGCCTTCCTCATCGCGAATTCGCAGGAGTTCTTCCTGTTCAGCCCTGATCATTAAACGCCTGAGGTCAACCGAGGTCGGCGCCAGTTGATCGGGTTCTACCGCATCCGCATCTTGCGCAATGGCGTCAATTCGCCGCTGGGTCTCCGACCGCAACGCCTCGATCACCTCACGCTCAATGTGCTGACCCCGCAGATCAACGGCCTCCTCAACCTCATCAAGCTCCTTTAAGGCGGCGTAGGCCAAGGCTGCATCGAGTCGGCGGGTGCTTGCCTGCCCATCGACTTCTTGAACTTTGAGTTTGCGGGCGATCGGCCCGATCGTTTGCGCCAATAGCAAAGTCACCACAATTACCCCAAAAGTGGTCGCGACAACAACATTGCGAAACGGAAACGGATCCCCAGACGCGATGACTAACGGAATTGAAAATGCAGCAAGTGCCGAGATGGGCCCTCGCGCACCAGACCAACCCACGATGAAGGCACCACGAATCAGCCGCGAGGTGGGCTGACCGTGGAACGTCGGCATCCGGCGCCCCAGAACACCGACCAAGCCCATCACAAAGACAACTCTCGTCACGATAAGGGCTAGCACTACCGACACAATCAAGATTGCGACAAGTGACCTTTCCTGGCTGGAAACAGCAAGGAGGGTGTTAACCAACTCAATCCCCACCATGAAGAAGGCGAGCGCCTGCAATACGAATGTCACGTGCCGCCATAGCATTGCGCTTTGCAGCCGACCGGGGTTTCGCGCTTTCGTGGATTGTGAATGCGCGGCGTAGAGACCCGCAATAACTACCGCGAGAATCCCTGAGCCTTCAAGTCGGTCAGCTACGAGGTAGAGGCCAAATGGAGCAACTAGAACCAAACTATTAGCCGCGATAGTGTCATTGCTGCGAGCTAGCACCAAAGCCAGCACCCAGCCACCCAATAAACCGATGCCGACTCCGACGACTATCGCAAGCACGAAAGCGACACCGATCTGTAGCGCGGTGATGCTGCCGGCGACCGCCGCCAAGATCGCAACACTCAATGCGGTCAAACCCGTACCGTCATTTACGAGGCTTTCGCCCTCGAGAATCGAGACTAACCCCCGGGGCAGCGCAGCCTTGCGTGCCACTGTGCTCACCGCAACCGCATCGGTGGGGGCGAGTACGGCGCCTAAGGCAAATGCCACCGCAAGGGGCATTGCCGCAATCTGGAACGCCACGCCACCAACCACCAACGTGGTGGCAATGACCAGGCCGACGGCAAGTGCCAGTACCGGCCGGCGCACCCTTCGGATATCAAGGAAGGACGACCCGAGTGCCTCACCGAAGACAAGGGGCGCCAAGATCGCGATAAGAAACACTTCGGGGTCCGGCACCGAACTTGGCCCCATCGGCAGGGCTCCCACAATCGCACCAGCGGCCAGGACGGGCAATGCCATTCCCCAACCGCGCTGACGCGCAAAAATCGCAATCAAAACAGCGACAATGGCTGATGCTGCAAACCAGCCCAAGATGCTTTCCATTGCTATTCACTCACCGCCGTAGCCCACAGCAGCAATACCGCGTACACCGTGACGCCGATAGTGAACCAGCCAAATTTGGCCGCCTTGACATCAGGTAATTCCTCACGAAAGACACTGGTGAGAATTGAGCCGGAAAGGAACGCGACCGGGATTGCGACTGCCAGTTCAGTTGTTGGGGGCAAAGCGGCAGCGAGCACAAGGCCAAGGAATAAGGAGCTGACCAAAATCCACCGGGTCAGATGCGAGAACCGGGTTGGATGCGCCTGGGCGAGATTACGGTCGGTAAGGAGAAAGTGCAGGCCAAAAGCGACCGCGAAAAGCAATGCGAAATCGAAGCCGGTCGCAACCCTAGAGGGCATCGTGTAGGTAATCACAATATTCAAAACCGCATAGGCGCCCACATGGACCACATAAGTAAGTTGAGTTGGCCCAGTATCAACCCGAGCCCATGAATCCAGTCCATAAAACACGAGCATGCCGAGCAGGGCTATCAGGAAAATCCCAGACGCCAATAGCGGGGCCGGCACCACATCGGAGGAGACTTGATTGGTGAAGGCCACCTGGCCGTCTGCGAGGTCTGGGAGTAAGTGCAAGAACACATAGGCGATGGCCGTGCCGCCGGCGAAGGAGGTCACCGCCTCTTGGTGCCGCTTGGGGATCTTGAGCAGTAATGGAGCCGAGATGTGCATCGCCGCCATGAGGAGGGTCAGGGCTAGGGCCACCAGCGCCGTGTTCGTCGACACCGCGCCCACTACGCCAGATGCCGGAGATTTGTGGTGAAAATCGGCAGCCGCACAACCGCACGATAGCCCCTTCGGGGGGTCGGGTTGGCGCGCCGCGGCCTATTGGGCACGATAGGCAGATGACGAACATCAGCACCGCACCGCCAGCGGCCAAAAAGCCACGGACCGGCCGCCGAGCCGTTTGGATCGCGGTGCTGGTTGCGATCGCTTGGGTTGCCATCAGCGGCGTGGTGGGGCCGCTGGCCGGCAAGCTCAACGAGGTGCAAAAGAATGACAACGCCTCCTTCCTGCCCGCCTCCGCTGAGTCAACCTTGGTGGCCGATGAGCAGGCCGCCTTCAGTGACGACACTTCGTTCCCGCTACTCGTAGTTATCACGCGCCCTGATGGTGCAGCGATGTCCGCTGAGGACGCCGCGGCTGCTGCTGCATTCGCCGCCGCAATACCTGGCTTGACCGTAGAGGGCAACACCACGGTCGCCGATTTTCTTGACCCGGCTCCGATAATTCCGTTTCCGTCACAAGATGGTCAGGCTTTCCTGATCAATGTGCCCATCAATGGCGAAAAGGGCGGCGAGACGCTCGATGGCGGCGAACTCGCCTTCGGCGGCATTACTGCCGCGGTGCGCGAACTGGCACTTAAGTACCCGGCCCTACAAATCAATGCGACCGGCCCGGTCGGCATCCTCGCTGATCTGATCAAGGTATTCGGTGCGATCGACACTACTTTGCTAGGTGCCACCGCACTCGTGGTCGCAATAATCTTGATCGTCGTTTACCGCAGCCCTTTCCTGTGGCTCATTCCACTGCTTGCCGCCGGCTTTGCGCTCTCCACGGCAAGTGCGATCGTCTACTACCTGGCCAAGGCCGATGTCCTCGTACTCAATGGTCAAAGCCAAGGGATCTTGACGGTTCTCGTCTTCGGCGCCGGCACCGACTACGCCCTTTTACTTGTCGCCCGATATCGAGAAGAGCTCCATCATCATGTGCAACATGCTGACGCAATCCGTGCCGCACTGCGCGGCGTGGTTGAGCCGATTGTGGCAAGTGGTGCCACGGTCATCATCGGGTTGATGTGTCTACTGCTCAGCGAACTGAACTCAAACCGATCACTCGGCCCCGTCGGTGCGGCAGGTATCGTCGCGGCACTATTGGTGATGTTGACTTTTCTACCCGCCCTGCTAATCATCCCAAGCGTAGTTCTGCCAATACTCGCATTTATAGTGCCGGCGGTGGTCGGACTCATCCTTAGCCTCATCACCGATATCGCGATCGGGCCATTTCTCATGGTCGGTGGCGTCCTGGCAACTATCACCATTATCTGCTGGGTGGTCTTTGGGATCTTTCGCATCACCCGCCCTAGCTGGGGGCCTTTTAGTCGCCAGAAATTCCCGCCCGGCCGTTGGGTCTTTTGGCCAAAAGTCCCAGCAGATGACGACGTTGACGAGCGGCTTTCGGGTATCTGGTCAAAACTTGCCGGTGGGGTCGGCCGGCGCCCGCGCCTTACCTGGATTGCCACCGCGCTGCTGATGGTTATCTTCGCCGGCTTCTCACTCACTTTAAAGGCTGACGGCATCACGACCACCCAGGCATTCGTCGAGCGCACCGATTCGGTCGTCGGCCAAGAGAAATTAGTTGATCACTTCCCCGGTGGCTTAGGTACGCCAACAATTGTCATGACCAATGCCTCGACGCTCGACACTGTGATGACCGATATGCAGCAGACTGAAGGTGTTGCGGCGGTGGCGGCCTATACCGGCCTGCCACCGGGCGCACCAGGCTCTGAGATGGCCGAGCCCATGATCATTAATGACCGTGCGCAACTACTAGTGACCTTGTCAGCGCCGGCCGATAGCCAAGAAGCAGCTCAATCCGTTCAACTGCTGCGCGATCGAGTACATGCACTCGACGGGGCCGATGCCCTTGTTGGCGGGCAAACCGCATCACAATTAGACGTAGATATCGCCTCAGTGCGTGATCGAAATATCATCATTCCGGTGGTGCTGTTGGTCATCTTCATCGTCTTGATGCTCTTGCTTCGCTCGATACTGGCACCCGTGCTGTTAATCGGCACCGTATTGCTCTCCTACTTCGCCACCCTGGGTGTCTGCGCACTGGTATTTGATAATGTCTTCAAATTCGCGGGTGCCGACACCTCATTCCCACTTTTCGCATTCGTTTTCTTAGTGGCCCTCGGAGTCGATTACAACATCTTCTTGATGACTCGAGTCCGAGAGGAGTCCATAAAACTTGGCACCAGACCCGGAATTCTAAAGGGCCTCACGGTCACCGGGGGTGTCATCACTTCAGCCGGTATCGTTTTGGCCGCCACGTTCTTGGTACTCGGCGTACTGCCCCTGGTGTTCTTGCGTGAGATTGGGTTTGCGGTTGCTATCGGTGTACTGCTGGACACTTTCATCATTAGATCAACTCTGGTTCCGGCACTCGCCTACGACATTGGCAAGAAGATCTGGTGGCCCAGCAAACTTGCGAAAGCACCTGACTCAAAGCTTGCATCCTGAGTCGGCCCCCCGGTTTCATCCGTCGGATCGGGGAAACCGTTAATAAAAATCTGTGCCACCCGGTCCACTAGCTCAAAGAGCGCCAGCTGCGGGATGGCACCGGTCAGTGCCGGTTCCACCGCAACAAAGGTGTCGTTGACATCGGCCTGCGGCTCAGTGAACTCAATAGGATCCGCCGCTGCCCGCTCCATGTAGTTTTGCCAGGCTAGGTTGTGGGTTAGGTAGGCGCCTTGTGCATCCAAGATCGTCGTGTGCCAAGGCATTACCAAAACCTCGGCAACTTGATCCCCGGCGTCGGCGATGCTCAGTTGGGCGTACCCGGCCACATTCGCCAGTTCAGTGACCAAAGCCTCGCGGTCGGCGGTTACCGGGTTGTCAAGACCGCCGTAGGCATCGAACGCTGCACTGACCGAATCTTGGGTCTGGGACATCGTCAACTCGGAGTTCTCAATGGCGATAACCAGTGCCTGCATCTCGATATTTCGAGCGAACCAATCACCGGCAATCAGCCCAAAACTGGCCAGTGCGACCACAAAGGTGACCGCCCCCAGCACATAGGGGACCCAACCGTGTTTACTGCTGCGCGGTGCGACCGGACCACTTTCTGGGCTGAGGCTCACGAGGTAATCATGACCTATGGCTGACCCCAATGGACCCCAAGGGCTGGTCCGCCCTGCCACCCGGGGCTACCGTTAGCCCGTGACGACGACCGAACTGACCAGCAACTGGCGCACCGGCTACCAGCAACTAGTCGATACCCTCGCGGACCAATACGCCCAAATCCCAGTCGGTGCCCCGATCCGGCTGGCAAAGAAGACCTCAAACCTGTTCCGCCCACGAGCCGAGGCAACCTCCCCCGGGCTTAATGTGGCCGCCTTCGACGGAGTACTCGAAGTCGATATCGAAAGCCGCACGGCTCAAGTGCTCGGCATGACCACCTACGAGCACCTGGTTGACGCGACATTACCTTTTGGCTTGATGCCAATGTGCGTGCCGCAATTGCGCACCATCACCCTCGGCGGCGCCGTCACCGGGCTGGGCATCGAAAGTGCGAGTTTTAGGCACGGCACCCCGCATGAATCAGTCATCGAGATGGATATCCTCACCGGGTCCGGTGAGGTTCTCACCGTTAGCGGTAGCGCCGACGATCCGAACCGCGACCTGTTCTTCGGCTTCCCCAACTCCTACGGCTCACTGGGCTATGCGCTTCGCTTGCAAATCGAGCTCGAACCGGTTAAGCCTTTCGTGCATCTGCGCCATCTGCATTTCACGACCGCAACGGCAATGACAGCGGCAATGGCCGCGATCACCGCCGATCGCACCTTCGAGGGCCATCGCGTTGATTTCTTGGACGGCACCGTGTTTTCGCCAAGCGAGCAATACCTAACCCTCGGCGAGATGGTCGATACCCCCCCTGCCAAATTGCCGATCAGCGACTACACCGGAATGAACATCTACTATCGTTCGATCCAGGCCAAGACCGAGGATGTCATCACCATCCACGACTACCTATGGCGCTGGGATACCGATTGGTTCTGGTGCTCGCGGGCCTTTGGCGCGCAGAAAAAACTCGTACGCCGACTTTGGCCCAAGCGCAAACTGCGCAGTGACGTCTACTGGAAACTCATCGCCTTCGACCGGCGCCATGATGTTTCGGGCAAGTTGGGGCGGCTGCGTGGTGCGCCCAAGCGTGAGCCGGTGGTCCAAGATATTGAAGTACCAATTGAGCGGCTTGCCGAGTTCTTGGAGTTCTTCCACGTCGAAGTCGGTATCGAGCCGATCTGGGTCTGCCCCCTTAAACAACGTGACCCAAGCGCGCGGTGGCCGCTCTATGAGTTCGACCCTCAAACCACCTACATAAACGTCGGGTTCTGGTCGACCGTGGCCCTGCCCGCAGGCACCGAACCAGGTGCGGGCCGGGTAAATCGGCTCATTGAGGCGAAAGTTACTGCGCTCGACGGGCGTAAGTCGCTATATTCAACCGCCTTCTACGACCGCGATACTTTCTGGTCAATCTATGGCGGCAGTGTTTATGCTGGACTCAAAGAACGGTATGACCCGAACAGCAGACTGTTGGGACTGTACGAAAAGGTGGTTGAGCGCCAATGAAGCTAGCCGATGCATTCACGATTGTGGTGCCCCCCGAGCGCGGCGTGGGATTTAGGGCTTTCGACGGATCAACCGCCGGCCCCGAGGATGCCCCGGTGGCGCTGGAGATCCTCGACCCCAAAGCCGTTGGCTACCTGGCTAGCTCCCCCAGTCAGCTGGGGTTGGCACGCGCCTACGTCAGTGGCGCCCTGGAAATCAGAGGCGATGCCTACGAGGCACTGCGCCGGCTCTACCCCTTTGACGCCACGCGCATCACCGCCGGACAGAAGATGAAATTGGGCCGCACCTTTTTGCCATACGCCTTCAAACGGCCCGCCCCGCCACCGCAGGAGCGCCGGTTAAGTGGCGGCCGTCACTCCAAGTCGCGTGATGCCGAGGCCATCCATCACCACTATGACGTCAGCAATACTTTCTATCGTTGGGTCCTTGGCCCCTCGATGGCCTACACCTGTGCGGTTTTCCCCAACCCTGATGCCTCCCTGGAAGTTGCGCAAGAGGAGAAGTTCGACCTCGTCTGCCGCAAACTCGGCCTGCAGCCCGGCATGAAGTTACTCGACATTGGCTGCGGCTGGGGTGGCATGGTTTTGCACGCCGTGAAAAATTACGGGGTCACCGCGATCGGCGTCACCCTTTCGCAACGGCAAGCCGAGTGGGGCCAAGGCGCAATCGAAGCCGCTGGATTGAGTTCTACGGCACAGGTGCGTTTTAGCGACTACCGTGACGTACCCGAGTCCGGATTCGACGCGGTGTCATCAATTGGCCTAACCGAGCACATTGGTCGGCCAAACTACCCTTCCTATTTCGAATTCGCCTACGACAAGTTGCGCCCCGAAGGTCGCATGCTAAACCACACCATCACCCGACCAAATGATGCACAGCCCACGCACTACCGCACCTCATTCATCAATAGGTACGTGTTCCCCGATGGTGAACTATCCGGACCAGGCCACATCGTGAGCGCCATGAACACAGCCGGCTTCGAGATCCGCCACGACGAGAATCTGCGCGAGCACTACGCCTTGACCCTTAAGCACTGGTGCCAAAATCTCGAAGACCATTGGGATGAGGCAGTCGCCGAAGCGGGCCTCGGCACCGCGCGCGTCTGGCGCCTCTATATGGCAGCGTCACGCCTTGGCTTTGAGCTCGACACAATTCAGTTGCACCAGACATTGGGTGTCAAGCTCGGTGCCGGCGGGGCCTCCGGGCTGCCACTGCGCCCGAATTTCTGATCGGGTCACTCTTAGTTGTCGTGCCCACCTGGCAAGTTCTACTCCCCCAGGTGAATCGGAATCACAATTTCGTTGTACTGCAAGAAGCCAGGTTTAAACGGCGGATCAAAACGACAAATTCGCGTTTCATCGGAAAGTGCAATTTTGGCTTCAGCAGCGCTTGCGCGAAGTTCTTGAACCTTCTTTCGTGAGAGTACTTCGGTAGCCCTGCCGCGAAATGATTTGGCAACGCATGTTTCGGTATCCAATTCCCGTAATTTGACTTGTGAATCGTTGGGATTTGGCATGTGGTCGAACGTACTGCCTGCAGGCATCACAAACGAGACATGCCATGCGGCGGGCTCGGAATTATCTGCTCTTTGGGCGGCAATCACTGGAGCAGTCATCGCGATTTTTTGTGACGACTTATTACCCTTTGAAATGTAATTGAATAATAAAGAGAATGCACTACTCGTTGCAGTTGAATATTGGGCAGATACTTCGACCTCTGCGATGACGCATGGAAGATATTTGCGAAGCTCAAAATCCTCATAGGTTTGCAGCACTTTAAATTCTTGCTGTTTAGTCATTAATCAAGTCTACTCTTGCGCATCACTATCGCTTAACTCTCAATTACCGGGTCGGCGGCATGTGGTTCGGCCCGACCATGTCAAGACCACCATCCATCACAATCGTCGTCCCGGTGATGTAGTCACCCGAAGGCGAGGCAATAAAGGCAACGAGGTCAGCTATTTCATCGGGTCGCTGCAACCGGCGCAGGGGAACCACCTCGGCCACCTTCGCCGGGTCCACTCCGTACCGATCGAAGGCTTCTGTGTGCACGATGCCTGGGGCTACGCCAACTGTGCGCACCCCACGGCTTCCCCACTCAACAGCCCAAGTTCGGATCAATGATTCAACAGCGGCCCGCGCGGCGCCCGAATGCGCCATGCCAGGCAGTGCTCCACGTGGCGTGATGGTGATGCAGATGACTTTCCCGTAGCCGCGAGGCAGCATGGTGCGGGTGGCCACCGCGGTGGTGAGATACCAGGTGGCGTCAAGGTTCAATCGGGTTACGGCACGAAAGCCTTTGGCGTTGATATCCTCGGCCGCTGCGACGAACTGACCACCGGCATTGTTCACGAGAATATCGATACCAGGTGTCTCCTGTAAAATGCGATCAAGAGCCGCATCGACTTGCTCCGGCTCACGCACATCAGCAATAACTGAAATTACGCTGCCCGCGGGAGCCATGCTGACGGTTTGCTCCAGGGTTTCCGCTGTGCGCCCCATGATAAAAACCTGTGCACCTTGTTCGGCAAGTTTGAGTGTTATTGCCCTTCCGATACCGGTGCCGCCACCGGTAACCAAGCCGATGCGGCCGGCAAGTGATTGCTCAGTCATTAAGTGCTGCCGCATCAACCATTACATACATTGCAACATCGTCACTCAACTCGGTGTATTCGCCCGCGCTGCCGATGGAAACCCCACCCGGCGATCGTCGCGCTCGCACCAAGGCTCCAGGGAGAGCGCCGACTCGGCGTAGTCTTGTCATGGTCTGCGCATCAACTTGGATCGGCTCACCGAACCGGCGGACTGTCACCTGCACCAATTCAGTGCTGGTGATCAGCGAGAGCGGACGCACCGCGCCGACTACTACTTCGGTGATGTCGAAGTCTGGGCGCAGTTCCTGCAAGCCAGGTATTGGGTTGCCATATGGCGAAACCGTTGGATTGCCTACGAGTTCGAGCATCCGCCGCTCGACGGCGTCGCTCATCACATGCTCCCAGCGGCAGGCCTCTGCGTGCACATCCTCCCACGGGATCCCGATGACTTCGACGAGCATGCATTCAGCGATCCGGTGCTTTCGCATGACGCGCGTTGCCGCCTCGCGCCCAGCGGCGGTGAACTCCAGATGGTGATCCCCGGGGGCCACGAGAACTAAGCCATCGCGCTCCATCCGGGCCACCGTCTCAGAGACCGTCGGACCACTTTGCGCCAAGCGTTCGCGGATTCGAGCCCGCATTGGCACCACGCCTTCTTCCTCAAGTTCGAAAAGGGTGCGCAGGTACATCTCGGTGGTGTCGATCAGGTCGCTCACGGCATCAACTTACCCGAGGGCCGCGGCTATTAGTAATGACAGCGCAAACCCGGCCACGACCAAGCCGCCGGTCCACTCGCGCTCCACCTGGTATGCGTCTGGGATCATCGTGTTAGCAATCATGGCTAGCAGCGCGCCGGCAGCAAAAGTCTGCACGACGCCGGTGATGGTGCCATCGTCACTGGCCAGCAGGGTATATCCAAGGCCGGATGCAATGGCACTGGTCGCAACTACCGCTGCGTACATCAGCAGCACTTTCGGTAGCGTCCACTTGCGGGCTCGAAGCCCGGCCGAAGCCGCCATGCCTTCCGGCAGATTAGATAGTGCGACACCTGCAAGTAGCGTGGGGCTCACCCCGCCGGCAAGGACACTGATCCCGAGAACAAATGACTCCGGCACTCCGTCAAGCACGCTACCTAAAACAATGGCGAGTGGATTGCCGCCGGTGCCAGCACTGTCCTCAACTTTCTTTCCCACCGCGTGGTCCTTGCTCCCACGGCTTTCCAGGATTTTTGTGCCGAACACGAATACCGCAGCACCAGCGAAAAGTGATAGCGCAAGTAGCGGAAGACTCAGTGATAGCTGAGCATCGGCAACTAGGTCATATGAAACCGAGCCGATCAACAGGCCGCTACCGGCTGCCATCACGATCGCGGTCAACCGAGGTGATGGCTTGAACGCATAAGCCAAGATCGCGCCCACCAGCAAGGTGGCGGCAGAGAGCGCACCCCATCCGGCAGCACCAAGCACAACGACACTGTGCCCTAAAGCGCCAACGCCCACAACCCTTTAGGCTGACTTGGTGCCCAGCATTATGTGGTTTCGCCGCGACCTGCGGCTCCTCGACAACCCCGCTTTGCTAACGGCGCTGTCGACGGCGAGCGCCAGCGCCGGCGGAAACGGTCGGGTTGTTCCCCTATTCATCGTGGACCCGGTGCTGTGGGGTGCGGCCGGGCCGGTACGCCAGGGGTATTTAAGCGCAGCACTGGCCGCATTGGACACCGCCTTGGGTGGCAACCTGCTGATCAGGCACGGTAATCCCATCGACTGCATCCCTGAGGTGGTCGCCGCCACGGGCGCCAGCAGTGTGCACATTGCCGCCGATTACGGGCCGTACGGAAGCCAGCGCGATGTCGAGGTTGAGCTCGCGCTGGGTACGGTGCCACTCGTTCGGACCGGTTCGCCCTATGCCGTTGCGCCGGGTCGAGTCATCAAGGATGACGGCACCGCGTATCGGGTCTACACCCCGTACTTTCGCGGCTGGCTGCGTCACGGTTGGCCTAACCCGGCCGAAGATGTGCCGGCTGACGCAAATTGGTGGCAGGGAATGCAGTGCCATGGCATCCCGCCGGCCCCCGACCTCGGCACCCTTGTCTTACCCGAGGCGGGTGAGCGGGCCGCGTGGGCGCGCTGGGAGCAATTTCGCGCCAGTGGGCTGTCGACCTATGGCGAACTACGAAACCGCCCCGACCTAGCCGGCACCAGCGCCCTTGGCCACCACCTCAAATGGGGCGAGATCCACCCGCGCAGTTTGCTCGCGGAGTTATCCGATGCGGACGAAGTTTTCCGTAAGGAGTTGTGTTGGCGGGAGTTCTACGCCGATGTGCTAGCGCAACGACCCGATACCGCGCGCGTCTCCCTTGACCCGCGTTTTGATCACGAAATGCGTTGGTCAGATAACGCTGACGACGTTTTCGAGGCATGGGCAACCGGTAACACCGGGTACCCATTTGTTGACGCTGGCATGCGGCAACTGCGCCGCGAGGGCTGGGTCCACAACCGGGTGCGCATGGTGGTTGCCAGTTTCCTGATCAAGGATCTGCACATCCCTTGGCAGCGTGGCGCCGGCGAGTTCATGTATTGGCTGCGCGATGGCGACCTTGCGAGTAACTCCCACGGCTGGCAGTGGACAGCCGGTTGCGGCACCGATGCCGCCCCGTTCTACCGGGTGTTCAATCCGGTACTGCAGGGCCTGAAGTTCGATCCAGCGGGTGACTACGTGCGTCGATACCTACCAGAACTGGCCCAATTACCCGGTAAATTGGCGCACGAACCGTGGCTTTGCCCCGATGGCTATGCGGGCGGGTACCCGGAGCGCATCGTTGACCACCACGTGGAGCGAGCGGTCGCCTTGGCGAACTATTCGGCGATCAAAAAACCGACCGCCTAGCATTGCACCATGCCGACGATCGCAGTGCTGTCCATGAAAGGTGGGGTGGGCAAAAGCACCATCACTTTGGGTTTGGCCAGCGTGGCTTGGGAGCGAGGTCAACGCGCGCTAATTGTTGATCTGGACCCGCAAGCAAACGCAACCATGGGCCTCGATGTGCTCGCCCCGATTTTCACCACCAATGATGTCTTGGCTGATGCCCGACCCGGTATTGCCGCAGATGCGGTAACCGGCACCGGCTGGGCCGCGCACATCAAGGTCATTGCCGCCGAGCGCGCCCTTGAGCACCGAAACACCAATGAGGGCCGGCACTCAGCCCTGCGCCTGCGCGCCGCGCTCGCCAGCTTGCCTAGGTCATACGACCTAGTAGTTATCGATTGCCCGCCATCACTTGGCGAACTCACGCGCAATGCCTTAAGTGCTGCGGACCTAGCCGTTGTCGTCACCGAACCTGGTTACTTCGCACTACACGGCGCAGCACAAGCCTTGGAGGCCGTCGAAGTTATCAAAGGCACCACTAACCCCGGCCTGCGCACGGCAACCATTGTCATCAATCGCGCCCGCCCGCACTTAGCCGAGCAGCAGGTTCGCATTACTGAACTGCGCGAGGCCTACGGGGATTTGGTCAGCCCGAGCGTGCTACCCGAGCGCACCTCAATACCCCAGGCCCAAGGTGCCGGTATCCCGATTCACGCCTGGCACTCACCAGGAGCCCGTGAGATCTCGGACCTCTTCGAGGATCTTTATGACGAAGTCCTGCCAGAGCTCAAGATTGGATTGCCATGAGTGAGTCAAGTGTTCCCAATCAACGACCGGCGCTGGCTAAGGCAGCCGATGCGGATCTGCATCCAACCACCCCCAAACTTGAGCCAGTCGATGATCTGACTAGCAAAGCGGGCAGTGCCACCTCCGATGTGATGCGCCCGCCCAAAAAGGAAAAACTCGTAACCATCAAGCTCGATATTCCCAAGTCCGTCCGCAAGGCACTTCGCATCGAAGCCGAAAAGCGCGGACTTAGCGTCAACCAACTGATCATCGCGGTACTCAGGGATCGCACCCGGCCTTAGTCGACAAGTTGGGTCACGGGATGGGGTCACGGGATGGGGTGACGAGCGTCGTACCGCCAAAATGACGGTACCGCTCGACTCAAACCGAGTGCAAGAACTACGCAGGCAACCCCGCCCGAGACCACCGCGAACGCCTCACCGGCAAGCGCGGCCACGGCACCGGCCTCGACGTCACCAAGCCTTGGTCCGCCCGCAACCACGACGGTAAATACCCCCTGCAACCGGCCACGATATTCATCCGGTGTGGCCGCCTGCAGGATCGTCGTGCGAAAGATCGCCGAAACGTTGTCGGCCGCACCCGCGATGATGAGGAATAGCAAGGCCAACGGCAACCAGCGCACCAAGCCAAATGCCGCAATAGCGCTGCCCCAAACCACGATCGAGATGACCACCCAGCGGCCCTGTGCGCGCACCAAGCCCAACCGCCCGCTGAAAATACTCGATAACAGGGCGCCGACGGCCGGCGCCGCGGCTAAGAATCCCAGGACGGTGGCGACCTCGCGCATAGATCCGCCGTACCACAAGGCGGCAATCGCTGGAAATAGCGCGCGCGGCATCCCAAATACCATCGCGATAATGTCTTCGTAGAACGACATCTGCAGATTGCGCTTGCCTTTGAGGAAGACAAAGCCCTCCTTGACCGCACCCCAACCGGCGCGCGGGCGGGCGTCACCGGGGATGAGGATCGGCGGCAGGCTCGGCAACCGCCACATCGCCCAGACCACGATGGCGAATGCCACAACGTCGATTGCATAGGCCGCACTAACGCTGCCAAATGCTGCGATCACGATGCCGCCGATAAGTGGCCCGACCGTGAAGCCGATATTCCAGGTGATCATGCTGAGCGCGTTGGCCGCCGGCAGCATTTGTGCTGGCACCAACCGCGGAACAATCGCCTGCCGCGCGGGATTACCAACCGCGAAAAACGCCGACTGAACAGCGACTACCAAGAATAAGATGCCGACGGAGTTGATCGAGAGAGCGGACTGAAGCATGAACAAGACCGAACAGCCCCAGAGCCCGAGCGCACTGATCAAGCCCACCAGCCTGCGGTCAAAAGCATCCGAGAGCGTGCCCCCGTACAACCCGAAACCAATTAACGGGATCAATTGGAAGAGCCCGACCAAGCCAACCATGAAGCTGGATTTGGTTAGGTCATAGACCTGCAAGCCGACGGCTACTGAAGTCATCTGCTGGCCGACGTTGCTAACGCCCAGCCCGATGAAGAGGCGCCGATATGGTGCGCTGACCCGCAATGGACTTAGGTCAGCAAATATTCGAGCCACTGTGCAAATCTATGCCTACCGCTGCCAATTGACTTGAAACGGGCTAAGGCGAAAGCCGCTCGAGGGTCCAAGCGCTTTGGTCGTCCAAGGCCGCTGCGCCATGGCGCGCAGTGAAGCGCAGTCGGTCATGTAGTCGCGAGGTGCGGCCCTGCCAAAACTCGATAGTGACCGGGCGGATAAGCCACCCGCCCCAAAAATCGGGCAGCGGTACGTCGATGTCGGTGTAATCGTCAACCAACTCATGGAACCGCTCGTCGAGTATCGAGCGATCCTCGATTACTTCCGACTGCCGGCTGACCCAAGCCCCAATCTGCGAATCCCGAGGGCGAGACGCAAAGTACTCCGCCACCTCAGCGCGCGCGATGAGTTCGGCGCGCCCGACAACCACCACCTGTCGATGCATTGCGAACCACGGGAATGTCGCGGAAGCGTTCGGGTTGGCATGAAGTTCCCGGCTCTTGCGCGAGCCTAGATTGGTGTAGAAAGTAAAGCCGCGGGCATCGGCGCCCTTGAGTAGCACGGTCCGGGTACTCGGGGCACCGGTGGCATCCGCGGTGGCGAGCACCATGGCATTGGGTTCGACCACCTCCCCCGAGTTCGCCGCGGCAAACCACGTCGAGAACGCGTCAAGTGGTTGCGCGCCGAGGTCGGCTGCGGCCAGGGCGCCGGTCTCATAGGACACCCTTAGGTCGGCAATTCGCGGGTCCATAACCTGATCTCACCACGGCCCCACAAAGTCGCGCCACCCGGCGGCGACATCGCCCCCCGATAAGTGTTGGATAGGGCTTAATCCCGCCCGCTTCAAGGAGGAACCGTGTCAGAGTTCGTGCCCGGACTCGAGGGGGTCATTGCCTTCGAGACCCAAATTGCCGAGCCCGATCGCGACGGCGGCGCACTGCGCTACCGCGGGGTTGATATCGAGGATCTAGTCGGCCGGGTGTCCTTCGGTAACGTTTGGGGCCTGCTCGTAGACAATGAATTCAATCCAGGCCTACCACCAGCCGAGCCATTCCCTATCCCGATTCATTCCGGTGATGTGCGCGTTGATGTGCAATCGGCGATCGCGATGTTGGCACCAGCCTGGGGCCTGCACCAACTCCTCGATATTGACGACGACACCGCGCGCGAGAACCTAGCCCACGTTTCCGTCATGGCTTTGTCATTCGTCGCCCAGGCCGCACGCGGGCTGGGCCTTCCCATGGTGCCCCAGACCCGGATCGATGAAGCTTCGACAATCACCGAGCGATTCATGTTGCGGTGGCGCGGTGAACCGAACCCCAAGCACATTCAAGCGATTGACGCCTACTTCGTCTCCGCCGCTGAGCACGGCATGAACGCGTCTACTTTCACCAGTCGGGTCATTGCATCAACGGGCGCCGACGTCGCGGCGGCGATCTCCGGCGCCATCGGAGCTATGAGTGGCCCACTGCATGGTGGCGCACCTGCACGGGTCCTTGGGATGCTCGAAGAAGTCGAGCGCACCGGCGACGCCGACGCATACGTGCGCTCGGTCCTCGACAACAACCAGCGCCTGATGGGCTTCGGGCACCGCGTCTATCGCGCCGAGGACCCAAGGGCCCGGGTGCTCAGGCGAACCGCACGTGACTTAGGTGCACCGCGCTACGAGGCGGCGGCAGCCTTAGAGCAGGCAGCACTAAGTGAGCTTCGCGCCCGTCGCCCCGACCGCGTCCTCGAGACCAATGTGGAGTTCTGGGCCGCGATCGTGCTCGATTTTGCCGAGGTTCCGGCGCCGCTGTTCACCTCGATGTTCACCTGTGCGCGACTGGCTGGTTGGAGCGCCCACATCTTGGAGCAGAAGAAGACCGGCCGATTGATTCGCCCGTCCGCCCGCTATGTCGGACCGGCACCACGTAAACCAGAGGCGGTGCCCGGCTGGGATCCGGTAATGGTCGCCCCCACCGGCTATACCCCAACTTTAGGAGCAGAGCGTTGAACGAGATTCACATCCCCGCTGATTTACTACCCACCGACGGCCGCTTCGGCGCCGGCCCGTCCAAAGTCCGCGAGGAACAAGTCACCGCGTTGGCTAAGGTCTGGCAGTCCTATCTGGGCACCTCCCACCGGCAAAAGACCGTCAAGTCCGAGGTCGGCCGGCTTCGCGCCGGGCTCACTTCGCTATTTGCCCTACCCGCAGGTTACGAAGTGGTGCTGGGTAACGGTGGCTCCACCGCATTTTGGGATATCGCGGCATTTGGTCTCATCAAGGACCGAGCCCAGTTCCTAACTTTCGGCGAGTTCGGCGCAAAGTTCGCCGACGGGGTGCAAAAGGCCCCATACCTCGGCGAGCCAACCATCATCAACACTGCACCAGGTGACGCTCCCGCATTCGCCGCCGAAGCCGGTGTCGACGCCTACTGCTCACCGCATAATGAAACATCCACCGGTGTCGCAATCCCACCACTTCGCCCAGTCAGCGCTGATGCGGACTCGATCGTCATCATCGATGCCACCTCCGGCGCCGGTGGCCTGCCCGTTGATCCTTCGCAGTTCGACACCTACTATTTCGCCCCGCAGAAGAGCTTTGGCTCGGACGGTGGCCTGTGGTTCGCGTTGCTGTCACCGGCGGCCATCGAGCGCGCAGCGAGCATCGCGGCAAGTGGCAGGTGGATCCCGCCTTTCTTGGATCTGCAGACGGCAATTGATAACTCGCGACTTGACCAGACCTATAACACCCCGGCTTTGGCAACCATTTTCTTGATGGCCGAGCAGGTTGACTGGTTCAACGCCAACGGCGGCTTGAGTTGGTGCACCGCACGCACCGCTGAATCATCCGGCGTGCTGTATGACTGGGCGGCGGCCAACCCGATCGCCACCCCATTTGTCCAGGACCCGGCCAAACGCTCGGCGGTTGTTGCGACCATCGACATTGATGACTCCATCGACGCCACGCTCATCACTAAGGCACTTCGAGCAAACGGAATCGTCGACACCGAGCCTTACCGCAAGCTTGGGCGCAACCAGCTTCGAATTGCTGTTTTCCCAGCGGTTGAGCCCGACGATGTGCGCGCCCTCACTCGCTGCATTGATTACGTCATCAACCAGCTTTCGTGACACCAGCTGTCACCACAAATCACACCCCGGTGCGCGACCGGGTCACCTGGATCTCCTATGTGCAGATCTCTTTCTTCGCTTGGTTCATGTACAGCTTCGGGGCCACCCAGGCCCTATTGCGCGATGAGCAGGGCACCGGTCTAGTCCTCGCCTCGCTGCACGGCACATTCTTGTCTATCGGCGGCCTCCTCGCCGCCGTCAGCGTCGCCAGACTCATGCTGCGTTACGGCCGCGGGCGCGTCCTGCGCCTAGGATCCATCGGAACGATCATCGGGGTTCTGATTCTGACTTGGCCCGGGGTGAGCATCGGCGTAACTTTTCTCGGGGTCTTCCTGGCCGGTATCTTCGGTACTTTCATCGTTGCCACAGTTAATGCGTTCCTGCTTGATCACGAGGGCTTGGCTGGCCCGGCGGCACTAACCGAGGCAAATGCGCTGGCCTGCTTCGCCGGCCTCCTCGGGCCATTGGTGATCGGCATTGGTGCCGCGACCTTGCTCGGCTGGCGCGCGGGCATGTACGTCGTAATTCTCGCTTTGATCGCGGTCGAGATCTGGCGCGGGCGCAACACTGAAGCATTCAGTGAACCGCCGGAGATCGTTGCCAAAGTAGAACGAGGCAAGATACCGCGGGCATTTTGGTGGTCATGGTTACTACTCGTTTGCGTTATCGGTGCTGAGTTCTCCCTTACTTTCTGGGGCGCGGATCTACTACGCGAGAGATGCGGGTTCGGGCCCGCCGCTGCTGCGGCATCGCTGGCCTCGGTTGTCGGCGGGATGTTCATTGGCCGAGCCTTCGGCGCTCGCCTCGCGCGCGCCTTTGACACTGAGTCGATCCTGCGCGTGGCCATGGCATGTGCACTTGCTTCCTTCGCCATCGCTTGGTCATTTACTTGGTGGCCCGTCGTTGTTTTCGGGTTATTCCTCACCGGTATCAGCATCTCCGTGCACTGGCCCCTGAGCGTCTCGCGGGCCGTAGTGGCATCTGATGGCCTTACCGATCGGGCCGCCGGCCTGGCGTCGGTCGCCGCGAGCATTGCCTCAGGCATTGCCCCCTTTGCCCTCGGTGCCCTGTCGCAAAGCATCGGGTTTCATCTGGCGTTCTTGATGGTGCCGGTATTCCTCGGCTGCGGGTTGGCCATCTTGCTCACGAAGCCAGTTCACCAACCGCGCCCAGTCTGAAGTCACTTCCACTCTGGGCCGAAAGTCCCTCTCCCGTTAGTTTGCAGACCGTCCTTGGCCATCATTACCGCGCCCGAACACGCAGCAAACTCAATCGTCTTGTGACTGTGTCATAAAGGAGTTATCCCCACGAAAGAGGAGGTCATGATGAAGGTCAGCAGAAATACTCAGCGAATGCTCATCGGGGCAGCAACAGTGGCAATTGCTTTGCCCGCCGGTATCGCAGCAACGTCTTCGGCAACTGCGGCAACAAGCACTACCACCGCTAAAATGCTTCAGGCAATGGTTGCTGAAGAGAAACTCGCCCACGATGTCTATACGGCGCTCGGTAGCCGGTATGACGTGATGATTTTCAAGCGCATTGCCAGTAGCGAGTCAACTCATCAGGCAGCCTTGCGCGCAGTGATGACTGCCAACGGCGTCATCGACCTTACATCTGGTGATCCAGTCGGAAAGTTCGATGATCCTGCAGTTCAAGAGTTGTACGACGACCTAGTCGCCCAAGGCTCGGTTTCTTTGGCTGCTGCCATGCAGGTTGGCGTCACCATCGAGAAACTCGATATAGCTGATCTAGATACCGCACTTGCCGCGAATCCAGCGGCCGATGTCACGGCGGTGCTTGATCTACTCCGGGCGGGCTCCGAGCGTCATCTTGCTGCCTTCTCTGGTGACAACATGAGACAAGGCATGGGACAAGGCATGGGACAAGGCATGGGTAACCGCCGCTAGTTATCTCATGGGCCTAAGAGTCAGCGAACGCGATGCCGGTATTGACACCTGAAGCAGCCGGTCATCGCGTTCGCTCGCTATTAGCAGTGCTCGACTATCGGCCGTCCAAGTAATGGCCTCGCCTTGAAACTGATAAGGCAAGGCAATGCGGGCTACTTCCGGGCCCGGCGGTAGCCCCGAATACACCACCGCATTGACGTAATCACGCAGGACATATCTTGTGCCATCCGGTGAGATAGCACCATCGGTTATCAGGCCACCCTCGATCTGGAGTTTCCTGGCAATGTTCAAGGTGTTTGGCCGTAGTGGATACGGCAGCGAATACAGCGAGCCGTGCGCGAGTTGCTTGGTGACCACCCAAAGTCGCGGACCGGACGGATCCGCGAGCAGCGCCTCCGCATTATGGGGTCGGTCGCGGTAGGTGAACCGGTAAACCCTGGCGCGCACCGTTTGCGAGGTCAACCCCGCCGGCTCACGTATTCCTAGCACTTCAACTTCCGGCCAGTTATCTCGGTTGTCACCGATATCGCCGAGCCAGATTACGGGGCGGCCCCGCTTGTCGCTGCCAACCGCAATCGATTCGAAGTCGCGGGCCCTCGCGCCGGTGATTTTTATGGTGGCACGGGTCGTGCAGTTCTGCGAATCGACCGCATAGATGACCGGGCCACCGGATGAGTCATTGTGTAGCCAGATGGTGTGCGGGTGCTGGATAGAGGTGGCCAGCCCGCTGATCTCGGTGAACCTTGAATCCTTGAAAGTGCAGACCACCGTGGTTTGGGCGGTTGCGGCCGGCGCCCAGGCAACCGTGAGGGCCGAAGTCCCGAGCAGGACTGCGGCCCACACCTTGGTACTGCGTGCCTTGCGGATCACCGGCTCATCAGGGCAGCGATCACCACAACAGCCACCGTGGAACACAGGACCACGAGCGTGATGATGCGTCGCGTTCGCGGGTCCATACGCTCAGCCTACGGCCCCCTAACCTAGGCCGAGGACCCCCTGAATCGGATCGATCGCGAAGTAGATGACAAATGCGATTGATACCACCCACATCAGCCAGTTAATGCTCTTGGCCTTGCCAACCGCGATCTGAATGATGACCCAGGTCACGAATCCCGCACCAATGCCGTTGGTGATGGAGTAGGTGAATGGCATCAATGCGATGGTCAAGAAGGCCGGGATTCCGATTTCATAGTTCATGAAGTCGATGTGGCGGATCTGCGTCATCATCAAGAAGCCGACCACGATCAAGGCAGGAGTGGCGGCCTCGTAGGGGATGACGGTAACAAGTGGCGAGATGAACATCGCGACCAAGAACAGCAAGCCGGTAATGATCGAGGCGATCCCGGTGCGTGCGCCTTCACCGATGCCCGACGCCGACTCGATATACGAGGTATTACTCGATACCGATGCCGCACCACCAGCAACCGCTGCGATGGAGTCGACAACCAAGATGGACTCAAAATGCGGGATATCGCCGTTCTCATCGAGGAGTTCGGCCTCACCAGCCAGACCAAAAGCGGTGCCCATCGTGTCGAAGAAGTCACTGAGCATCAGGGAGAAGATCGCGAGCACAGCCGCAACCACCCCAATGACCTGGAAGCTGCCAAATAAGTTGAACTGACCGAGCAACCCTAGGTCTGGGGTGGCCACTAGCTGGTCTGGCACCTTTGGCACATTCAAGCCCCAACCCACCGGGTTGACGGCGCCGTCCGCGCCAAACTTCGGGCCCACCTTGGCAACGGATTCGATGATGATCGCCACCACGGCCGTCCCCAAAATCCCGATGAGGATCGCGCCGCGGACTTTCTTCACGACCAAAATAATCGTCAGGATTAACCCGAAGCAGAAAGTGAAGATCGGCCAGCCGGCCAGGGCGCCGGCTGGTCCAAAGGTCACGAGTACCGGGCCCGGGCGCACCAACCCAGAGTCGACCAGCCCGATAATGGTGATGAACAGGCCGATTCCGACCCCGATGGCGTATTTAAGCTGCTCGGGCACCGCATGAAAGACCGCGGATCTAAATCCGGTCAACACCAGCAGCAAGATGAGCACGCCTTCGAGGACCACCAATCCCATCGCGTCCGCCCAAGTCATCTGCGGGGCCAAAGTGAACGCCACGAAACCGTTAAGGCCCAGGCCTGCTGCAACGGCCACCGGGAACCGGCCGATTACGCCCATCAAGATCGTCATCAACCCGGCAACAAGTGCCGTGGCCGCGGTCACCATGGTGATGGCCTTGACCACGTCGGTGGTGCCGCCGATGAAGTTGCCGTTCATGTCCTTGGCGGTCCCGATGATCAGCGGGTTTAGAACTACGATGTAGGCCATCGTGAAAAAGGTGACGAAGCCACCTCGAATTTCACGGCCGTAGGTTGAACCACGTGCACTAAGTGAGAACCAGCGATCCATGCTGCTGGTCGAAGCTGGGGGGGCAGTGACGGCCATTATTCCTCCGGTTGGCGCCGACAGTCGGATCACAATTGGTGACCCGGGTTGTCGGCCAGGGGGAAGGCTAAAGCAGCATCAGCCCGACGTTCCGCGCGCACACTACCGTAGGAGACATGGTGAATTCAGGTGATGAAGGCACGTCGTTAACTGCAAGTTCACCACGTGCGCAACATCAGGACAATGCGTTAATTCCTATCACAGTAGGAACAGGAGTTTGGCTATTTGTCGGTATCGCCTTGGCCCTCTTCCACACCCAACTGGGTATCGAGAGCTGGTGGATCACTGTCGCCGGCATCGGCTTCATCAGCGGCGTGGGCGGCATCGGCTACCTCAAGTACCGAGCCCGCCGCGAGCAGCGTCTCATCAGAAATACCAGCGCCGGTTAAATCACCCGGCACCTGGCCATCGTCGGACAAATCTGGTTCCGTTAGATCCAGGTGATCCCAGCCGAGTTCATCGGTGGCGTTCTCGGCCCGCGCAGCCACCGGGTCAAGAACCACCTCAGAGTGCCCACCACAGCCGTAGTTCATGGCAACGACATGCCCATCAGCGGGGGCGATCAAATTGGCGCAAACCCCGAACAACTGGCCCATCGGTCCACCGATCGGCAACAAGAACCCGCAGGTGCTGCAGCTGTTGGTCGACGACCTAGCCATCGCCGCGGCCGGCCCCATCTCACCTTCGTACCACCGTTCGGCTGCTTCATCGCGGCCCACCACCGATAGCACCCGCACCCGGCCCAACCCAAGTTCCCAGAACCCGGTTAGCGGGCTGGCCGAGGCCGCCGTCTCCAAATCATCTTCACCGGTGAGCCCGGCGATCAAGCGGAGATCATCGGCCCCGGTGACGAGGACATCGCCGACCCCCAGATCCCCTGGCAGCACCCGTTCACTCCACGGCACCCAAGTGGGGGCCACCAAAGCGGTTGGGCCCGGCAGCAGCACGACATCGCAGACGGTGACTTCGGTTTGCTCAGGGGCCCGAACCACCGTGACCGCCCAGCGCCAGCCGACATAGCCGGGGTGCAAGCAGGTAAATAGGTGGGTCGCCAGGCGCTCATCTTCCATCGCCATCCCCAGGTGCTCCCCGACATAGTCGGCCTCGGCCTCGGTAACGGCGGCGGCACGCGCCAACTCGGTGGCCGCGGCCAGATCCTGATCGTCTCGCACCTTTTGCATGCCCCGATTGTGGCCCACCGGGGCCAGTTCAAGTGCACCGCCCTGCGCAGGTGGCGCCGGCGCTGAACTGGGCCACCCGACCGACTTTGCTGGGTGCGCGCCTTTTCGTCGTCAAACCCGGGTTTTTTAGCCGTTTAACGACGAAAAGGCGCGCGGTCACGGAAATTGGGCGGGCAAGTGGCTCGGCCAAACCACCGGCTAGGGTCGCACCCGTGCTCGTTGACTTCGCCGTCGTTGCCACCACCTTTGCCCTCATCTTCCCCGCCGAGCTACCCGACAAAACCTTCATCGCCACCTTGGTGCTCGCCACGCGCTACCGACACCTACCGGTCTGGCTCGGCGTTAGCGCAGCATTCGCAGTGCAAGTCACGATCGCGGTGACTGCCGGCGGCCTGCTGGCTCTCCTCCCCCAAAGATTGGTGCTCGGGGTTACCGCGACGCTCTTCGTGGTGGGGGCGGCAGTACTAGTAATCGGCGGCTTGAAATCCCGAGCCGCCGAATTCGCGACGGAGCAAGACGAACAGGCAGCGCTCGAGGCCAAGGTGGCCGCCGACGGTGCTCCTTCGGGAGACGAAGTTGACGTAGCGAAAGCGACCTCGCCTTGGCGCGTCCTCGTTACCAGTTTCGTAATCTTGTTCACCGCCGAGTGGGGTGATCTCTCCCAAATACTGACCGCCGGGTTGGCCGCGCGCACCGGCCAACCATTTTCGGTCTTCATTGGCTCGTGGGTCGCCTTGATTTTGGTCGCCGGCATCGCCGTGCTGGCCGGTCGCTGGCTTCAGCAACGAGTGCCCATCTGGCGGATCCGCCTGGTGTCCGGCGGCATCCTCGCGGCCCTGGCGATCTGGACAATCGCGGAATTCGTCCGAATCTGAAGAGGTGAGGCGTCAGGTTATCTAAGCCAGTTGGCTACGCGGCAGCTAGCTGAGTTTCGGAAATTGCAGACCGGCAAACAGTACGTGTTGACAGCTGTTTTCAAGATGGTCAGGTTTCAAGTCTTCTCATTTAGTCTCTTTGAATTGGGGAACCGGTGCCACCGGTGGAGTTGTTCTTTGGTGGCCTCTTAATCCGCAACTCACCACTCAACAACTTTTTTTACTCTTCATTACCCTCAAAGCACTGACCCGACATGCACGCCGCCTCACCCATATACACGTAGGAGGGGTTTAAGGTGCCGCCGATAACACCCGCACCCGGGCGCACCCAACCAACACCAAGTGCCAACCGATCACTGGCCACCGAACTAATCGGGGCACTAACTTCACTCTTCGACATGTAATCCCATTCCCTTAGTTGTGAATTTCAACAATTCATCTGTTTACTCTTCGTTACCCTCAAAGCACGACAGAGGGGTTGCATACCCCGCAGAGGGGTTTAGGGTGCCGCCGATAACACCCGCACCCGGGCGCACCCAACCAACACCAAGTGCCAACCGATCACTGGCCACCGAACTAATCGGGGCACTAACTTCACTCTTCGACATGTAATCCCATTCCCTTAGTTGTGAATTTCAACAATTCATCTGTTTACTCTTCGTTACCCTCAAAGCACCGCACACTACACAAGGCCCAACCAGAGGGGTTTAGGGTGCCACCGATACCACCCGCACCCGGGCGCACCCAACCAACACCAAGTGCCAACCGATCACTGGCCACCGAACTAATCGGGGCACTAACTTCACTCTTCGACATGTCATCTCCCTTATAAGGTTAAGAAACTGACACCAAATTTGAACACTGAATTTGCCAGATAGCAATAGCGAAACGCCTAGCAATTCCAGGGGACTGCCAATGCCCCTGCGCGGGCGAGTTGATCAACCAATATCGCTGGGTGCGCACACCGCTTCGCGGCTACCGGTGGGCATTGCCGCTAAGTCTCGGGCCATGCACTTAAACACATAGAACTGCTGGCTTAGGGTGCCGATAGTGAAACCTGCGTAGGCCCGGCTGATGGCAGTCTCGCGGGTACCGGCACCCTTGGTGCCAAGGCTAGATATCGAGGTCGTCAGCGACCGCACGAAGTACAGCGGCGATTTTCGCTGCTGCCGCGTCCGGCGGGAATTTACCGCGCTGCAGTTGATTCGATACTCCGTCGAGCAACTTGATCAGATCCTCGACAATTCCGGCTAGGTCGCCGGCATCCTTACGGGAACCCTTGACCACCGATGGCGGAGGGCCAATGATCGAGACGGTCAAGGCTTGCTTACCACGCTTACCATCGACAATGCCGAAGTCGACCTTGGTGCCGGGTTTCAGCGATGGCACGCCGGCGGGCAGGGTTGACACATGGACGAAGACATCCTCGCCGTCATCAGAGTTGATGAAGCCGAAGCCCTTCTCCGCGTCGTACCACTTCACTATTCCCGTTGGCATGGGTGAAGGCTACCGACCCACCCGTAGGGTGGTGCGGGTGAGTCCACGCAGCTTGGCCGATGCCCTCCGGCAGCGCGATGACCTGGCCCTTGCCGCCCTGTTGCACCGGCGCCCCGATCTACTGCATCCGATCCCCTCGGATATCACCAATTTGGCGGCCCGATCGACCACCGGACCCAGTGTTTCGCGCTGTCTGGACACCTTGGACGCCCTGACGCTTTTCGTCCTGGCGGTGGTCGCAAGGCAGTCGGTAGAACTCCCCGCCCTGCCCAAGGAAGTCATCCGCACCGTGATCGAGGACTTGGACGACTCGGCCCGCGACCACGCCGAGGCCGCCTTGCAGGATCTGGTTGAACTTGCCTTGGTTTGGGGCACCGAGGATGAAGTCAGAGCCATTCACGCGGTACGCGAACACCTCCTGGGGGCTACGCCGCCAACTTGGCCACCACCGCAGCTGCCCATCACAACCGGAAAGAACATCAACCCGACGAGTGACGAGCAGGCCGGCGTGCACGCCCGTGAGGCGATTGCGCAAGTGCGGGACTTACTTGATGCCTGGGCCGAGGATCCACCGAATGTGCTTAGGGCGGGCGGGCTTGCGGTTCGCGATTTCGCCGCCACCGCACGTGACCTAAATTGCGATGCGCGGGCAGCCGCGCTCTGGATCGAGATCGCGCACGCGGCAGGTCTACTCGACGACGATGGGGAAGAACGCCCATGTTGGGTACCAACCGATCGGTATGACACCTGGCTTGCTAAATCCGCGGCCGAGCAGTGGGTGACACTTGCCCAGGCCTGGCTCACCTCACCGCGGCTTTCGAGTCTTGCCACCGACAAGTCGACGCTGCTAACAACCGACTCCGAGCGCAGGGCGGTCGTCACCTTGCGCGCACAAGTACTACAACTGCTGGCAACCGCCACCGACCCAGTCGAACCCACAGCGTTGATTGAGGTACTCAATTACGCGCAACCTCGGCGAAGTGGTGAACTTCGATCCCAAGTGGTGCACGCGACTTATCAAGAAGCGACGCTACTCGGCCTGATGGGCGCCAATACTTTGACTACCCCCGGGCGCGCACTAATTGGCCCCGACTCCGCGGCTAGTGCAACCGACGGGGCCGCGGCAATCACCGCACTGATGCCCCTGGAGATTGATCACGTGCTCATTCAGGCGGATTTAACAATGATCGCCCCCGGCCCGGTCGCACCAGAACTCGCGCGCAAATTGCGGTTGCTAGCTGACGTTGAATCCCGCGGTCATGCCACCGTCTATCGTCTTTCCGAACAATCCCTGCGGCGCGCGTTCGATGCCGGCTGGGACGCGGCCAAAGTCCATTCAGTGTTAAGTGACGCTTCGACCACCGGGCTGCCCCAACCACTTAGTTACCTGATCGATGATCTGGCCCGCCGCCACGGTGCCATCCGGGTTGGGGCTGCATCCGCCTATCTGCGCTGCGACAACGAGGGCACAATTTCTGCAATCCTCGGTGATCGACGACTTCGAGCACTGAAGCTTTCCCAGACCGCCCCGAATATCTTGATCAGCCAGGCCACCCCGCACGAGTTCATGGCCGCATTGCGCGATGCCGGCTATGCACCGGCCGCAGAGACCCCAGATGGCTCGGTGGTGGTGTTGCGCCCGGACGAGCGCCGGGTGCGCTCGCGGCTGGTGCGCAAGGTTAGTTCTGCGCGCCGCGACAGCGACGCTCTTATCGCCAGCGTGGTAAAAGGCTTGCGCTCAGGCGACCGAGCAGCGCGCGCGCCGCGCGGCGAGATGGTGGTCGGGCCAGCCGGCACCAACGATGTCCCGCGAACCAGCAGCGCTGCCACCCTTGCCGCATTAAAGCTCGCGATCGCCGAAACCACGCCGGTTTGGATTGGTTACGCCGATGCCGATGGCACCACCACCGAGCAAATCATTGATCCAATCCGCATGGGCGGTGGCACGGTAACCGCATTTGACCACCGCACCGAGCAGGTTCGAACTTTTTCGGTCTCGCGAATCAGCGGGGTTGCACCGCTAATTCACTGATTAATTCACTAATGCGTCCTACTGCGGCTTTCCCATGTCTTCCATCATGGTGATGATGCGCAACATCACCTCGTCGGCGCCACCACCGATACTGCCCAGCCGGCAATCGCGGAAGTACCGAGCTACCCACATTTCCTCCGCATAACCCATGCCTCCGTGGAATTGCACGCACGCATCCGCAACCTCTCGGCTTAACCGACCCGACTTCAACTTTGCAACCGTTGCCGCACGGGTCACGTTCTCGCCAGCGACATACCGGGCTGCCGTGTGGTGCAAGAAGCCTTGCAAAATATCAATTTCAGCCACCAACTCAGCCAGCTTGTACTGCAGGTATTGATTAGCCAACAAGGGCTTGCCGAAAGCTTCACGAACTTGCAGGTACTCCTTGGTTCGGTCAATGGCTCGACGCGCACCGGATACCGCCATATACGAAATCCAGAGCCGCTCATCTTGAAACTGCGACATTTGCATCTGGAACCCCTGGCCTGGTTCACCAATAGTGTTACGCACCGGGACGCGCACATCGTCAAGTACCAGCTCGGCTGTGTCTGAAGAGTTGTTGCCCATTTTCTTGATCTTGCGGCCGATGCTAAAGCCCGCACTGTCGGTCGGGACGATGATCATGCTCATGCCTTGGTAACCACTATCTCCATCAGTGCGCACCAGCATGCAGATCCAATCGGCCTGAGTGCCATTGGTGATCCACATCTTCCGCCCGTTGATAATCCAGTCATCGCCATCACGGCGCGCTTTCGTGCGGATGCCAGCAACGTCGGAACCGGCACCGGGCTCGCTGACTCCAATGGAGCAGACCAACTCACCGGTCAAGGTCGGCGCTAGGTACTCGCGCTTGAGTTCATCGGAGCCGTAGCGCGCCAGCGCCGGGGTGGCCATCCCGGTTTGCACTGCGATCGCCATTGGGACTCCACCAACATCGGCGCGTCCTAACTCCTCTGCCAACACCACCGTGAACGAGTGATCAGCCCCACCGCCGCCGTATTCCGGGTCATACTCCAAGCCAAGGGCGCCGATTGCAGCGAGTTTCGGAAAAAGCTCGTGGGCCGGGAAGATCCCAGCATCTTCCCACTCGTCCGCCTTCTGGTTGATTTCGCCTTCGACGAGCTGTCGCACACTCTGCCGAAACTGATCATGCTCGCTGGTGAATAACATCACTGCCCTCCAGGTTGGATGAGCCCGAGAGACCGAGCCCAAATTTGCGTCAACGTCGCAAGCGCCGTCGAATCCGTGGCTACCTGCCCCATCCCCTCGCCGTCACTGCTTAGCCAGTAGCGGGCAAATCCTTCGACCATTGCACACAAGGCGGCTGCCGAGATCTGCGCATCAAGGGTTTTGACCGCTAGGCCGTCGTTTTGCAATTTCCGAATCGTCTTGGCAACGCGATTCACATGGGTTCGTCGCAAACCCGTGAGTACAGCGCGAAATGACTCATCGTTTACCGCTGCTTGCGCTACTACTTCCATCAGCCGAGCTGTTTTACGGTGCACCTCGAGATAGCGCTCATTCGCTACCGCGATGCGCTGGACCGGATCCTTGACTTCCGGCGTGCTTAACACCTCGTACATCTGCTCGGTTACTGAGTCAACGGCACCATGCAGCAAGTCCTCCTTAGTGGCGAACCAGGTGTAGACGGTGCCATGACTGACTCCCGCAGCGGCAGCCACATCACTCATCCGAGTGGCGTCAAACCCGCGCTCTTCGAAAACGACGCGTGCCGCACTCACCAATCGGTCACGAGTTAGCCGTCCACGAGTCGAAAGTGGTGCCCTCGCGCCCTCGGTTGCCGCAGTGGTCATCTAGTCACCTCACCAAGGTCTCGATCAGCGACCGGCAATAACTCGGCCGGGATCTCCACGATCCGGGCGCGCAGGTGTTCACCCAAACCCTTGGCTTGGGGGTCGACCCGAGAGGTTTCAGCGACGCCACGCCCCAGTAGGCCGTGAATCACTAGGTTGATGGCGCGCAGATTAGCGAAGACATGAATATCAATCGGTAGATGCGCCGCTTCGGGCAACAGGTCCCGGACCCTTGCATCACTGATCAGGTCTGTCAGCCAGCTAAATCTCGCATCGGCAATTGCCACCTGCGCGGCCGGCGGGTCAAGGCTCTGGTCACCATCATGGGCAAGGGCAACCGCAGCGCTCTCGACCGGGTCGATTACCCACAGGCCGACATTCGCGTTCCCACCTTTATCCCCGCTCCGAGCGCCGACGAAGGTGCCCAATTGAGCCTTCACGACCGTCATATCTGCACCTCGACAAGCACATGCTCACGCGCCACCGTAGTCGGCCAATAGATGCCATATGGGGTCCCGGCTTCCGGCGGCGAAGTCGGGAAGAAACCCGGGTAGGAGGAAAGCCCGGCTTCAATTAGTGCGGTGGTAAATGGCTTACCCACCTTCACCGGATCACTGTCCTTTACCGTTAGTCGCAGCGTTGACTGCGCATCACGGGTCAACTCGGGGTCATGCGCCTGATTGATGTAAAGGTCAACGCTCAACTCGTCGACAGCCAGCCGGGAGGCGGCCGCCAAACGGCGGGAGTCATCGCCATAGTCCCGTACCTGCGTCAAACTCAACCCGAGAACCGTGCGCAATGCGAGATCTGCTTTCTCCTCGACATCTGACCCGGTAATGACAAGCGTGAGAGTGTTTCGGAAGCCACCGAGGTAGTTCATCGCAACTTTCAAACACTTAGGTGGGACTTCGCCTTTGGTGCCACTGATCATTACGCGGTCCCGACCAACCTGCGTCAGGTCAATGGTGTCAAAGCGGGCGCTCACATCGGGATTCAGGTACTCCGAACCACCAATTTCGTAGAGCAGCTGCGCGGTGACCGTACCCACTGTGACCATGCCACCGGTACCAGCGTGCTTGGTGATCACGGCCGATCCATCAGCTGCAACCTCGGCAATCGGGAACCCGGGGTGGTGCAGGCCGGGCACCTGGCTGAAGAACGAGTAGTTGCCACCGGTCGCCTGAGCCCCGCACTCAATCACGTGCCCGGCAACCAAGGCGCCCGCAAGTGCATCAAGGGTTGCCTGGTGACCGGCGGCGCCTTGGGCGTAATCCCAGCCGTGCCGCCAAGCCGCCGGGCCGATCACCAAAGCTGCATCCGTCACCCGCCCGGTCACAACCACATCGGCACCAGCACTTAGTGCCTCCGTAATGGGCGCGCCCCCAAGGTAGGCATTGGCCGTCAACGGAGTGATCGAAACCTCCTCGAGGCTCTCACCGGTATCGAGGTTCGCGAAAGTCTCTCCTGCCGCTTGCAATGCGGGCAAGCCTGGCATCAGATCATCGCCTGTTATGACCGCGATGCGCGCCGACAAACCTAACTCCGCAGCAAGTTCAGTGAGCGCCGCGCCCAGCCCCTGCGGGTCTAGGCCGCCGGCATTACTAACCACCTTGATCCCACGGTCAAGGCAGGTGCCTAGTACTTGCTCCATTTGGGTCATAAAGGTGCGTGCATACCCGAAACCATGCTTCATTCGTTGGCGAGCGAGGATCAACATTGTTAGTTCCGCGAGCCAATCACCCGTCAGGACATCAATCGGACCCCCATCAACCATCTCGCGCGCCGCAGCAAGGCGATCGCCAAAGAAGCCACTGCAGTTCGCTATCCGGATGGGATCACTCATGAAGACTCCGTTGCATCTGCCGACTCTTCCAGTTCAACTACAACCAAGTGCGCATCCACCGATTGACCAACCTCAACGAATACTTGCAGGACAATGCCATCGACGTCGGAGATGATTCGGTGCTCCATTTTCATGGCTTCCAGCATGACGAGGGTTTGACCCACCACCACTGCATCACCCGGTACTACCTCAACCGCCGTGATCGTGCCGGGCATAGTGGTCGCCGGTCCATGACCGATGGCATCAGCCGAGTGATCAGCAAATCTGGGCGCGAGGATCCAGGCAGAGTTAATCACTCCATCATCCACAAATATCTCGTCCCCATAACGGGCAATCGAGCAGCGAGCGCTTACGCTCCCGATCCGGACGGTGACAATGGCATGTGAATCATCTAGCACCTCAGTGCGCGCATCGACGTCCTCGATAACTGCTGCTTCAAGTGCAAAGACATCTCGAAAAGGAACCGACTCGGACTCCGCAATGTTCACCTTGACGCCCCCGCGGGAATAACCAATGAATACGTTGGTGAATTCAGCGGCAGCACGGGCTCGCATGGTGAAGAATTGCGGAGCCGCCGGCACATTGCTCCAACCAATTGGCACCAAGGCCTCCGGATTGGCCAAGGCCTCAAGCGCGAATGCCACCGCGATCGCATGGCGTTGTCGTTCATGCGGGTTAGTCAATGGGGTGCGGACCTGCGGGTGCTCGTCAAGAAAGGTCGTCTTGGTGTCTCCGGCGACAAAGGCCTCATGGCGCAAGATCGCCACCAGCGAATCGCGGTTGGTCACCGGCCCGTGCAATGTCATTCGGGCTAGTCCATCGGCTAGCACGGCCGCCGCTACCTGTCGCGATGGAGCATGACTGATAACTTTCGCCAGCATCGGGTCGTAATAGGGGCTGATAACACTGCCGTCGCCAACACCGGATTCAATTCTTAGCGTTTGGCCGGCCGCCGATCGACCATTGCCGGTGAACTTGTGGATGCTGCCGGTAGCCGGGAGATCACCATTTGCCGGATCCTCGGCGTAGAGGCGCGCCTCAATTGCATGGCCCGCAGCGAATATTTCATCCTGGGTGCGCGGCAACACCTGCCCTTGCGCCACGAGGATCTGCCATGCCACCAGGTCTTGACCGGTGATTTCCTCGGTCACCGGATGCTCGACTTGGAGTCGGGTGTTCATCTCGAGGAAATAGAACTCCTGATCTGCGCCCGTCCCGAACACCATGAACTCAACCGTCCCGGCACCTACGTAGTCGATAGCCCGCGCTAAGCCGACTGCCGCCGTGAAGAGTCGCTCACGAACCGCTTCGGTAACCCCCGGTGACGGTGCCTCTTCGATGATCTTTTGATGACGACGCTGAATAGAACACTCGCGCTCGAATAGATGCACCACATTGCCATGGGTGTCGCCGAACACCTGCACTTCGACATGCCGCGCACCCGTGAGATAGCGCTCCACGAAAACAGTGTCATCGCCGAAGGCGCTCATTGCCTCCCGGCGGGCCGATTGCAACGAGGTGATGAGGTCATCGCGGCCGAGCACCACCCGCATCCCTTTGCCGCCCCCGCCGGCGCTGGCCTTGATCAGCAGTGGAAACCCCACAGCATCGCAGATATTTTGCTGCTCGGACTCTGAAATGCCGTCGGGTAACTGCGCGCCGGGCACCAACGGCACCCCGGCATTCTCGGCGATCTGCTTGGCCTCAACTTTCCACGCCATCGCCTCGATGGACTGCGGTGTTGGGCCGATCCAAGTCAACCCAGCGGCTTGAACCGCACGCGCGAATGCGGGGTTCTCGGACAGGAAGCCATACCCGGGATGAATTGCGTCCGCGCCGGCTGCCACGGCTGCCGCGAGAATGAGCTCAGCGTCTAGATAAGTCTCGGTACTGGTGAACCCGGGCAAGTGCACCGCCCGGTCGGCGGCACGCACATGAGCCGAATCCGCGTCGGCATCCGAATACACCGCGACCGTGGCGATGCCCAGTGATCTTGCCGTGCGAAAGACCCGGCTGGCTATCTCACCCCGGTTAGCTACGAGTATGCGAGTTATCGGCGCACCGTTAGTCATCTCCATCACATCCGAAAGACACCGAAAGACTCGGTGCCCTTGATCGGTGCTGAATGCACGGCCGAAAGTGCGAGGGTTAACGCGGTGCGGGTATCACGTGGATCGATGATGCCGTCGTCCCAGAGGCGACCGGTCGCAAACAATGCGGTTGATTCACCCTCCACTTGCTGCTCAAACGCATCACGGATCGGCGCGAAGGCCACCTCGTCAAAAACTTGGCCCGCTGCCTCAGTTTTTTGCCGTGCCACGATCGACAACACGCCCGCGAGCTGCTTAGGCCCCATGACGGCGATGCGATGGTTCGGCCAACTGAAGATAAATCGCGGGTCGTAGGCCCGTCCGGCCATCCCGTAATTGCCTGCTCCATATGAGGCACCCATCATCACGGTGATCATCGGCACCCCGCAGTTACTCACGGCGTTGATGAGTTTGGCACCGTCCTTGATGATGCCGCCCTGCTCATATCTGGTCCCCACCATAAAGCCCGTTACATTCTGGAAGAACAGGATCGGCACCGCCATGCGGTTACATAGTTGGATGAACTGGGCCCCCTTGTGCGCCTCTTGGCTGAACAGGATTCCGTTGTTGGCAAGCACGCCAACCGGATACCCATTTATCCTGCCCCAGCCGGTGACCAGGGTGGATCCATAAAGGGGCTTGAACTCATCAAACTCGCTGGCATCGAGCACTCGGGCCAGCACTTCGCGCGCCTCGAACGCGATCTTGATATCAGCCGACGCAATGCCAAGTAGTTCCTCGGCGTCATAAAGCGGCAACCTTGGCGGCGATACCGGCCCTGGTCCTTGTTTAGTCCAGTTCAGGTGTGCGACGATCTCGCGCCCGATGCGAATGGCATCAGGCTCATCGATCGCTAGGTAGTCAGCCAATCCAGAGGTGCGCGCGTGCATCTCGGCGCCACCAAGGGACTCCTCGTCCGCATCTTCGTCGATCGCCATCTTAACTAGCGGTGGGCCGCCGAGGTAGACGCGGGCCGCGTCCTTTTGCAGCACGATGTAGTCACTCATGCCAGGGATGTATGCGCCGCCGGCGGTTGATGAACCGAATACCAAAGTAATCGTCGGAATCCCCGCTGCTGATAACCGGCTGAGGTTCTTAAATGTTGCCCCGCCCGGATTAAACACATCAACCTGCTTGGTCAGATCCGCGCCACCGGATTCCGTGAGGGAGATCAGCGGTAACCGATTCTCCCGGGCGATATCCATCGCGCGTAAGGCCTTATGCACCGAAATCGGAGATTGGGAGCCGCCCTTAACTGTGGGGTCATTCGCACTGATCATGACCTCAACACCGCTTACGGTGCCAATGCCGGTCACCATGCCGGCACCGATTGAATCAGCCGACCCCCAGCCGGCAAGTGGTGATAACTCCAAGAAGGCCGAACCGGGATCAAGCAGTAGCTTGATGCGTTCGCGGGGTAGCAGCTTGCCTCGGCTGCGGTGCCGGGCCACCGTGCGGGCATTCTTTGCCGGGTCGCTGGTGCCACCACCACCGGCCATTTGGGCGGTTAACTCATCGAGCTGGGCCAGTGCCGACAACATGGCCGCCCGGTTGCTGGCATAGAGGTCGGACCGCGTATCTACGTGGGTGCGAATCCGGGGGGGCATAGACCTGACGCTAGCGTCAAGTTGATACGGGTGTCAATATTTGCTAAAAACCGGTACTTATGGCGATATCCCGGCGCCAAATCCGAAAATCTGCAAGTAACTCCGGGACGGGCTCGACCCCGATCCCCGGGCCCTGCGGCACCGGCAACCGCCCATCTTGAAGCACGAAGGGTTCGGTGATGTCGACCGCGTAGTACCGGTTGGAGGCACTGGTGTCACCGGGCAAGGTGAAGTTGGGCAGCGCGGCCAATGCCAGGTTCGCGGCACGACCGACGCCGGTCTCGAGCATCCCACCGCACCACACCGGTGAATTGCGTGCCATGCACATGTCATGGATATCGCGCGCGGTCAGGTAGCTGCCGACCCGGCCCGGCTTGATGTTGATGATGGTCGCCGATCCAAACTCCAGCGCCGACTCCGCGGAGGCCACCGACAGGATCGACTCATCCATGCAGATCGGTGTCGTGCAAACTTCGGCGAGCAGCCGATGGCCGAGCCAATCCTCTTCCGGTAGCGGCTGTTCAATGAGCAGCAGGTCAAACTCATCAAGTTTCGCCAGCTGCGCGGCATCGGCACGGGTATAGGCCTGGTTCGCATCCACCTGCAAGGGCATTTCGGGCCACCGGGCCCGCACGGCGGCGACCGGTTCAACATCCCACCCGGGTTCGATTTTCAACTTAATCCGGCGGTAGCCGGCATCGACATAGATCCCTACCTCATCTAGCAACTCACTTAAGGTTTCGGTCGTTGGGATTCCGACACTGACTCCGCAATCGACCTCAGTTCGGGTCGACCCGAGAAAACTTGCCATCGACTGGCCCCGCTCACGTAACCAAACGTCGAGCATCGAGGTCGCGATCGCCGTCTTGGCCATCGGGTGGCCGCGGATCACGTCAAGTGCCGCCCGTACTTCCTCGGGCTCTGCGGCCATTGTCGTTTCCCGTAAGGCCGGGATCAGGTGATCGGTCATCACGTCGATGACCCCTGCCGTGTACTCCGAGCTGTAACCGGGCCAAGAAGATGCCGCGCATTCGGCCCAACCACTGGTACCGCCGCTTGAGATCGCCTCGACGATCAACACCTCGCGCACCAACTCGGTACCGAAACTCGTGCGGAAGGGCCGCACGAGCGGCATGTTGATCAGGTGCAGTCGAAACATCTCAATGCTCATGCGCGCTCCCTTTCTAGGACGTAATTACCGGTACGGTCCACGCCAATCACGCAATACCCGTCGGCTAATGCTGTGGTCAGGTGCTCACGAAGCGACAGCCGCCACCGCCTTGCCGCAACCGGATCAGCACCGCGCAATTCGACAATGTCCGCCGGGATCTCTACCACGTGAATATCTCGTCCGGCCTGAGTGAGCATCGCGGCGTCGAGCGGAAGCACTCGACCCGCAACCGCGTCGGCAACTTTGGCCGATGACAGGTGCCACCACGCGAATACCCGGTCGGTGGGATCACCAATATTTATGGCATCGGGCATCTGACCATAAAAATCTATTTCGTACCCTTTGACATCGACACCGAGTTTGCAGATATTCAAGATGGCGTTGCGCCGCACGAGCGGATCAAATGTCCAGGAGATTGCGTCAATGCCTCGCTCGACGGCCCACATTCGTTGATGGAGTTTCAACGCGGTACCGATATGCCGGTTACGAAAGCCATCCAGCACCGCCGCCATGTGCGAATGCAGGTGTACCTGCCACCCATCGTCTAGGTGCCGACCAACTACCGCCAGCGCCGCTCCTACTGGTTCACCATCTATCTCCGCAATGGCGCAGTAGCCGCCCGCGTGGATCAAGGCGGTCAGCAGGTTCTGCTGAACCTGGGTGCCCTCACCGGGCCAGACCGTATCGAAGATTCGCCGCGTGCTTGTTAAGTCAGTAGGGTCTGCTACTGAGCGGACCTCGACTCCGGCGCGGTCTCGTGCGCGCTGGAAATCAGCCGCCGCACTATCCGCCAAAGTCACAGCCACCACCGTACCGATACGACACAGCACGAAAAGGAGCAGCGTGCCCCAGAGCCTGGAATCAGCGAACGCTCTGCTCCCCCGCATGATCGAAGCGGTGCAGTTACTTGTCCGCACCGAGTCACCAACCCACGATCTCGCTGCCTGCGCGAATATCGCCGAAGTCGCCGCCGCCTTGACAGGTGAGTGGCTCCTGAGCCCGGCCCGAATCGAAGTCCATGACGGCTGCCCGGTTCTACGTTGGGGCCCCGAGCAGCCGCGCGTCCTGCTGCTCGGCCACCTCGACACCGTGTGGCCGGCCGGCACGCTAAGCCGCCTGCCCGCGCAACTAAGTGACGGCCAACTGACCGGCCCGGGTGTCTTTGACATGAAGGCCGGCATCGTTCAGGCCTTGGCCGCCGTTGCCTTACTGATTTCGCAGGGCGTCGACGTCTCAGCGGTCGGACTCCTACTAACCACCGATGAAGAGACGGGGTCGCGGGCCTCACGCGGAGTAATCGCAGCGGCGATAACCGAAGCCAAAGCGGTGCTGGTGTTTGAGCCATCGGCAGGCGGTGCCCTCAAGACCGAACGCAAGGGCACCTCGTGGTACCGAATCAAGTTCCACGGTCGAGCGGCCCATGCGGGCCTAGATCCCGAGCGCGGAATTAACGCCACCGTCGAGGCTGCAGCATTCGTCATGGCGACGGCGACCTGGGGGGATCAAGGGGCAGGGACCACGGTCACCCCAACCTTGCTGCACGCGGGAACTACGTCAAATACCGTCCCAGTGTTGGCGGAGTTGACCCTGGACGTTCGCGCCTGGACTGCGACCGAACAGCAACGAATCGATGCCAAGGTGCGCACTTGGCGAGCCAACCACCCCGAGGCACGCATCGAAATCGACGGGGGCATTGACCGACCGCCGCTGGAATCATCAGCTTCGTTGGAGCTATTTGCCATCGCTCAACAAGTCGCTCAAGCACTTGGCTTACCGGAACTACAATCATGTGCGGTCGGCGGTGCCAGCGATGGCAACCTTACCGCCGCAGCCGGTGTGGCCACCTTGGACGGCCTCGGTGCCGTCGGCGATGGTGCGCACGCCGATCATGAATGGGCGTTGGCCTCTGCCATGGCCGAGCGCGCCGCCTTGACCGCCGGAATCATCAAAGCCACGCTTAATGGAGAGGTAAATGACTGAAGGCCCACTGATCGTGCAAAGCGACAAAACCCTCCTGCTCGAGGTGGACAATCCACAAGGGCAAGAGTGCCGGCGCGCGATCGCACCATTTGCCGAACTTGAGCGCGCCCCCGAGCACATTCATACCTATCGCCTTACCCCCCTTGGGCTATGGAACGCACGCGCCGCCGGGCACGATGCCGAGCAGGTTGTTGACACCCTCATCCGCTACTCGAAGTATCCGGTGCCGCACGCCCTTCTTATTGACATTGCCGAGACGATGTCACGTTATGGCCGCTTGCAGGTGAACAACCATCCAGTGCACGGGCTGGTGCTGCAGGCCCTTGACGAAGCCGTGCTCGAAGAAGTCCTGCGTAGTAAGAAAGTGGCACCGCTGCTGGGTGTGCGCGTTGACCAAACCACTGTTGTGGTGCACCCAAGTGAACGCGGTCACCTAAAGCAGGCACTCATCAAACTCGGCTGGCCGGCCGAGGATGTCGCAGGCTACGTCGATGGTGAGCGCCATGCCATTGGTCTCATCGCCGATGACTGGCAGCCCCGGCCCTACCAGCAGGAAGCTGCCGAAGGTTTCTGGCATGGTGGCTCTGGCGTCGTCGTGCTGCCCTGCGGTGCCGGCAAGACCATTGTCGGTGCGCTAGCAATGACCCTCGCTCAGGCCACCACGCTGATTCTCGTCACGAACACCGTTGCTGCCCGTCAGTGGCGCGATGAATTACTCAAGCGCACCACCCTCACCGCCGATGAGATCGGCGAGTACTCCGGCGCGAAGAAAGAGATCCGTCCGGTGACAATCGCCACTTACCAAGTCATGACCACCAAGCGCCAGGGCATCTACCCACACCTTGACGTGTTCGACTCTCGGGACTGGGGTTTGATCATCTATGACGAGGTGCACCTCCTACCTGCACCGATCTTTCGGTTTACCGCCGATATTCAGTCGCGCCGCCGCCTCGGGTTGACCGCAACCTTGGTGCGCGAGGATGGCCGCGAGAGTGACGTATTTAGTCTCATCGGCCCGAAACGCTATGACGCGCCGTGGAAGGACATCGAGAACCAGGGTTACATCGCCCCCGCCGACTGCATCGAAGTGCGGGTCACTTTGCCGGACAGTGATCGCATGACCTATGCGATGGCCGAGCAGGAAGATAAATACCGGCTCGCTGCCTCCGCGCCGGAAAAGAACCGGCTCGTCGAAGAAATCATCGCCCATCACCCAGACGATCGAATCCTCGTTATCGGCCAATACCTTGATCAACTTGCCGAACTCGGTGAGCACCTCGAGGCACCGATTATCACCGGCGCCACCCCGGTCAAGGAGCGCGAGCGACTATTTGCCGCGTTCCGCGTGGGCGAGATCAGACTGCTGGTCGTCAGTAAGGTCGCCAACTTCTCAATTGACCTCCCCGAGGCGGCGGTTGCCATTCAGGTCAGCGGCACATTTGGCTCCCGGCAGGAGGAAGCACAGCGCCTCGGCCGCATCTTGCGCCCGAAGGCAGATGGTCGCACCGCGCATTTTTACTCGATCGTCACGCGCGACACCGTGGATGCAGATTTCGCTCAACATCGCCAGCGGTTCCTGGCTGAACAGGGCTACGCTTACCGGATTATCGATGCGGACGATATTCACTCCGGGAAATGGGAAGCCGTATGAGCCAGGTTGCACCGCCACCCGCAGCGCCGGAACTCGGCGAGAAACTGCCAGCCACGGCCTTCATCTTGGCAATTGTCCTAGGCATCCTCGGGGCCCTTGGGGCTTCGGTGTTCATCCTCTTCATGGACTCCGCCCAGACCTGGATCTGGAAGGACCTGCCGGCTGCCTTCGGGTTCACCGAATTGCCCATGTGGTGGGTGGTCCTCATGCTGTTAATTGGTGCGGGCGTTGTGGCCCTCGCGTGGCGGTTACCCGGTGCTACCGGCAATAGCCCGTTAACGGGCTTTCATTTCGACACCCCGGCCATCAATGCCCCATCGATTCTGCTGGCCGCCCTCGGTACTTTGATTTTTGGATTCGTGCTCGGCCCCGAAGCACCGCTCATCATCATGGGCACCACGATCGGTGCGCTCTTAATGCGCGGGCGAGCACCGCAACTGGTGCAAATGGGCATGCTGCTCGGCGGCGCCGCTGCCATCGGTGCGATATTCGGTAACCCATTCGTGATGGCTTTCATGTTGCTCGAGTTTGCAGCTCTTGGCATCTTGCCGTCAATTGCCTTGATGCCAGCTCTCGTTGCCCTTGGCGCCGGCTACGTAGTGCAGATCGGCGTCGGGCCGTGGTCTGGCGTTGGCACCCACTCCCTCGCTGTGCCTGGGCTGCCAAGTTATGACAACCTCACGGTGGCGCAGTTACTTGCCGGGCTTGTCATCGCGGTTATTGCATCCATCGTCGCCGCGATCGCGCGCGAGCTCGGCGAACGAGTCGCCGCAGTAGCCGCCAAGCACCGTGCCATAGTTCTTTTCGCGGTAGCCCTCCTCACCGCAGCCCTAGCAATCACCGTCACCGAAATTACCGGCGTCGATGTCAACATGGTGCTCTTCTCCGGGCAACCGGCGATGTCATCGTTGATCGCCGAGACCTCAGCCCTCACCGTGGTCTTGGTGCTGGTTGCCAAGATGCTGGCTTATGGCATGGCCCTTGGCGGTGGCTACCGCGGCGGGCCGATCTTCCCCGCCACATTCTTAGGCGTCGCCGTCGGCGTCCTCAGTGCGTTGGCGTTTCCTGATCTGTCAGTCACCGCCATGGCCGCAACCGGTATCGCGGCAACCGCCACGGTGATGCTGCGGCTGCCTTTCACCTCGGCGCTACTGGCGATGATCTTGCTGAGTTCATCAGGGGTCGCTGTCGCGCCCTTTGCCATCATGGGCGCGGTTGTGGGTTTCGCAGTCCGCCAGACACTAGACAAACTCGATGCCAAGAGGGCAGCGACCAAGGAGATGCAGAAAACATGAAGCTAAGGCACCTTCTAACAATTGCCAGCGCAGCCTTCGTAGCGGCTACCGCCCTCGCGGCTCCGGTGCAGGCTGTCAAACTCGTACCGGCTGACTCCGCTTGCTCATATATCTACAAGAATGGCAAGCCCACCACCAAGACCTATGCCTGCTTAGCCGTGGCCAAGTCACCGGTCGCAGCGGGCCAACCAGCCACCTTCACCGGTACCTTGAGCTCCAAGGCCATGTCGGCCTTGGCTGACTGGACAACAGGGGCCAACACGGTATGCCTGGATCGCTACCCAGCCAAAGCCAATAACGACGGCTCCATGCCGCGTACCCCACTCACCAAGGCCTGCTCACCCGTCAAGAAGAACGGCGCGTTCACTATCAATGCCGATCTGAGCGTCAAAGGCACGTACTACTACGGCCTGAGCATGGGCCCCTGCACCGCGTCTGCCGCCACCTGCGGTAACTCTGACCCAGGGCTCGTCGGGGTCCAAGGGCCCGAGGTAGTTCAGCTCAAAACCACGTAGTTGTATTCCCACTAGCAAGGACGCCGGTGACTCAAATAGCAATACGCCAAAAATTAATCGTCTGCACCGCGGTTGCCTTTCTCGGGGCAGCATGCGTTCTTGCTCCCGGCGCACTAGCCAAGGACGTAACTAATCTGAAGGCTATTCAAAAGCAGGTCCCCTTCACGATTTACACCCCGAAATTCACCGCACATGTGCCACTGACATCGGTCACCTTGAGCAAATACAGCGAACAGGCGGTCGGCCCGAACCCGGGCAAGTGCACGTACTACCTAACCACCCAGTACGGCGGCGGCAAGAGTCCGATGGTGGTACTGGTCCAGTCTTATCGCTGCACCGACCCGCCCGCGCCAATGGCCGATGTCGCTAGCTTCAAAGCATTCGGCCAACAACTGACGATCACGACTTCCTGCCCAAACACCAGCGCCACAACTGAAGCTGACTGCCTCACCGGCTCAACAACAACTCCCGCGCAATTACTGGAGCAGCAACCCGGCACCGGCGAAACCTGGATCCCGAAGCTACCGGCAAGTGGCGGACATCTGCCGACCACGGCCAATCTCTCAACTAGTTTGCTATCCGTGCAGCAGATCAAGCAGGTGGTTAGAAGCCTCGTCAGCGTTGGCTAGCTGGCCGACGACCGCAGTGCGAGTTTTGCGTCAACATCGAAACTGAAGTTGTCGATGGTGCCCAACCCCGGTATCGGCAGATGCACCGTGCCCATGCTTGCGCTACCGGTGATTTCAATCTCCCCCATCGGTGCGGTTGGTGACGCAACGGGGGTAATGGTCAAACCAAGATCAACTTCGATAGTTCCGGCTTGTGCAGAGCCGGCGACCGACCAGGTTTCGCCAGCTGGTCCGGTGCCCGTATAAACCAAGGTGTGCGCCTGATAACGGTTGACGATGCTGCGGGCGGCGGACTGCAGCAGGAAGTTCCCGGTCTTGAGCTGATCAAGGGCCAGCTGCAAGGTGAGGGTGATCTCATGCGTGGTGACGTGCAGTAACCCGCTGGACACCGGCGCTACGACATCAAGGCTCATTAGCCCCAGCTGCCCGCTACGCAACCGAACCTCGGCGCCATCAACGGCACGGATCTCCCACTTACCAACACTCATGGGGTCACTTTGCCATGTCGCTTGCAGTTCATCAGTGCGGGCGCGTCAGTCGGTCAGGACCCGATGCACCTTATGTTGGGCGGCCTGCGCAACCGGGCGGATGACCATGCGATCGATGTTGACGTGCGCGGGAAGGCCGGCGACCCAGGCGACAGCTGACGCGACATCGTCGGCGGTCAGCGGCTCCTTGACACCTTCATAAACTTTGGCCGCCCGAGCTTCATCACCGCCGAAACGCTTGACCGAGAACTCATCGGTTCGCACCATGCCCGGGATGATTTCCGTGACGCGGATCGGCCGCCCCGAAAGTTCAAGGCGCAAGGTACCGGCTATCGCCGCGACCCCATGCTTAGTCGCGGTGTAACTGCCGGCATTCTCATAGGGGATATACCCAGCGGTTGAACCCATGAGCACGATCAGCCCATGTCCAGAACTTTCAATACTTGGCAAGAAGGCTTTGACCGTGCGCACCAAGCCGATGACATTCAACTCATAGCCCGCCTGCCAGCCGGCGAGGTCCGCGTTCTCGATCTGCTCGGCCTCGAATGCGGCACCGGCATTGGCGACGAGAACAGCGAGCGGCCGGCCGCCCAACTTGGCCGCCAATCGATCCACGCTGCCTTGATCGGTTACGTCCAACTCCTGGGCCGTGATGCCAGGGTGCTCCAGGGCCAGTTGATTAAGGCGGTCAACGCGGCGCGCCCCGGCGATCACGTCGTACCCGAGGCTGGCTAATTGGCGGGCGCAGGCGGCGCCAATGCCGCTACTTGCACCGGTCACAAGGGCAAGGCTAGGGATTTCGGTCATGGTGCAAGATTCCAGATGGGGACAACACGCACGCCGTCGGGTCGGGTATAGGCGTAGCCGCTGCCCGTAATGACGACCAGAGCCTTAGGTTGGCCGACCACCTGCAGATCAACATCAGCCGACAATTTAAGGAGGTTCGCGGCTGCCTTTTCGATCATCGCTCCAGTTGCCGCAAGTTTTATCTCGAATGCGGCCCATCGCCGATACCCCAAAGTAATAATGGCATCAACTTCCAATCCAAATGAATCCCGGTAGTGGCTCACTTCGCCCCCCATCGGAGACGAGAGTATTCGCAGATCACGAATCACCATTGACTCGAAAAGGAGGCCCATCATCCTGATGTCCGCGCGAAGGTCATCAGGTCGCGCGCCAAGGGCAGCAACAGCGATCGCCGGATCCACAAAATGTCTCTTCGGAGCCACCCGAATACGCGCTCGCGATCTCAGATGCGGACGCCAGGCCACCTGATTCTCCACGATCATTATTCTCGTTAATGCGTTGAGGATTCCCACGGTGGTTTCCACGCTCATTGAATCCAGCCCAGCGAACCCGGCGGCATCTTGATTTAGGGTCTTCAGTGTCGCTTCCGTTGCCACGTTCCTTGCGAGCGCCGAAATGACTGCTGCAACTCGAACTGGGTCTCGATTCACGCCATCGAGGCGACGAACATCGGATAGTTCTATTTCCCGCACATAGTCGCGCATGCTCTGCATGGCTTGATCCAGTGTGAGTTCGCGATGAGCCGGAAACCCGCCTCTACAAACGCATTCGATGGTGTCCTCAAATTGCCGACCCGAATCACGCCCAGAAACTCGGCCACCTTCCAAGAGCTGGGTCAAGCTAACATCCGCAACCCCATCGCCGGCTTCAAATACCGACATCGGTCGCATCCGCAATCTGCTAAAGCGCCCGGCGCCTGAGTGGCGGGTGACATCATCAGCTGGAACTGCAGATCCCGTCAAGATGAACAGTCCGACGCCCTGATCGTCATCAATCACTCGGCGAGCCGCGTTCCAAAGGGACGGAACTAGTTGCCACTCGTCAATCAGTCGGGGTCGGTCGCCCAATAAGGCGTGGCTAGGGTCCAATTCCGCCACCTCGCGCACGTCACTTGAACCATCTAGGAGGATCTTGCTCTTGGCCTGCTGCAGGGCGGTAGCGGTTTTTCCGCAGGCGCGGGCACCTTCGATAAGTACCGCGCCGGAATAACCGAGGCGGCTTTGTATTTCACCATCAGCGACCCGGGGAAGGTACATGCCCACACCCCGCTAACCTTGCTGGTTCGGAAGGATCCGTTCTTTTGCAGGAATTCTAACAGGTGTTTTGCAGGATTTTCAACCGGTGTTTTGCAGGATTTCTCGGTGGCTGGCCGTTGACTTTCCGATAGCCAAAGAAAGAGCGGCCCCCCTTTCGGGGAGCCGCCCTTGGAGTACCTGGGACTTCGAACTTCGTTAGAAGTCCATCCCGCCCATGCCGCCGTCGCCGCCGCCCATCGGCGGGCCAGCCTTTTCCGGCTTGTCAGCGACAACAACCTCGGTGGTCAAG
>Ga0247837_1001428_pt1 | contig 49397 bp, 39 predicted proteins | sample LaCtaG_2_FD_187115 | JGI IMG/M metagenome (GOLD analysis project Ga0247837, IMG submission 187115) | Freshwater microbial communities from meromictic Lake La Cruz, Castile-La Mancha, Spain - LaCruzMarch2015_14.5m | ecosystem: Environmental > Aquatic > Freshwater > Lake | place: Spain: Castile-La...
ATTATGAGGTTTTTGATAGAGAATTGGCCGATTTGGCCCAGGCTAAAGCTCTTTCAAGGGCTGGAATCCCCCAGGCAAAGGATGTAGGTATCTGCGTTTGGCAGCAGGCAAATATATTGGTGTAGGTTTCGGGTGGCTGGGCAATTTGGTCGCAGGCGGCTGCGAAGAGCACGAAAGCAGGCATAAATTTCACTATTAGGGTGAATTTCCTGAAATTGCAGACAGAGGACACGAGGGAATAAAGGAAATGGAAAAGGACTGATTTACTGCGGGTTTGAAGAGTTTTCTGGACTTTCTGGGATTATTATTTGAAGAAATTACTCAGATCAAAACATATGAATGAGGAATTTTTGCTTATAAAAGGACTGAATTTCAAAAATTAGCTTCGAATACTGATTTTACCGAAAATGAGAGGGTAAGCATATGCTGAAATGAGTGTTTGTAAGAGAAAAGGGAAATGTGAGTTACTAATTAGGCTCAAACTGTGTATCGAGGAATAACGATTAAAGCGAAAGAAATAGGAGAAATCTCGACATCTGCCACTTTCTAGAATCTAATAAGGCGAATTAGGCCCGGAGTGAACCCGCATTTCCGCTACACACAGGACACTGCTGACTTCTCGACGCACAACTCGCACACAACTGATGTCTGCACAGAGGCAACACCTTTTTCCACCTCTCCACTCTGCACAAAGCGCACATTACCTGCTGCAGCAAGTCCGCCAGTCTCAGCGTATACCCGCCTTTCTGCACTGCACTCGCCACTTGTCTACAGGAAATACACTTCAGTAGGCCGGTTTGGAAGAAGGAGCGGTCGTGACGTCTTTGAGCGCTGTCAAGCAGACATTCCAGGCGACAGACTATATGGCCGCAGGGTGGCTTGACGGTCAGTAGGGAAAGCTGAGGGACGGATTTGTAGCATATGGAGCATTGTAGCGACGGACGGGTAGGGTTTTCTTGGAAGGCTTGGAAACAGTTGGGGGAGCAGACGTCGGGGATGCGGGCAATTGCGGGGTGTTGGATGGAGGACATCCAGTTGGAGTCGGTGACTTCTTGTTCGCAGATAAGGCATAGGATGGGGTCAGGACACACTATGTTATGGGTGCGGAATTGGCTTAGTTTAGGGTCCGGAAGACTATAATAGGAGAGATGAGAGGTTTCCTGCTGCATCACAATCGTCTTTATTTCCCTCACAACGCCTTCAAATGAAGGCCGCTGTGTCGGGTCCATATTCAGCATTTCCCGCAGAAGCGGCACTAATAACTCATATGAAGGCATTCGCCTTAAAATGTCTTCCACTACAGATTGACTGCTAAGGACTCCATTAAACTCCTGAGGAGGCACCAATAGCGCCATTTCAACGACAGTCACCGCCAAAGAGTACACATCCGACTTGAACGGGTCATACGTTTCCATAGATATCTGCTGAGTTTCGATGAATCTCACATACATTTGGCGCATTTCCGGGCTTAAGTAGAGAAAGGAGCCTTGCAACGTTTTCGCCAATTTCCCTTCATTCATCAATCTAATCGCCGAGCCGAAATTCCCAAATTTGTATGAATCGCTCCCTGTGACATAAATCGACGCAGGCTTAATATCTCTATGAGCGATTCCCTTTGCCTGTGCAAATGCCAATGCACCTGCCAGGCTATCCAGGACTCCCGCAAGTTCCAGCACAGTCCATAGTCTTTTAGGCCGTCTGCGCGCTATTTCCTTGCTTAAAGATGTTTCTAGCAATTCTGTGATCAGCACAGTTCGGAGCTTCCCGCCTTCCGCATCTTCGAGAAAGCAGTCGTGCACTTTACTGATATTCGGATGGGTCAGAGAGATAAGTGCAAATAGTTCATTTAAGGCTTGATTTGCGTCTTGCAGGGATTTGTGCGTTTCCCGGGTTATTAGCACAGGCAGTGCTTTCGCATAGGTTCCCCGGTATATCTCTCTAGTAGACCCCGGAGTCTGCTCAATAGTCTGGCCCAGCTCATACTCTCTCGCCATTAATTATAGGAAGAATCGAGGAATTGCCTATGTTCTGCAGACCGGACATCTCGCCATTAGGCCGGGTTTCGTGCCGACGCACGCATTGCAGAAGCTGTGCGTTTTGCACCCTCGGAACTTGTAGATGGCGAGTTTCACCTTGCAGAGGCCACAGATTTCTTGCTCAAGTTTCTTCACTTGCTGGTTGAACGTGTCCAAATCAACCTGCAGCGACAAGCTTTCTATATCACTCTGAGCCTTACAAGCCGGACATGCAAACTGCTTCACACCCTCGAAATCCCCCTTTATCTGCACAAACAAAGTGTACACCAAGCAACTCGCATCATGGAACAAATGCCCACAAGACAGGCGAATCGGCTCCAAAGACAGGCCAGAACCACAGCCCACACATTGAGCAGGCTGGCGGAGGGTCGCTAGGAAGTTAAAGGCGGTGAGACACTGCAAGGAGCATAGGGTCGGGAAGTAATTGCTGTGGGCTTGGAGGTGATATGGTACGTCTTGCGTCCAGAGGGAACTTTGGATCATTCGGTCGCATTGGATGCAGCAAATGGGCTGTTGGAGGAGTTGAGAGGAGATGTCGCTAGGGGAGCCGCTGGCCTGCAATTTGAGGGATTGAGAAGGGAAACTCGCCTCAATTAGTCCACATAGATCTGCAAAGCCGATGCGATTTTCAGGGTCCACCGCTAACATCCTCCTAAACACCTCTTTCAGCGCCTCCGATACCTCCAACTCCTGTATGACCGCCTCAGTGGCCTCCATCAAAGTGTCCAAATTCATCAACCTCGTCGGCGGACACAGCATCACCATGTACAGGAAAGTCACTGCCAGAGAATACACGTCTGACTTGAAAAGGTCAATAGGGTGTTGGGACTGGTCCCCGGAATTACGGCGGAGAAGGACTCTTTTTAGCTCGGGACTGAGGAAAAAGGGACTCCCGGCTAAGGAGTCTTGCTTAGGGTCGATGGAGTCTTTGCGGGAGGCGGAGCCGAAGTCGCCCAGTTTGAGAATAGTCCCTGTTAGGAAGATGTTTTGAGGCTTGATGTCGCGGTGAGTGACTCTGTTTTCCTGCATATAGGCTAAAGCGCTCGCCAGTTGTCGCAAGAACTCCACGATTTCCCCCTCACTCCACTTCTGATTCCCAGTTTTTCGCCTTTCGATCTCTGCGTGGATGTCGACGCTGAGCAGCTCCACCACGAGCACACACACGTAGTCCTCACCCTTCTTTTCCAAAAAGCACTCGTAGATCCTGCAGATGTTAGGGTGTTGAAGTCGAGCCTGGGCCAGAGCCTCCGAGATAGTGGCATTGGCAGCGGTCATGGAGGAGTGCGAGTACTCCTTTATCGCCACTTTCACTCGGCCTTTGGAGATGGTTCCGGAGAAGATCTGCACGGAGGTGGAGTGGTTGAAGTAGATCTGGTGGTCTTTGGTTAGGCCGAAGTGAGACATTAGATATAGGAACAACTAATAGGGATGAGAAGGTGGATTTATGACTGTGTGGGCGAGATTGGGCAAATAATGGCTTAAAACTGGGATTTTGAGGAATTTACGAGATATTTTGAGGCATTTCGATAGAAAATGAAAGGGAAATTCGGTCTTTTGCAGATTTCTGAGAAAAATTGGCAATTGAAGTAATATTTGCGCTTGTTTCTCTATCAAAGTCGGCTTTAGCTGCGACTGAAGTCGATATTTACCTGTTATTATCGGTATTTATACTACCAATCCCCACATCTGCCTATTTCCTTGCCTCAGACCGAGGAAAGAGTATCACTAATGGACTATAAGGCCAGTTTTCCTATAAATACGCACTAATCTCCTGCTAAAATCTTGAATTTTCATACCTAAAGCGACTGTCCTGCTATGAATCGGCCCACACTCTTACTTTCCCTAGCTTTCCATATATCTTTTATTAGTTTCTTGCAGCCGAAATAGCAGTACTCCGTCCTCTTCCCTGCCCATGTATGGATTCCCCTTTGTTTAATCCCTTCAGGCCAAATCGCAGTTTCCCCTCCTAGCTGCTATCTGCCCTACTCCCTGCTAGATGTGATGTGGGCAGATAGCAACGGCTAGTATGCGAATGGTAATAATGCAAGCTATGGGTGGCCGCGGTGCTAGGGACCTGAGCGTCCCCCCACCTCCCTTAGTCGCCCCTACCAGAGTCGTGGTCGTCACAGGCTCCAACACTGGTCTGGGCTTCGAACTCATCAAGCAGCTGATTTACAACGAAAACAGCTTCATTGCCGTCCTCACCGCCCGCGACATCCCCAGTGTGCAGACAGCCCTCAGCACTCTCGACCCGCACAATGTCTACTCCGACCGTCTTGCCGCTTATCAGCTAGAAGTCACATCTGAGGAAAGCGTCCAGAGACTTGCGAGCGACCTTAGAAGCAAATTCGGGCAAATCGACGTGGTGGTGAACAACGCAGGCGTTAACCCGGAGGGCTGGGACTTCGGACCGAAGAGCTCTTTTCCTTTGAATGTGGCCCAACTTGTGATGGACATCAACTTCTTTGGAGCGGTGAGAGTGACGAATGCCCTTCTCCCTCTAATGAAAGCAGGCGGCCACGTGGTAAACGTCGGGTCGAAACTGGGGAAATTCCACCAAATCCCCGGCGACCAGCTCCGCACTGAACTAAGCAGCAACAGTCTCTCCTCTAACGCCGTCTATCAGATCGCCCAACGGTACATGGACTCCGTGCGGTCCGGCAGCTACCAACGAGAAGGCTGGCCGCAGCACAACTACATCACCAGCAAGGCCTTGCTGCACTCCTATACCCGGGCTTTGGCTCGGGAGCAGGCTGGGAGAGTCAGGGTGAACGCACTGTGTCCGGGGTGGACGAGGACGAACCTGGGCGGAGGCTTTGCGAGTCAGGGGGTGGAGGCGGGGGTGCGCACGCATTTGATGATGGTCAAGTCCATGGATAGCGCTACTGGGGAGTTCTTCGAAGAAGGACGCCTTTCCTCCTTTAATTAGGCGAACTAAGAATAAGAGTTCCTCACTCTGCGGGAAGTTATAAAGTCCTATGAATGGACCATTAATTGCCTTTTTACCCTTTCTTAGTCAAATTTCCCTCCTTTTCGGCCACTTTTTAGACTAAAAAACAAGAAAAACCCCACTAAAGTCCAAATTGTCTATTTAACTAAGCACACAAGCAGACTGGGCACAGGGACAGACGCTAAATTCGCACTTCGGACAGCAAGTATGCTTGCAGCTCAGCACAAAAATACCCGGAATTTCCCTACAAATCTCACATTTTCGCATATTTCGCCTAAAATACCCCGAATTCGCCCCACGAAAAGCCTCTTCAAGAGTTTCCGTAGGAATATTTTTCTTACAATTGCTGCATTTGTAGGCCACTTTTTTGCGAAATCCCTCACTTTGCACCTCCAAATCCCTATATAAACATGCCAAATCGTGGAAAAAGTGTCCGCAGGGCAGGGCAATTGGCAGCGCGGCCTTAGGAATATGGTCCCGAATGACATCGCAGGCCAAACACTTGCAGTAGCCAGTCGCTTTTAGCCGCTTTTCGCAGGCCGAAGAGCAGACGAGTGCGGAATTGAGGGGAAAAGGAGGCGTTAGTGGCTGTTTGCAGACTAAACAAGGCCTGGAAACAGCGGGGAATTGGTTGGAATCGGGAGTAGTCTCGATAATTTCCTCCAAATCGTTGCGATTTTTGAAGGATTTGAGCATTTTTAGCGAATCCGTGAATGAAATTCTACTTTTCGGGTCGATTTCCAGCATTTTACTCAGAATTTTCTGCACTTTCGGATACTCCCCGCATTCTTGAACCAATTTGCACGTCTTTTTTGCCAACTTGTTCAAACTCCCCAGTTCCACAGGATGCTTCAGCCTAGCCATAAACAGACCCATTACTCCCAGGGAGTACATATCAGACTTAAAGGGGTCATGTCTGATTTGGGTTTTCCCCTCCCTCATATACTCGATATAGTGCGATTTCAGCTCGGGACTCATAAAAAAGGGACTGCCTTGCAGGCTGAAGATGGAGGGCAGGGACAGGTCTGTGAAGGACGCGGAAGAGCCGAAGTCGCCGATTTTAACGGTGGACTCCCGGCTTAAAAAGAGGTTCTGAGGCTTAATATCTCTGTGGCAAACGCCCTTTTCTTGTGCAAAAACCAACGCCGAAGTCACCTTTTCCAGTATTTCCACGATTTCCTCCTCTGTCCACTTTTCCCGCTCCCGCGTCCTTCTCTCGATTTCCCGCATGAAGTCGCCCTCCTCCATCATCTCCATCGCCAGGACCGTCTCCATCCCTCCCGACACCATTTCCCGCATTTCGCAGTTTATGATTCTGCATATGTTGGGGTGGGACAGGCGGGCCTGGTTGAAGGCTTCTCGCAGAGTTAGGTTGGCTTCGGCCAGGCTGGAGTGGAGTTGGTACTTGAGGGCGACGGACTGGCGGCTGTTGGAGAGGTCGAGGCCCCGGTGCACTTTCACACAGCCGTCGGGGGAGGAGTAGAGCATGAGGCCTTTGAGGAAGCGATCTGACATTGGGAATGTAGATTTATTACCATACTGGGGAACATAACGATGAGAGACTCAAATGGGGAGATGGGTGACCTACAGTAGCAGAGCTCTGGAGGGCTGCAATGGGAGGAAGGGAAAGTAGTCGCATTAGGAAGGATGTTTTCGCTGGGGAAGAAAAAGTGGACTTCGGCAGTAAGAAGATTTTCAATGGATTCGCTGAGATGGGCCGGTTTTGCGCAGTTTCTGACTCTATATAGGAAATTACTATGATATTAGACGAGGAAATTATAAAAGCCGCTTTGATTTCCATCTACTTTGCTTTTGTCTGGGAAAGAAGCTCTATACGGCAGAATACCTGACTAATAGTTTGGAATACTGAGAAGAAATATCAGAATCCTTAGTAAAGTGACGAAAGAAAGCGTTTCCTCTCAAAACTGCTGGAAAAGGGCTTCCTCGTAGAATTGATATCACTAAGCCTATATACTAACTTAAGTATGTCTATAGCTGTGTCGATTAGGCCTTTTGTCACATATTGGGCAATATTTGCAGCTATGGTAGTGATTCGAACAAAATTTGTGGCCACATTTCCATAATAAGAGGTCTTTTTTCGTTCGGCAGACCACACAAGACAGCTTTTTCACGTTGTCTTTTCGCTTTTCATAGTCGTCTCTTGATATAAAGGATTTCCGTAGGAAAGGGAAGTATGCTTCCCTGTTCATTGGACATTTCGGGCAGGGAATCTCTTCCAAAAAGAGCTTAAAGTCTTCACTTATATACCGAATATAGCCGAATACGCAGTCATCGTTGCAAAAACTGTGCCCACAATTCATTTTAATTGACTTCTCCCCCAAATTAACCTGACATTTCACACATGTTACCAGTTCTTCCGGCCTCAGAGGTGGAGGATGCAGTACTTTCTGAAGACATTGCTCACTGCAGCAGTTAAAAACCCACTCTCTGTCCTTTGGATCGTAATTTTCAGGGCTAAGACTATTGATCATAGGGCCGAAACAGCCATGGCACTTTCTGTCTGTAGGATTGGGACCGAATGTAGGCGTTTCCGCAGGGTGACTTGGATGACTTTTGCTTTCCTCAGGGATGGGATAGGGTTGATTAGGGTAATAGGCACTATCCACTGGCTGTGGGTGCTGGGGTGTATACTGCTCTGCAGGAATACTATAGGCAGCCTGTGCTTGTTCATACCCCTGAGTTCCCTGCGAATACTGCTGATAGTACTCAGGCGCATACACCTGTTCCTGCTGGTACTGCGGCTCACTGACTACTGCAGTCTGTCCCCCTGCACCATTGCACATACCATACTGCACCATCTGCTGCTCCAAGGTCACAAAGTCCACTCTGCTTTCCTCCTCAATCACCAGCATTTCCCTCAAAAACCACTGCAAAGTTGAATATCCGTCCAGCCGTCTTAGCAGAATTTCCGTATTTTGATGTATATTTTCCAAATCAGTCAGACCAGTGGGAGAGTCCAACAACGCCATATAGATAAAAGTGACTCCCAGCGAATAGACATCCGACTTATACGGGTTATACGAAACCTGCCCAGGCCTGTTCTGAGACATAGTAATGTATGAGTTCTTGAGTTGGGGACTAAGGAACAACGGACTCCCCGTCAAAGTCGCTCTTTGGCCGAACCCATCAGTCGTCTCAGAACACACAGACCCGAAATCTCCCACTTTGACCATAGTTTCGTCACTAGACACGAATATATTCTGCGGCTTTATGTCTCTGTGGCTAATTCCCATTTGCTGTGCGTAGCTGAGGGCTTGCACTATCTTCACCAGCATTTCCATAAGTTGCGCTTCCCCCCACCACTGCTGATGCCTCTTCCGCCATTCTATCCTTTTGAACAGGTCGCTTTCCATCAGTTCCATCGCAATGATGGTCTTATACCCCTTCGGCGGAGCCTCCTCTACCTCGCAAGAGTAGACTTTGACGATGTAGGGGTGTTTGACTTGGACCATGGTGAATCCTTCCTTGATTGCACTGTTGGCCCGGGCGAGGGAGGGGTGGATTTGCTCTTTGATGGCGATGGCGGTGTCGCTGCCTTCGAGTCGGCCGGAAAATACCCTTACGCCTGCGGCGTCGTTTACGTAGAGAGTGGAGTCTCTGGCTAGACGCATATTATAGAGAAGGATGGCGGTAGGGGTGGATATTGGCCAATAGGACCTGGAAAGGTCCCTAGAAGACTTAATTTAGCATCGAAAAGGCTCTAATTTCTTGTTCAGTTGCGATGTTTCGGGAAGGTGTTAGGCCTGAAAATCGGTACAATCGGTTTTTTTGGCTATCTACACTTTGCAGCAATTCCGCCAATTAGGAAATTACTACTGGCCTATCCACTCTCCCAACTTAGCAAAGGACGGCCGCTCATCCAGATTTCTATCCAGCATTAACTTGACACAGCTCATAGCAGTGGGATAGGCCCTGCTTCCCCCCTCTATCATTTCCTCCACTCTCATCTGAACCCCCTCCCCTGAAACTGCGCCTAAACTCGCTAGGTCCAGAGCCAGCACTCCCAACGCCCACACATCTGCCTTGATTGGGTCGTATTCGCAGCTTACTCCCTCCCTTTCCCATTTCGCAAGCACTGTTCGAAGCTCAGGACTGTAGTAGGTCTTTCTCCCCACTAGAGTGGTGCGGGAGCGCTGGATTTCCAGGTGGCCGGCTGCATGTTCGAAGCCGCCCAGCTTGATTTGCCCATTGCACCAGTAGCAGTTTTCAGGGTTGATATTGCGGTGACAGACGCCTTGGTCCTGCGCAAAGTGAAGCACCTTTATCAAATCAGTCAGAATCCTCCACAACTCTGCCTCAGAATACCACCTCTGCGTCTCCCTTCTTTCCGCCAAGTCCCTGGCTAAAGACTCATCCAGTGGCTCTGTCAGTTCAGTCACTTCGTAGAGTCCTTCTGGAGTCTGCTTGAATTGCAAGTCGTAGTTCTTGATGACTCCGGGGTGAGACAGGCGCAGCATGGTGAGGATGCTTTGCGTGTATATGTTGAGGGAATCCACGTCTTGTAAGTAGCAGACGGAGATAGTGATAGGGATTTGGTCTTTTTCGATATGGCCGCGGTAGCGCCAACGCTTGGGCTCTTCATCCAACACAATTGGAGGGTCATCGGTGGTAGTGAACTGTAAGCCGATTTTCTTTTCGTTCTCCATCATGGACTAATGCAATTATTAGCTCCGACAGGCCTAAAATAACCTGAAAAGTTCTAGTTTAGGAGTAGTTCCGAGATTGGCAGTTATAGCAGTACCGCTCCATGTTACTCTCTCTGAATTTGCCCAAACTAAACCCACAGTTCTGGCAAAGTGGAGCTTTCTTCATCCATTTGAACTCGTTCGGCTTGAAGTGATTCAGCAGGTCCACATGTCTGAGCGTCCTTTCACAGTTCGTGCACTTGTAGGTTGGGCTTTCCTGCTGAAAGTTGTCACTTCCCCGAGCCATGAATTTGAATAGACATTGAGTGCCGTGGCAGCAATGGCCGCATTCTAGTTGGAGACATGAAGCTTCAGGTAGTGGTTCGAAGCAGGAAATGCACAAAGAAGGGGAAAGCTCCTTATCTCGCAACTTGCGTAAACAAGTCGCAGAGCAGCACAGGCCAGCCGACTCTACCACTTCTAGCAGATCCTCCGTGAAGTCTTCGTCTGCAATCGGGTTGGAGCAAAGAGCAGAACAGACAATGCAGGGGACAAGTCTGCACCTTTTGCACAGAGTATTCTCTCCGTCATATGGGACAAGCTGCCCACATTTTGAACAGGACAGGTCGAGGGCGGGAGGCTGGGGCTGTTGAGGCTGCTCTTCGGGAGGAAGAAGAGGAGGAGCGTATTTTGCCTCGTAATGCAGGTCTGGATAGGCTATTGGAGCAGGGTAAGCTGCCGAAGCATCTGGATTTACCGCTTTCTCAGCGGATTCTGCCCTTTTCCCATGCTCAGGCGCTGGCCGCTCCACAGACCTTTGAGCGAAATTGGGTATTTCCACGTCAATGCCAGGACCTTCAGCCTGGCCTGCTTCATGGTCCTCACAGCAGTCCTCTTCTATCACTTCTCCACTCCACAACCAGTCGAAATAGCCTTTATTTCCCTCGAAATACTTCTCAATGTCTACAAAAGTGGGTCGAGAATCCGCCCCCGCGCCTAACATCTGCTCCAAAACGACCTTCAAATTGGGGTAATTCCCCAATTTCCCTATCAACTTCCCCGTTTCCACCTCCAAATTGGGCAAATTCGTCAACTCCATCGGCGGCTGCATAGCCGCTAACTGCAGAAAAGTGACTCCCAGCGAGTACACGTCCGACTTGATAGGGTCGTAACTGAGACTCTGCGTGCCCCTGAGAAGCACATTGGCGTACTCCTGCTTTAATTCGGGACTTAGGAAGAAGGGACTGCCTTGCAGGGTTTCTCGGATTCTGGAGATCTCGAGTTGCCGGGTGGAGGAGCCGAAGTCACCCACTTTGACGGTGTTTCCGGTCACTAGAAGGTTCTGGGGCTTGATATCGCGGTGACTTATGCCGTGCTGTTGAGCCTTACTAAGGGCGCTGACCAGGTCTCTCAGCATTCGCACCAACTCCACATCTGTCCACGGCCTGCCTTCCCCCTTCCGTTGCTGCATCTCCTTCTCCAAGTCTCTCTCCATCAGCTCCATCACCAGGACTGATTTGAACTCAGTCCTGTCTCCAGTCTCCAGCCAAATGTCGTAGATCTTCACGATGTGCGGGTGATTTAGTGCAGTCATCGCCATCGCTTCCTGAATAGCTCGATTGGCGCTCTCGATCGACGCATGCTGCTGCTCCTTAATAGCCACTCTAATTGATTCATCCGCTGATATTTCCCCAGAGTACACCGCCACTTTCGTCGGGGTGTTGAGGTAAATTGTGGCGCCTCTGGTCAGTCGGTATTTGGACATTTATGAGAATTCCTATGAAGTCTATCTAGTCCCAGCCTTCCTGAGAAGCGCTTTTGGTCAAAGGCTGGACTTCCTTGGACTCTCCAGGCTGTACGGGAGTTGCGAGGGTCTGGGCTCGCAGTAGCTTCTTTTTCCCGACCATCTTTTGCAGCGTTTCGATGTTAATTGGAGTTTTGCACTTTGCGCACACTGCACCCTGAGGCGATTTCAGCCCACTCACAAATCCATTAAAGCAGGTTTTGGTGTGAAACATATGTCCACACTGGAGCAGGACAAAGTTCTTCTTGAGGACTTTGTTCTTGCGGTGGTTTTCCATCGCGCCTCTGATCATGGGAGTGCGGCAGTGGAGGCAGACCTCGTGCAGGCATACGACTGAAAAGTTCCGCAGACAGTTTTCGCTGCAGAAGCTTGCTTGGACCTTGGAGAAGGTGCCTACTAGGGTAGGGTCTTCGATTTGGTAGATGCTTATGACTGGCTGGCTGCAGGAGAGGCAGTTCGGAGGCCCTTTTTTCTTGCGACTGGAAGGGGCTTTGCCTTCTTCGGCGGAGTTTTTGCCTTCCTCGGCAGGCTTTGGATGCAGGGACAAGGCTTGAAGAGGGGCGGAAAGGCCGACTGAATGCGACCTAAGTCTATCCAACAGCTCTGCAAATGAGGGTCTATTCGCCGCATTCACAGCCAACATAGCCCTCAGCACTTCCTTCGTTTCCTCGCCTACTTCCAGTCGATTCACATATAAGTTCGTAGTTCCCTCCAAGCCTTCTAGTTTCGCTAGTACCATTGGAGCCTCCAACGTAATCATATACGCGAACGTCACGCCTAAAGAGTAGACATCCGACTTGAACGGGTCATACGCAAGTGTGATGTCTGGCTGCGAAAGGTACTGCAGGTACTTTTCCTTCAGTTCCGGACTGAGGAAAAAGGGAGATCCCTGCAAGGTCGTCTTCAAACTCTCGAAATCGCAGATAGCGGAGGAGCCGAAGTCGCCGATTTTGATGGTGTTGCCTTTGAGGTAGAGGTTTTGAGGCTTGAGGTCGCGGTGACTGAGATCGAGGGACTGGGCTTGGGAAAGTACGGATAGGAGGTGACAGAACATGTCTATCAGTTGCGCTTCAGTCCACTTTTCCCCAGTCGATTTCCTTCTCTCCATCTCCGCATGCAGATCCGAATCCATGAGTTCCTGCACAATGCTCGCCACATAGCTGCCCTCCCGCTCTTCCACCCTGCACATGTACACTCGCACAACCCCCTCCAAACAGTACAGTTTCGCTTGATTCAGCGCCTCCTGCACTGCCGTATTCGCCAGGGTCAGACTACCTGCCTGGATTTCCTTAATTGCCACAGCTTGGTCCCCCGGGGAACTGATAGCCCTGTGCACTGTCACACCCTTGGCTGGGTTGTTGTAGAGACACTGAGTCTTGTTATAGACAACCTTGGCCATTATTAGTCTCAGATTGATGGTTCCTAGCTATCTCCCTGCTTTTCCGCTAGTACGTACTCGAACACAGGACTTTCTTGCGCCAATTTGACTACGTTTTCTCCCTTTTCTCGCATGATGTCCTCGATTGTCACCCCCTTGTCTCGGAACCAGCCCAGGTGGTCCGCCACTAAGTGCAGCTTGTGGCAGCCGTCGCAGCGGATGAGGACTACGCCGGAGTGGTAGGAATGCTTAGAGAAGGTCTTGCCTGAGCGGGTGTTGCACACTTTGCAGGTGAAGAACATCGCATACAGTCCTGAAGGACTGCTCGGAATGCCTGTCAGCGCCACCGTAGCAGGCGAGGCAGGGGAAACTGGCGTCAGTGGCTTATTCGCGAAGTACCGAGCCAGTCCCAGCACCACCCTCTGCAGCATTTTTACCTACCCAGCCCCTACCTGTTTCTAGTCCTCATCGTCTCTAGCTAATTCCGATACTGGCTTTCTCTTCATCCCATGCGCTGGCAAGGCCGAATCCAGCACTTGCTCGATTTTCACCCATAGCGGCACATCTTCCCTCACTGCAGTTTCGCTAAATCGCCCCAGGAACTCGAGAAACTCCACGAAGACCATTTTCTCGTGCGCTCCGTTGGAGTTGCTTTCGTCCAATACGCTCATTTTGGAAAAGGCGAAGTCGCGCATAAGGTCGCGGTCGTTGTAGGGGAGGGAGGACTTGGAAAGCAGGGATTTCAGGCTTTTGAGACTCACATGTTTGCTGCGCGCTTCTTTGTAGCTGCTGAATAAGGACTGGATGTTGAATAAATTGACTTCGAGTACGTCATTCACCTCGACTTGATACAGCTTTTCCTTGCGAAACGCAATCGCATTCGACCCCGTCCCATACCTAAAAATATGCTCTTCCAGCAGCTTTTTCAGGCTCTGCACTGCACTAATCCCCAATTCCTGATATTTACACAGCGCAATCCGCACAATTATCTCGAAAAACTCAAATCTGCACAATTCCCTGTTCGGATTGTCATCCTGCGCCTCCAATTCCACATTTACAGCGATAAAAAGCCTGTCAATTGCTGCAGTGTTGAGGAATTTCTTGTCTAATAACTGACACATTGTGCTGAAATCGGTGAAATCCAGCCAGCCAATAGTCGGATAATTGCTAGAAGCAGCAGTATTGTCGAAGATTTCCTTAATTTCCTTGAAATTGCTGCGTAAAAGCGACACAACTGCCTTAAATTCGCTTTCTTCCTTCACAACTCGGCTGATTTTGGAGTGTTTCATGTCGTTTGCGAACATTTGGTCGACTAAAGCGTCGGTATCTTCGGAAAAAGCCTTGAAAACGGACTTATTTTTGTCGAAAACGCGGGCTTTTTCCTCTCTAACGGCCAGCATTAGCTCCACATCTACGGTCCTTATAGGGATTTTTACTCGGTTTAGCTTGATTTTGCGTTCTTCTTCGCTCCTATAAGTCGGAGAAATGCACAAATCCGCCTGATTATAGAGAAACCAGAACTTGTGCTCGCCCGGCGGCAGCAAAAGCGATATGGAGTACTCATTTTCCACCAAACTAGCCAAAGGCAGTTCTTCCCAGTCATTAAAAGACCCTTTAAGTACCACTTTCCCCTCTTTCCCAAGTCTCTGCCTCAACACCTCCACCGACTCCACCCTTCTCAGCCTGCTTTCCTCTATGCCGAACGTGAATATGGACCAGCGCTCACAGACCCAGCAGTGTCTGGACACCACCCACTGCCCTCCTTCTGCGATTTCAGCGTGGCCCAGGACTCTGCTGAGGATGCAGCTGTCTTGGTCCCTGGAGTCGGAATGGTGGATGTTGATGAGGCTGTCGCGGTGGGCAATTTGCTTGCGGCCGAGACTGTCTCTGACTTTGAGGTTGGCGGGGGAGGAGTTGTGGGGGCGCTTGGGCAGGACTGAGGGCAGGGAAGATATGAGTGGAGCGGGACGGAAAGAAGCTGAGTCGCTGATAAGTCGATGTTCCTGTTTGGCTTCTAGCATGCGACTGATATACTCCGCCAACTGTCCACTGACTCCATTCCCTGTCAAATGCACTCCCACCAATGTCCTCGACTTCCGCACTCCCTGCACCACCAGCCGCACTCCCTCCTCCCCCAACTGTGTACTTCCAAGGTTCAAATGCACCAAGCAGCTCTGCGCCCTCAGAATCGCTCCAAGCATATAGGCTACTTCATTGTCTGCGGACGATAAATTGTTCCAGGAGTAGTCCAAATAGCGGAGTTTCGTGTCGCGCCGGAGGTAGGTGAGGAAGGATTTGGTGGCTGAGAGTGGGATTTGGTTGTAGGAAAGGTCTAAATGGCTCAATTTCGACCGCTTTAGGCCGGAAATGAGTGCGGAAATCGCAGATTCTTGCAGGCCGATGTCAGATAGTGATAGTTTGGAAAGGGATTTAATGCGTAAAGCCGCGGAAATGACGTTTGGAAGCGCTGAATTTACCACTTTGCACCCATTAAAGCAGATTTCAGTCACATTTGACTCAGTCAACCCTGCTAATTCCTCCGCAACTCTCAGTCCCAGCTCATTTCTCGTGTAAAAAAAGGACTGAATTGCATGTTGCTGCGCAACTCCTGCAATTAGCGCAGCTCCCCCCGCATCCGAAATCGCATTTTGGTCCAAATGGAGCGTTTTCAACTGGCCCAAAGCCGGAATTGCCTTCGCTAAAGCCTTGCAAAGGCCATTTTGCAGCTGATACCGGTTCAAAACAAGCTTCGAACCCGCCACTTTCGCAATTGCAGGCACAGGCGCTACTCCCATCGCCTCACAAGCCGTAGAAAACACATCCAAAGCGCTATTCCCCGCATAAGACGGCCAAATGGACCTCTTATAAGCATCCTGCAGCTGCTGCCGGGTCCTAACTTGCTCCAACAAGTCGTCCAGACAGGGCGCTGGGAGCACACTTCTGTCCGCCTTCAGCTTTTCTACGATGTGTTCGACCTTGTTCCAGTCTTCTTCGAAGCCGTCGGACTGCATTAGGGCGGTTAGACTGTCTTTTTTGGCTCTGGGGGGCTTGGGAAGGGCTCGAGAGCGGCGGAGGTTGAGGGGGAGACTGTGGGATTTGGGGTTTTCGGAGCTGGAGCGGAGGTTAACGGGCGTCTTGATAGGGCTGAGGAGCGGCTTGTGGGGAGATTGGGGGAGGGACTGGTCCACACTCATGCGAAACTTCAAGTTTCCAATGCGTTCTTCTACCTGTGTGAGGTAGGTGCGGACTTCTGACTCGATGGCTGTGACGCGACTGTGCAGGGAGGACTGCACGGACTCGAAGGAGTCTCTGGGCTGCAGGTAGAAGTGGTAGTGGTTGGGCTTCATAGGGGAGTGAGGGGAGTGAGAGGAGTGGCGGGTGGACTTACGGTAGGGCAAGGGACTGTCCATATAGCTACATATATCGAGGAAAAGCCTGGAAACCTGCCAAATCGACCCTTAACACCTACAATTCCCGTCTTTTCCCCACGTAATAGATAACACATGCACCAATTTCCCCAAAAGTCACATCAGACTCGTGCATGTCCATATCATCTAGGTAGATTACTACTGCCGGGCAGGGAAAAGAGCCCGCTGTTAAAGCCTCCGGAGAGTAGGGTAAAGCTGTGGGACGGCTGCTCGAGCTGCTGGGCTTGGGGCTTGCTTTCTTCCTCTTCGCTGCCTTCGGAGGACAGAGGAGTGTATTCTGCGAATTCGTCGATTGTATAGGAAAGCATCATAGGGGTTAAATCAGATGGACTGATCGGCTTGATGAGAGTCTGATACTCCTCATTTAACTCATACAGAGGGATCTCCAGACGGTCCTTGTTGGCCTCATACCAAGGTGGGAAAAACCTTCGAAAGCCCGGCTTTAGGTCTAAATAGGAGTCCACTCCGTTGAGAACTAAGTCCCCCTCTGTGGTCTTTCGCCCTGCAAAGGCAGTTATTCGCAGGTATAGCATCAAATCGATTTTGTCCAGTTCTCCCTCGGTGCGTCTCATTATGATTCCCCACAAGGCCACTTCCAACTCAGTTAACATTACTTCCTTAGTCGTCTTGACCAGCAACTGATACACCGGCTCCTTCGGAAACCGCTGATAAACCGGCCTCAGTGCCAGTCTCTGCAGCATCAAACACAGCTGCTGTGTGAAGAAGCCGAATTCATACGTGACTCTCGTCTCTTCATAGTGGTCAATGACTGAGCGATTGGACTGTCTGGGGTCGGAAGTGTCCTTGGTCTTCTGGATTTTGAGGGCTGGACGGCCTCTGCGGCCTTTGGGAGACTCGGAGCCGGACCGCTTTTGAGGTGCAGACATGCCTATATCTATTATAAACTGCTGGGAATCTCGAGGTCGATCGCAGGGGAAAAGTCGCGAACTGGCGGCCTTTCAGCAGGCTGGAAACTACCCTGTTCTGGGGACTGAGCAGGGTTGTTGGATTTGAACTGCACAGCCCAGTAAAGGACTACGTTGAGCAGTAATATCACAAGCACGGCTATGGCGAGGGCAGGGCCGGAGGTGCTGCATAGGTCTGGCTGGCTGCCGTCTGGCTCCCAGCCTGAGCAGTCTGCGTTGAAGGCGGCCCGCGTCACTCCGCCCCATATGATAAGGGCGAGGATGTGGGCGGATCCTGTTACAGCGGAAACGACATAGAATAGCCAGCGAGGCCTTTGCAGCACTTGTGCGCCTCTATACAGGAAAAACAACTTCACAGTCCAGAAAAGCAGGAAAACCAAAGCAATCAGGTCGAAAAACAGAAAGGCTCCCCCAGCTTCTTTGAGTTCTTTGAACGTAGCACAGTATCCTCTATAGTCCGGAATAATGCTATCACATGCTTCAGCCTCCGCTGCTTCCTTATAAGACAAGTCTTCAAATGGCTCTCCACAATCTGTGCAAGTCAGCAGGCCTCCCTGGATGTCCATATCGTCGCTGCCGGTTTTGACCCACTTGGGAGTGGCTAAGCAGGCGATGATGAGGATGATGAGGACTAGGTTGGTGAGGAAGTGGCCGAGGTACCACCATTTCAGTCGGAGACAGAGGAGTTTCCCGGGGGCGGGAGGAGAGGGAGGCCTAAGGGAGGGGGTCTCAGTAGCGTCTTTGACTGAAAGATCCGATACGTCCGCCTGCTGCACTACCAACTCCATCAATAAAGCTACTAACCCTAAAGCCTCACTTGCCACCGCGGCCCCGGCACCGGCAGATCCACCACCACCGCAGGGTGCACCGGCTCATAGTCCCTGTCACACACCGCCACATTAGCCACCACTCCCCACTCCGTCTGACTGGCTCCGTAGCCCTCGTGAATGTGTCCAAACACGCTTAAAACAGGGAAAATGCCGTGGATGAAACTGGACAAGTGGTCGCAGCCGACTGGCTTTTGGTGCTTGACACTGTAATCGTTGTGGCCTCTAGGAGGACAGTGGGTCATTAAGATGCTCGTGTGAGAGGGCATTTGGCTTCGGATTGAGGCTAATTGCTCAGAGTTTCTAGGGAGTGTGAAAGCTGCTTTGTTCTTCTTTGGGATATAGGGGGAACCCCAGATATAGTAGCCGAAAGCCTCGGCTCCGCTGTCTTCCAGGTAGGTGCAGCAGGTGGAAAGCACGGCTCTGGCTTGGGAAACGTACTCCTGGGTTAGTTTCGGCTTGAGACCCACACAGCCGTAGTCAATGCAGAGGTCGTGGTTGCCCCCAATTACGAATTTGCGCATGTGGGGCAGCTTTTGCATCGATTTCGCGAAGGACTTGACTTCCCCTAGTGTGCCTTTACGTGTAAAGTCCCCACAATGCAGCAAAACGTCCCCATTCGGAACCTTCACATCGTCCAGCCTGCAGTGCGTATCCGACAAACAAACCACTCTCACATAGTCCTGCGGCATCAACGTTTCCCCACAATGCACCAAAACAGGCCTATTCGCGCTCATCTTTATATAACTACCCCTGCAACTGCCTCAACAGTCCTTCCAAGTCGACGGAGTCTTCCTCTGACACTAGTTGCAGAGTCTCCCGAGTGTCGAGTCGCAAGCAGTCCTCTGTGCTAAAGCGCCGGGCGAAGCTTTGGGCCAGGGGAGTATTGGAGTGGACGGGCCAGTACTGGGAACTGGGGTCTGGGGACTGGCTTTCGCAGTTGGAGAACTTCTGGGTAGGGGTTACGGAGGGGATGAAGGTGCATTCTTCCAGTCCGGGGTCGGTGCGGGCCTTCTGCTTGCGCTCTCTGCGACTGTCCCGGTCTACTCCCCACTTCAGCAGCCGATCCACCACCGCTTCCGGCTGCACATTCCCAGGAGTCGTCGGCCTTATCACCGCGTCCTCAGCCGCAATCCTGGCCCTCGCCTTCGCCTCCAACTGCTCTCTATTCATATTATAAAGCGCCATCCAGCGCGGCGACTTCCTCCCCTTGTCACTGACAGGACTCGGGTTAATCGTGGGTCGAAAGGTGCATTCCCGTCCAGGTTCTGAGTCGCTTTTAGGCTGGGGGGACATTAGTCTGCTGCTTGAACTGCCCTTTCTTTGTGCTAATCGTAGGGAGGCGGGGTTCAATTTCGGTTGAAAGGGGAAACTGCTGGGGCCGGGCTTTCGGCTTTCTCGAGGTCTCGCGACGTCCAGCTTTCCCTTCCCAGCCATTATTTCAGCGGAAAGTTTGTTGATGACGGGGTTGAAAGAGGGCCTATCGAAGCGCTGTTTTGCCAGCAAATGCTTGTGGTCGCGGTAAATCTGCTGGTACTGCAGCAAGCGCTCCACTGTATCAAGTGTCCTCGGGTCCTGCGGATTCGTCAAAATTTCCTCCATCTTCGCTTCTCGGACCGCTTTTATCCGTCTCCCAAGTCGTAAAAGCCGGTCCTCGACCTTTTCCGCCCCCTGCGGTCTAGTCTGCTGCACCAACGCCACTGACACAGGGTTCAACCTGGGCTTGAAACTCGGCGGGGACCTGGACGTTGACGCCACTCTTCTCATTCTTTCCGCCTTCACCGCTGCTTCTCGGCCGTAGTCTTGCAGGCGGTTGGCGATGGACCCGCTGTTAGGGTGGGTTTCGCTGCGTTCGTGGGTGGGACTGCCTGCGGAGTGGATTTCCGCTACGCGTCTTTCGCGGAGAGCTTCGACCCGGGCGGCGTCGAGACGACGTTGGGACTTGAGGCCGGCGAGGGTGAGGCGGTGCGTGACTCTCTACTTACGCCATACTCCTGAGGGGAAGCAGCGCGCTTGATGGGCGGAGGCGTGAACAGTCGTTTCGTGGGCGTTGGATGAGAATGCGGCTGTACCAGCGTGCTAAGCAGCCTACGACTGCGCACCTGCGCATCCTGCATCTCTGTAGCCATCTGAGCAAAGAGACAGTCCAGTTGGACCATCGCTGCCCTATGCTGCTTCGCCATTGCCAATATATATGAAGCGAGTAGGCACCAACTTGACAGTCAACCAGGACAGTTACACCGTGCGTCCCTCGTTCAAAGACAAGTTCCGGCCTAATAAGGTCAAGGCGATTATCAAGGATATTGTCGATAGAGCTTTGTTTGATGTCAAGTATGAGCCCGAGAAAGTCGCTGAGAACTGCCGGGCGCTTTCGGAACAGGTGAGAAACGACTTGCGCAGCACCCAACATCCCCGCTACAAGGTAATGGTGCAAGTGGTGCTGGGAGACAAGAAAGGCCAGGGAGTGCGCATGGGCACGAGGTGCTTTTGGGACAATGACACGGACAACATGACTTCATACGTCTACACCAATGAGTCGCTGTTCTGTGTAGTGGCGGTCTTCGCCTGCTACCTCTACTAGATAGCGTAGGAATCCCAACCCTAGTCAATTGCTCCACTATTTAGATTCACACTCTATGCTGCAGGTGCATTCCCAGAGTACGGGTAAAGAGCTCCTGGCTTTCCTGTCTATATCTGGACTGCTTCGTCGCGGGCTATATATCCATGGTTCATAAGTCCTTCTCCTCGATACGCCGCTGCTTCCCCTCATTTGGCTCGTCAATTCCTTCGTAGTTTCCTTGTCCACCTAAACTAATTTCCTCCGATCGAATCCTTTCAGTCGTCTCATTTGTGCTGGAATAATACGAAGTGTACTGATATCTCTATGCATTACCACCACTCAAGGCCTAATTCAACCGCCTAATAGTGCAGGGCCTGAGTAACCTATCTGTTAGTGCTATGCCGCACATGTATGTGTGCCTAGAACCTTCGAATGTCTTCAACTCGTACGCTCTTTGCCAGTCTGGCAGCAATTTTCATACCTTGAAGTCTCTTCACTGCAAGAGTTTTGGTGCAGCCCAGCACTGTGGCAGTTTCATCTGAATATCTCCGCTTCATAGTCGCTGTGGAAATACTGGATTTGGGACTAGTCGACGCTAAGAAATTTTCAGAATATAGCGTCGTCTTTCGCTGGAATTGAAGCAGTGATAAAACTTCATAGGACGACAAGTCGTCTTTCACTGTTACCAGCTCATGAGACTCTATCTTGCAGAGGCGCAGAACTGGGAAAAGGGCTAACTCTTTCCCATGTGTTTGATACTCCGAGGGTTTGAAGGAGGCTGGAGCTTGAGTCTGTAAGGAGAATTCGTGTGCCTTAGAAGTCAAGTCTTTCGGGAGATCCCTCACATAAGTACTGCTTTTCGGAGGCATAGACATATGAGCAATGGGCTTCGGACTTCTGCCTAGTCTGCAGTTGTTGCGATTCATAAGGTCCAAAGAAAGTCGATGTCCGTGGAAAGTCCTGAGGCCGGCTACACGAGTGGTCCCTTTCTTTGCTCTATTCAGATTCTCGCTGTAGAAAGCATTGGGAAGTGTTTGGAGGCTGCACGAAGTTGAGTGATGGACTTGCACTGACTTTTTATCCATTATCAGAATCTAGTTAACAGGGAATTGATAGCATAGGGAATTGCCTCGTAAATACACGAAGTCAGCTTGTCCTAGTTAATCCCGCCGTCCCGAGATGTTATATACATCCTTTTTAGCCACAGGGAAAAGTACTATATGAACACAACTGAGTCTACTTCAAGCATTTGTGTAATCAGATATGAAGTTTTCCCTATTTCACTAGTACATACTTGCAATGGCAGTAGACAAATCACTTTAAACGCGCCGAGATTAGCCAGAGGGCAGAAAGTCTGATATTTCGAGTAATTTGCTGCTCAGTGATCTCAGATTACAAGGATCTGCAGATCTAAAGAACCTAAGTCGGTCAATTTATTTTTGGAGAAATTGTGGCTTGAAGGTGATTTCCCTGTCCTAAAACAACGCTATATGGGAAAAAGAGTACTGTTACAAGCAGTAATTCCACTTCAAAAGGTAAAAACAGGTATTTGCTTCTCAACTGCTACACAGAGTCCTAATAGCTGTACTAACTCCAATAAGTCTTTATCTAAAATCTTCATGTCTGACACTTTTGAACAACTTCGCAGGAATTTTCATTGATTTGCAGCGTCTCTGCGCCAGGGACTTCGTGCATCCCAGCACCTCCGCAGTCTCTTCACTGTACCTCCGTCTTAATATCTCAGTCCCGTCACTCACTGATACAGTCCAAGGCGACACTTGACTTGGTGGCCAATTGCAAACTGCTCGATTTCCTTTAGGGACAGTTGTGACTTCTGAATCGCTATCTGAGGAGTCCAATTCATATGACTCAATCGTAGTGAGGTGTAGGAAAGGCTGCAGACGCATTTCCTTGTGCGGCACCGGTAGCTTCGAGAGAGGAAAAATCTCAGGGAGAGACTGGACCAACCCACGAAACTGCTGTTTGACTGTATTGCTGTTTCGACGTAACGGCGTAGAAAGCAGAGGCACAGGCTTGGGCGGAGACATCGCACTTCCTTTCGCCAAGTGTTTCACAGGCTTCGGCCGAAAGAGTCTCTTGGTGCTGCCGGACCAAGTCAAATCAAGCGAATGCCTGTGGCTGAAAGTGGCCTTGGGAGAGGCAATGGAATCCAGTGAGATTTCAGCTTTATCAGAGCTGTTGAATCTTGTCGATTTCCTATCAGACGAACGACTCATATTTCTCCAGCAGGTCGATGAGGCAAAATGCATAAGCAAAGAACTAGAAGAGAGTAGTTTTGCTGAGCGTCTATTAAGGGACTTCCTGCAGCCTTCCGCTGGTTTCCTGTCCCGTTACATCACTGAGAAGGCCAGAAACCTTCGATTCCTCCAAACTAGCAGTCGATATGACCGAAGCACTGTATTTGCTATAACAAGACTTCCAGACCTAGAGACTTCTCCCTCTGTGAGTGCTAGGAATGGGCAAGAGGAACTACGCTGTTTCCCTAATCCCAGCCTACCGCAGACCCACATATATGTGTATGCGTGGCTTTCCCATACATATAGGGGCTTCTGCCTACGAATGGAGCTTTTCTGCAGGTCCCTTTACCTCTAGGTGTTAGTCCTGGTGCTAGGTCTAATCTCCAAAGTCTTCATAGCGGCGGGTGGGCACGCCTTCCAGTGCAGACGCGAAGGCCGCCATCTCCTTATTCCGCATGTTAATCAAGTCCAGACGCACTCGGGCGTACTCCTCCTTCTGTCTACGGTCCACCGCCTCCTTGTCTACCATGGCATTCAGCTGCGCTAGCAATTCCCCGTTTTCCGCCTTCAATCGTTCGATTTCCAGTCCAAAATTATCGCCTTTTTTCGATAAATTCGTCCTTTCCTCAGACTCCAAGCGTAAGTTTTCCCTCAAAACTGCAACTTCCTTCTGCATTTTCTGCAACTTGCTGCTAACTGTCTGTATTTCCTGGTCGTCCTGCACCTTCCTTTTGCGCATTTCAGAGATAGTCTGTTCCTGCCGCTTTACCAGCTGAGTGCACATTTCCAGGTCTTCTTTTAGCAGTTTGAAGTCTTCAGCGGCTCGAGATTTCGAACTTTCTTTGCTTTCTTTGAGCAGAGCGAGTTCGTATTTGAGTTTTTCGTTTTCATTTGTGATGATATCGGTGCGTTCCTCAGCACTTCGCAGGGAGGATTCCACGTCTCTAAGTACGTTAATACTCCTTTCCTGCTCAGTCACAATCGCAAACAAATCCTTCAGCTTATTTTCCAAATCCGCCTTATCATAGCTCAACTGCGACAAATTCTCCTTCAACTGCTTCTCCACACTCCTCGCAGACTGCAGCTGCTCCGCCATTTGGCCCTCCCTGTCCTTACACTCCCTCCTCACAGTGTCAAGCAGGTCCTCAGAATGTCCCTTAAACGAGCGGAATTTCTCATACTCCGCCCGCAAGTGTCCCAACTCCTCCTGGTCTTTGGAACTTTGCCCTCTCAGTCTGTGTGACTGTTACTTCTGCACCTCTCGCAGGTACTGTTCAGAGTCCTGCCTCGCCGCATTCCGCATTTCCTCCATCGCAATTTGCACCTCTTTCAGCTGCTTTTTGAAGCTATCCGCCTGCAAGGTCAAATCCTTGTCTCTGATTCTCAGCTGAGTTTCGCTCTTTTCAAGTGCGGCCTGCAGCTTTATCAGTTCCCCTGCAGAGCCTTTGAGCCGCAGTAGTTCTTCCTCTAAGGCGCGGATTCGGTAGTCTCTGGTCTCGATTTCCTTACGGAACTCTTCGATCTGTGTGGAAATTACCTTGTCGCGCTGCATTTTGAGATTCTTTATCCAGTTCTCTTCTTCTTGCAGTTCGCGCATTTCGAGGGCTTTCAGAGGGTTGGAGACGTCGTCGTCCAGGTCGCGGATACGACTGCGGTCACTAGTAGGAATTGAGCCATAGGCCTCCCGATAGGCCGGACGCAGGTCCAAATTGGTGACTGGCACACGGCTCATTTGCCTATATAGCTGCCAACATGGCAGTAACAGTCATCCCACCCCTCCGCATATATAATAAGACGTTACTATGCAAGTAAACGAACTCACGCTGTTCAAAGCCTGCGCCCTTTCCCCCAAGTACCTCTATACCCTTGAAACATCCCAGGTCGCAAGGACTCTGTACAAGGTGTGGAGCGGGTTCACGAAGTTTATCCGGAGTCAACTTGCACAGGGGAGAAGTGTGAATTCCACTGATTTCGGGAGATTCATACAGACGGAGGCAGGGGTGAGGTTTATCCCGAATGAGAAATTCCTGCAGAAGGGGAATTTGGCCTATAGGAGTCAAGGGGATGTGACTGCGCAGGAGGCGAAGGACAGGTCTAAGGAGCAGCACGTGAGTTACTCCGCAATCGCCTATGCTTGCGAAGTGGACAGAGACCTGGTGTCCAGCGCTTTGAAGGAAATCACCGGGAAGGCGATTGAACTCATTGGGGAAGGGAAAGTGGTGGTGTTGAATGTGAAGGTGGGGACTATGACGCTGAGGAGTGGACAGGTGGAGTTTCGCTCTGGGGCGCCGCAGGGGGTGAATACGTCTGTGGACACTGTGAGGACGCAGAGTGTGCCGTCGTCTGTTAGGACGCCTCGCAGCTCTCGGTGCACGATATTCCGCCCGGATACTTCCCAGTCCAATGTGTACCACGCGTCTAACCCGAACCCTATGCACCAAGGCGCTTCCCCCAACGTGAACAACTACCAGCGCGGTCTAAAGGTCAAAAGAGGCTCCGAACCTCCAGTGCCTTTCCCCTTCTTCGCTGGCATGGCTGCTCCAAACGTCCACTTCCAGACCAAATACACTCGTCGACAGGCCATCGAAGTGCCAGTGTCCGCCACCGAACTGCTCCTAACCCACAAGGAGCAGATCCGCGCTAAGAAAGAAGGCGAACTGGAAGCCAGGCGCAAAGCGAAGGAAGAAGAGCGCAAGCGACTAATGGACCTGCACTTCCAAATCGTCAAAGACAGAGACTCGAAACTTGCAGCCGAGCTCAAGAAAAGATCTCTATTTGTGGAGGGCATCCAGGAGCATTTAGACCACAGATCCAAGCAAAAGACCATCGACACCGAAGTGAAGGCAAATGAGACCTACGACTATTTCCCCTTCACACACGGAGACCAGATCGAGAAGTTTCAGCAGGAATTGAAGCAGAAGGAAGCGGAGGAGATGAAGGCTGCCTTGCTGAGTCTGCCGAAACTCAATAGATCCTCGCAGGACTTGCCCTATGCTAGTGAGTACCCGGTTTTCCTGCAGCAGGCGGAGTTCCACCCTGTGCGTAGGATTGAGCAATCACACGTGCACAATGTCATGAAGGACGCGCTGCATCGATATGAGCAGCAACTCGTCACTATTGAGAAGGAGCAGGATAAACGAGATGAGGAGAAGAGGAAGCAGGACCAGCACAACCAGCTGTACTACGAAACCATGCTGCAGCAGAGACAGCAGAAGACCGAGGAGATGAAGCAGTTCCTGGAGCTGCAGATTGAGGAAAGGGTGAGAGACATGTAGAAGCGCAGGGCTGAGGCGGAGAAACACGAGAGGAAGCAAGTGGCCAGGACCAATTTAGGCCCTGAAGAAACTGCAGAGGAGCAGGAGGAAGAGAGAAGTCGCACAGACCTGGAAAAGCTCGAAATGCGCGCCGCTCTAATCGACCAAATGAAGGTGAAATTCTCCTCCGAAAAAGAAGCCAAGGCAAAAGAACGCGAACTCGACATCGAAAACCTCATCACCGCCACCGAAGTGCTCACCGCCGAGCGCCAGCGCCAACTCGACAAAGAACAGGAAAGCAAGTAAGCCCCACATAGAGCCCTGTACAAGACAGTCTGGACCCAGCAGATGCGCATGAAAGAGCTGGAGCGCGGCTTGACTGACCTGCCAGTCGGGTAATTCTATAGACATGGAAAGAGGACTGTTGCTGGTGGCGGTGGAAGGACAGGGGTGGGAGCGGATTGCGGAGGTGGGGAAAGCACTGGAAAGGCAGAGAGGGGTGACTGTAAGGGCTGCGGGCTTTTTGGCAGCGGTGAGGCTAGCGGAGTCCTTGGCGGTCGCTTTGCGTGCAGACTGGCTTATTGATGGGAGTTGGGACCCTGTAAGGACTGTGAGGAATAGTGAAGATTTGGAAATGCTGAATGACCGAAGTCTGCTTGACTTCTCCGTTTCTTGGCCAGTCCAAATGGTCAATCTGCCTTCCCACTTCCTCTCCTCCACAGACGAACTCGAACCCCAGTGCTCCCAGCGTCTCCGCAGCGCTCTCCACACCCCCTACCCTGGCTTCCAAGTAGTCCTCACCTCCCCTTCCTCCCTCCTCCTTATCGTCACTCTAATTACAGCGCAGGCAGGACAGCAAGCTGCTATGCTGGAAATCGCCTATGACAAGGGCTTGCCCAGGATAGCCACTTGGCTCAGAAATCACGAGGAGATAGAGGAGTTTTTACTCAATGGGAAGAGTAGGGAGAGTCAGAGTGGGACTAGTAGTGTGCAGAACAGCCTGTTAGCCCCTATTTTCCCACGAAGTGAGGGGAAAGCTGCCTTTTTGGGGCCTTTGAAATTGGTGCATACTGAGGAAATTCCTCAAAGAGTGATTACTGAAATCAGGAAAATTATCGGCGAATTTGAAATAAATCTACGAAAAAGGCTAAAATGGGACGAGACGAAAAACCTAAAATTAGCGGAAATTCGAACAAATATAGCAGAAAAAGCGCAGAAATGGAAGCGAGAATTGGACGAATCGGTAAATTCAGTGCTAAAACAGACTAAATTGCTGGAAGCAGCTCGAGATTCTCTGAAAAATGAACTAATCGCAATGGATAGAGACCTAGAGGAAGCTTCTTCTGCTGAAAACCAGCTCAAACGTCTAGTTTTGGCCGTTTCCACTGCTTTTCCTGCTTTTCTGGACCCGATTCCTATCAAATTACAAGGTGCGGAGCAGAATTTAGCCGAGCAAAAGTCCATTTTGGCCGATTTACTAAGCGAAAAAAGGACTAAAAAGCCGCTTTTCGCTCTGAGTCCTGTGCTAGTCAAGCAGAACTCTGCTTTGACGACCACAGTGACCTGCTCCAAGAGCTACAATGTAGAGGGGAAGCTCTCTATTCTAGGGCCGGACGGGGAAATCGAGTGGCGGGATCTAGACCTGAACACTGGAGCCGAAGTGGAACTGGGCTTAGTGATGCAGTGCAAGACAGGGCTGTACCAAGTCTCAGTGACCAGGGAAAACGCTATAGTCAGCAACGTAGTCACTTTCACTGTCAACGAAAGCCACTCCCTGCCCAAACCCGCCAAATCTCCCTCTTCCAAAGAGGCCTATTTGTCCTCTCTCCTGTACACATCTTTAGGCACGATTGAGGACATTGAGCACCAAATAGTGGAAAAGGCGAGGGTTAGAGGCCTAGCGAATTTTCGAAAGTTCGCTGCGACGTGGGCGAATGCGGACTCGAGTAGAATCCAGGAGTTCCTGGAAGTCTGCCTCCAGAGCCTCCCGGCGGGCGAGGGAGAAGCCAGGACCCAGCTGGAGTCTCGCGGCTTTCAGTTCCTTCTGGCCTAGAAATATAGACATGGCGCAGGTGACGGTAACCCGGGTGCGAGAGATGACGGAGGAAGGAGTAACGCTGGAAAACGGACAACAAATTGGTAAGGAGGCAGGAATAAAGCTGTGGCGTGTGGGGAGTGAAGTGGTCTATACGAATGCCTGGGTGTCCTGTTTGGATGAACTTGAAGAGGGAGCGCCTGCTATTCAGGGCCGTTTCCAAAACTTGCCAGACTACCCTGAGTGCTGCTACTTCATTCCTAGTACAAGTGAGCGAGGCTTTGCAATTCCTAAAAGATCGCTTAATCCAGTGAATCAAGACAAGTCCGCTTATTTCTTCCTTGCAAGAAGGAATCGAGTGCTGTGGGCTGCATCCGCTCCTGACCACTTCCCCAGTCCTATATCCAGATTGTCTCCTGACGTATGCAACCTGTGCACTACGCCGATGGTTGGACAGCAGGCTCTAGCGTGCAACCACAATGTCCATTTCGAGTGCTTGAAAGCCTATGTCCAAGTGCAGAAACTACTCCGCTGTCCTGTCTTCAACTGCAAACAGCTCCTGCCTGACCATCTCTGCGACCAGCTTCTCCAATAGTAGTAGCTAACTAGGGAAAGGAACGGCGGCTTGCAGGGCTGACTCACTCAGAAAAGGCCCGTTTCCTGCAGTGGTTTCACCTATGTAGCACTCACTTTCCTGGTCCCAAGCGAAGTACAGCAGAGTCGCAGGCGCCATGCGCTCCAAAGTGTCAGACTGACTGGGCTGCAGGATCTCCTTGGGAGGGGTGAGATAGAGGTAAAAGCGTCTTTGCTGGTCTGCGAGGAGTGACTGGATAAATCGATGCAAATCGAGTGTGGTTTCTAAGGGGGAAAAGGTCCCTTGCACCATTGTTGCATCAGGAAAGCGGACTTTAATTGCAACTTTGGTGAAAACCTTTCTGCGGGCCGCTTGCTCTAACTGCCGTTTTCGCTTGTTTTGGAAGCGGGAGTTTTCCTCATTAGCGCGCAGGAGCGATTGCATTGTTTGGAGCATTAAATTTTCGTCCTCTGGTGTGATGGTCTCTTCACTGTCTGGACTGAGTGCGGCTCTCCTAAGGCTTAGGGAGGAGAAATCAGCTGGAAGATGATATATCACAGGGCTGCGAGAAACCGACTGCTGTCGAATCAGTGCTTCTTTAGCCTGGGAAAGAGCCTGAATCTGCGCTGTGTAGACCGCAGGGTCGTTTTCCCTCGTGAGTACACGAGGAATATCAAGGTTGGTGGATATGGAAATGGACTTGTAGGGGTCGAAAGCAGGGGCGGAAGGGGCAGTCTGGGGCGCAGGGGGGTCTTTAGATGAAAGGCCCAGGCCTAGAGCCGCTGAATTCAGCTCTTTTAGCGCCTCTAGGAAAGCGCCGTAGTTCAGATCCAGGATTCTTATGACATTTCCCTCTTTCACGAAGCCCAAATGCTCTAAATAGGCCATTGCCATTGGGAAGCGACCCACTCGTTGCTGAAATTTCTGGTTATTCAGCCTAATTTCCCACAATCGCTGGTCAGTGGGATTCCCCACGATATTGTAAACAATCGCCTGACACGTCCTGACACATTCCACCAAAGCCGCCCTGTCCCCAACCGCACCCAGCAAGTCGCTAAGTGCATTTCCCCTGCTTTGTGGCATGGAAGCAGGCCGGGGAACTGCTATTTCCCTTAGTTTCCTCATCAGTGCGGTTGCTACTCTGGAGGGAATGCCCATTCTTTGCATGTCTTCGAGGGAAAGGTCTTTCATAGACCCGGCGGTGTCGTACCACTCTTCGTGCAGCTTTTTTATGATTCCCTGCATTCGCTCGAGTGGGATTTTCTCATCGTGTGCGATTAGAGTCAGTAGGTCCTGCGTTGCAGTTTCCAGAGTCACCATTTACTATCTACATCTCTTCCTGGTCACAGAGTGCAACTCCCCGATAGGGCAGGTGTCGCATGTCCAAACAGGCGGACTTGACTCCGCACACCTTCGTATCACTGAGTTCCAGGAAGTAGGTCACATCCCTCACCGGACTGTAGTTAGGGATGAACACATCCAACAAGATAGTGTGCTCCATCGCAAGGAATTGATGCAGATTGCTGAGTGCCGGAGTCAGGGAGAGGTGTGCGGGCGCCCGCAGTTCCCCTCTGCGGACTGGGTGGTAGGTGAACAGGTTCGTGTCTTCCTGACAGACAAGGTCCGCCAGTTTGAAGCGGAGATGTCCCTTCATGACCTGGGTGATGGCAGCCATGCCAGGGTGATCATGCAGCGGCAGTCCCGCTCCTTTAGACAGAGCAAAGAAACATATACTCATTTCCTCAGTCTCAAACACTGAGGTGTGCGTCATGCTGTTGGGTCGGAAGTAAGCTCCCCAGTTGCTCTCGGTCACTCCCAGGTCACTGAGTTCCACTCGGTCCAAGCACGCCTCCAAAGCGCCCAGCAGCTCCCCGGGCCTGCCTGCTTCTATTTCGCCTATCAATTGCTGCGTTAAAGCCGGACTGCGCGAGATCCGCCTTGCCAGGGTGAAGACTCGTCGGAGTTGGTCAGGCGTCATTTCCCAATAGATCTTACCAGGCCGCTCCCACTACTAGAGTCTCAGTCCTAGCAGGAGGCTGCGGAGCTCTTTAGGGCCTGTGAATCCTAGTGGCGGCTACAGGCGATTTAGCGCCACCCGTCCCCGCGATAAAAATGACTTCCGAGGTAGGTCTGCGCGTCGCTGAGTTGCTCTTCAAGACCTTCTCCAGCGTCAGCGATACTGAGCGCAAAGCCGCTGAAGAGCAGCTCAAGTCGCTTGCGCAGGACGTGCCTGCCTACGCCCAAACGCTCCTTTCCCTCATCTCCTCCACTCACCAAGACATCTCCTCGAAGATAAAGAGTAGTGCTGCAGTGCAGCTGCGCCAGACCATCCGGGGCGTAGTAGACGCAGGCAGCCTTACCTTGGACCAGAGGACTCAATTAGCACTTCTGGTGTTTCAAGTCCTCACCAATGTGCCGATGGAAGGGGCAGTGCGCGGGAGTCTGGGGTACTGTCTGAATCCGCTGCTGAGTTCGGATGCTCAGGACCAGTTGGGGGAGACGTGCAAACGCCTGCAGCCCCACTTGAGTGCGGCTCTTGCGGGCAGTAGTCTGCAGGTCCAGGGGGCTTTGCGTACTCTCAAATCTCTCTACTCCGGCATCTCCAGTGGCCAAACTGGCAGTTTGATCGAATTCTACCACCAAATCAACCCCAAACTAATCGAAATCGCCCGCCTCAGCCTCTCCCAACTGACCTCCGCCCTCCAGTCCGCCCAGCCCCAAGCCATCCACGAAGTCCTCTCAGTCCTAGAAGAGTGGTCCTTCGCTCTAAACACAATCCTCGAGTTCTTCGAACTGAGCTCCAGCAAGACCCTAAAAGACCTAGCCCAAGACTTCCAGCTAGCTGATATCTGCACCCAGGTGCTCTTATTCCGTATCCCTGATGGCCACTTCCCCAGCCCTACACTGATAGCGGCTGACTCCAACCCGACAGCAGTTGCGTACAACAACATCAAAAGTCAGGTACTGCAAGGAGTCAACTTGGTGCTGCAGTACTTGATTGATAACAAGAAGAAGTCGCTGGAGGAGGCGGGAGGGCCTGTGAAGGTCATGACCCTGATAGGCGCGTCCCTGCCTCCCTCTCCCTTTGTGAATACGGTCCTGCAGGCGTTGGAGCCGCTCATCTTGACGCTGATGGAGCTTAGTAGTCTGCCGCAAGTGGACGAAATCCTGCAAATGGAGTTCGTGTCGGACTTGACTATTGAGTGTCTGCAGCTGCTCTACAAGTGCACTAACGAAACTGTGTTCTACCAGACCTTCCTCGCCTGCTACCAAGCGCTGGCAGTCAACGTGTGTCTGACTCTTCTGCGCTGCTCTGCGAACGAGCTGGAAAGTCTCAACACGAGTCCAGAGGAATTCGCAACTTTGGCGCTGGACACTTGCGAAAGGCAGGAAAGCCAGACAGTAAAGACAACAGCTGCTCAACTGCTGGAAAGTCTGTGCAGCTTTGTGGACGGAGCCCTGTCCTACACTGTCAACCTGCTAGTACAGCTCATTGACTTCACCATCACAGGCTCCAACTTGGCTGTCATTCAGAACTACCCTTTGCTGGCGCAGCTGCAGGGAAGGGCACAACTGCTGCTCGCGTCTGAGGAAATCCGCATCGAAACGAGTCTAATGGCCTTCTGTGTGCTTGCCTACACTGTGCAGAAAAGAGGAGACCTGAGCATTCTGGTGGAGCGAGTAATGACCACGCACCTCTCCGCCCTAGTGAGCGTGCGTTCCGGCCTCGTGCAAGCTCGTCTGTGTCTGTTCCTGTACTTCTACTTCGAAAGCATGTTCGAAGGCGAGACTACCACCCAGCTGTGTCTGCACTTCCTGCTGAGTTCCCTCAACCCGACACTAGTGCACCCTGCTGTGCACATCCAGGCCTGCACCACTTTCTCAGCCTTTGTGCAGGACGAGGAAATCATGCTGCGCGTGGAGAACTGCCTGCCCTTGGTGCTCACCAAGATGACAGAAGTGCTGCCCTTCCAGAAGGAAAAGGCCTTCTTCGAAACCCTGCAAGAGTTGGTGGTATCGGACCCGGCCTCCGTCATTCCACAAATCCAGCCTTTGCTGTCTGGCTTGGTGGCCAAAATCAAGCAGGAACAGGCGGAAATCGACGCCGCTACCAAACCCAAATCCAAGAAGAAAGAGTCACTGATCATTGTGAAGTGCTGGAACATCATCCGCACCATCACCGACTCCAAGCAGATAATCCCGCAGTACGCCGCCCTCGCCGAAGACGTCCTGTCCCCGCTCTTCGAATACATCAACACGCCTGAGTCCGTGGAGTTCGAGGACGACATCGTGCTGGTGTGGATCTCCCTAATCAAGAAGTGCCAGACAGTGACGCCTCGAGGCTGGCTAGTGTTCGAAAGACTGCCCTTGGTGCAGCAGAAGTACCACGGCGACTTCGGCCAGCTCTTCCAAGCGCTCAACGCCTACCTGACCTTCGGCCAAGACGCAATCCGTGCGAATCCGCAGTGGCTGGGGATGGTGGCCGAAATGAGCTTCCTGAGTCTCTTCGCCACGCCCAATGAACGCGTTTCCGAGCCTTCCTGCTCTGAGGGCGCACTGATCCTGCAGCAACTTTTGCTCAACTTCAGAGGCGCACTCGACCCGATGGTCCCTGTCATCCTCGACAAAGTCATGAAGAGGTATGCGCAGGGAGTCAAAAACCACTTCTTCAAGGTCAGGCTGCTGGACACTTTCCTGGCTGCAATTCACTACAACGCTGCGATGACGGTGGAAATGATGGCTGCGCAGGGACAGTTGAAGCAGCTGCTGGTGGAAATTCTAGCGAATGCTGAGCACTTTATTCACTCGTATGACAAGAAGATGGCGGCGCCGGCCTTGCTGAGTCTGGTGCTGCTAGAGCCCAAGCCTGCGGACTTGGCGGAGATTTCTCTGCATCTCTTCAGCGCAGTGATTTCTATCATCATGGCGAAGCGAGAGCCGCCCATCGCGCAGCCTCCAAAGCCTCCGGCCGCCCCTCACTTCGAAGACCTCCTTACAGACGATGACGACAAGGACGAAGAAGAGAGTCTCGCCAATGCGTTCCAAGTGGGAATGAGCGAGGGCCGCGGGGAAGAAGCCGAAGCCAACCTCACCCTCAACAGCATGATTTCCCCCCTCAAGGACTTCGACGAAACTGAGCACTTCAGACAGGTCGTGGCCAGTATGGCGACTGCAGCCCCTGGCGGACTGCAAGCCTTGCTGAACTCGCTGGACGCACATAGGAAGGACCAGTTCCGAGACTTGCTGCAGAGCAAGAGAGTGGTGATCACGGGCCTGGCGGGCGACACGACCGTCGTGAGAAAGGTGGTGAAGCCGAAGCATAGGCTGACTAGGAAATAGTGGCGCATAGTCTAGGAAGGCAGTTTCTATCACTTATCACTGGTGTAGGACCCGAGTTCGGAGAACAAGGGCTCAGAGCCTTTGCGGCTCTCGCGGTAGCGACTGCCTCGGCCGCGCTTGCCTCTCCGTCCGCGGTAGGGCTTGTCTTTGCGCTCCTCGGGGTCTTCAGGGCAGAGACGTGGAGACTCGAACCCTTTCAAACAAGGGAAATCTTCACTCTTCACTGAGGCGGAATCCTCAGTTGCATCAGACTTCTTGGGAGACCGTTTGCTTTCCTCCATTCCAGCCTTCCACTGGCCTAGGGCTTGGATAGTCCCTGGGATCTCCCCCGCACTTCCCGGAATCTTGACTCCCTTCGCTGCTAGAAAGGACAGCATTTCCACGGGAATCTGCACTCCAGGCGACTCCGCGCCCGCTTTGCGCTCCCGCTTCTTCTTAGCCTTGGTCTGCACATTGCGGAACCACATGAGTCCTTCCTGCGCTTCCCTCACTTTCTTGTCCACCACAAGTTCCAGCCCTGCTTCGACTTCCGTCACTTGCAGCGGCTTTTCCTCTTCTTCTCTTTGTGCTTTCCCCGGAGTCATGAGTCGTTCCAAGTACCGCACTACTCCTTCACAGATCTGCACGTCTTTTTCACTCTTGGAGGCTTCTTCGTCGCGGAGACGCTCGGCCCTCCGTCTCTCCTCCTGCTCGCGAAGTCGTTTCTGCGTGGTTAAGGTCTGTTCCAAGTGCTTGAGCTGTCGCTGCTGTTCCCTGTAGGTCTGCTCCTGGTCCTTGTAGTCGGCCACCAGTTGTTTTTTCTTGCACCTCCGTGCTTCCAAAGTGTGCTTCAAGGAGTTGCATTGAGTCCGGAGTGAGTCCAATTCCGGCGTCGGCAGAGCCAACGGACTGGCATTAAGGTCTTCCAGCTGACTATAAATCCCTGTGATTTGCTCAGTTAACTGCTTGCGTTCCATGCGATTTGCCTCCAGGTCAATGCTGAGTTGGTCGTAAAGACCGGGAGAAGTGGTGTCTTCCAGACGGGTGTGTGTTTGTTTCTCCAGGGTTTCCCTGCATTTTCGTGTGAGTTCTGCGTGTCGAGACATCAGTGCGTCTTTGACTTCCTCCAACTTTTTTCGCTTTACGAAGAGAGGGTTGGAGGTGAGTTCCCAGTCCCAGGCTTCCTCACCCTGTCGTATGTCCCTCAGTTTTCCCTTTGTCAGGGCTACTTCCTGCTCCAAAGAGGCGATTTCGCGGTCAATCGCCTTTACAGCGCTTTCGTACTGGTGGGAGTCGGGCTTGGGCACGAGGCCGGGTTTGCGGGGTGGACAGCTGGTGTCCCAGGTGAAGGCTTCTTGAAGCAGTTCAGGGGAAAGACTCATTATTACGCCCTACCAGCTCTTGCGAGGCTTTAGTAGGAAGCGATGGTTGACTATGGCCAGCACGTCGAGAAGGAAGGGGATTAGGGCGATAAAGACCCAAATTGCCCACAGCAAGCCGTAGGCCCACTCTTCGAGCACGTACCAGCTGAGGAAGACGATTCCGAAGCAGTGCAGCAGAATCTCTGGGTGGTTCTTACGCACTACGGAGGTTTGGTTGAAGAAAAGTGTGAGCCCGGCCACCAGCAGGCCTAGTTCCAGCACTAGCAGCACCACTCCTAAAGCCGCGCATACCTGCACAGACTTCTTGGCCTCGTCCCAGTCCTGCTGACTCGCCTCGTCTCCCAAACCCCTGGATATGTTAGCGTCTCGGTGGTACGCGCACACAATGAACAGGAACACATTGCACATCAGAAACACGAACTTGACAGGAATCAGGCGTTCAGTTACTAGGACCATATTAATGCTGCCGAGTTTGAACGCGGGCACCAGTCCTTTCCGACTGCCGACGGACGAAGAGGTGTTCATCACTAGAGAGGCGGAGAGGGCGAAGCGGCAAGAGGAGAAAGAGAAGGAAAAGACGCTGAAGATTTGGGAGAAGATGACCACGAACTCGCAGAACCAACTGCAGCGGCCGAAAGACACTGAGTTCCCTTTGCCTGAAATCAGTGAGGTCCCGGTCGTGGACTTCTACCCGAAGAAGCACAAGCATACCATCGCAGCTGCACTGGAAGTTGTGGACAGTCGCAAAAAGCAGCCAAAAAAAACTCGTCCAGAGAACACTCGCGAGTTCGTGGAGCAGAAGAAAGAGATGTTCCGGCTGGAAATGTCCAACCGCATTCTCAAGGACGAAATCACGAAGATCGACGAACGAGGCCAAAACAAAGAGTCCGCCTTCGAACGCAGTGAAAAAGGCCTTGAAGAAGACGACAAGGGTTTCAACGACCATATGGAGGAAAACCGCAAAGAGATGGAAAAGGCTGTCTCCCGGGCGAACCAGGAAGTACAGGAAAACAAGCTCCGAGACGCAGAAATCAAAACTCTGCAGCAGAAGATTTCCAGCATAACCGCTGAACAGAGCAGAAACCTCGACATCATCGAGGCACTGGAGAAGTACAAGAAGTTCCTGGAAGTGCTCACGCCTCAGGACTGGCTGCAGCAGAAGAACGCACGCGAGCAAGCCTATGACCAGGAGAAAGGCAGGTGGGTGGAAAAGGAAATGCGCATGGAGACAGCGGAGACAGGGCCGTTGAGTCCGGAAGGGGAGAAGGTGGTGAGGGAGCGGCTGGAGGCGCAGTTCGAAGAGCTAGTGGCTGCGGGCAGTATCCGGACTGTGTCGGAGGACCCGAAGGAAATCTACTTCGACACTCCGGAGGAACTGATGACTCTCTTCAAGGACTTGGAGGACAAAAGTCTGTTCCTCATTGAGTTGCAGCAGGAGATGGAGCACCAGGTGGAGTCCATGAAGGCCGAGCAGCAGCAACTCAGCAAAAAGTTCGAAGAGCGCAAAGAAGCCTTGGAGCGCAATAAGGTCAACCTGGAAGGCAGCCTGACCGACTTGGAAACCCGCAACTTGTTCATGAAGAAAACCCTGTCGCATGCGGAAAGTCTGGGCGGAAGTTCGGAAACCAGAACAACGCTAGAGGAGGAAATCCGCAAACTGTACAGAGACATTGGGTACACGCCTGAGCCCGCCATCACTTCGCTGGACATGCTGAAGGCGATTGAAAGCCACGTCAATGAGCACATTAACACCCTGAAGCAGCTGCCGCCTGGCTACCTGGCTGAGGAGGAAGGCAAGAAAGAAAAGGACAGACGCATGCAAGCGCTCATTGAGAAGCAGGAAAGGGATGCAGAGGCTGCGAAGCATAAGACTGAACAGGCGCATATTAGAGCCAGTGCACCCGTGTTCCACAGAGTGGGCAAGCCTGTGATGATCAAGATGCTCGTCAAGAAGGAAAAGAAGGTGCAAGTCGTCAGAGTCAAGGAAAAAACCGAGGACGAGTGGATTCAGGAGTTCCTGGAGGACGAGACCTAGCCTAGCTAATAGGAATGTCAAAAAAGACCAGTCAGCCCGCCAAAAAGCAGAAGGTCGATGAGGAATACGAGCCCGCTGGGGAGGCGGACTCTGGCTCCAGCTCAGTGGAACTGTACAGCGACGAACTCGAGGGCGAGGAAGTGGACCTGCAGGCCTATTTGAGTGCGCGAGACCGGCTCATTGCAGAGGAGCAGGCGGCAGAGCCTGCCAACGACAGCTCTGAAAGCGCTGAAAGCGAAGAAGGCTCCAGTTCTTCTATTGAACCAGCACCTCTCAGCAAGCGCAGGCGCCCTAGTGATTCTTCTAGCGAGTAAAGCCTTTCCTAGCAGACTCATATATGAATCCCGGCACACCCTTATACGCAATCGCTGACCTCAGCAGGAAAATCGCTATGAAGCAGCTGCTGGCCACGGGCTTCACCTCGGTCTGTGCTTACAACTGCTACCTGAGTCTGTCCTCCCCGGTGTTCGGCTTGCACTGGGGCTACCACTCCCTATTCGCGGCGTATGGCCTGGCGACAGTGGCCCGTTCCTTTCTGTATGAAAGTTGCACTGTGGCTTCTATGTCCCTTCTGCCGGGTGGGAAAAGGCTACTGATAACAACGAGCGGTCTGTTTCCTGTGAGCAGGGAAGTTCCGGTGAAGAACCTGACCAGCAGGTGGGAAAAGGACAAGGTGTACGTATCCGCACCGTACAAGGGCTTCTTTGTACTGCGGTTCCAGCCGCATGCTCTGTTCTCCACTACTGTGCAGATCCCCGACTTGGAGCTGCTCAAGAAGGTACTCGATGGGACGGAGATTAAGAACTAGTTCTATTACTAATGCTGCCCAGCCTCCTTCGACGAACACTTCACCGTCCAGCGCAGCCCTTGGTGTTTTCCAACCACAAGTACCTGCTGTATGTGCACCCGAAAGCTCGGACAACTGTGCGAGTGCTGACTGCAGGGACGTACGGAGTGACAGGGTGGCTGGGGTGGAGACTACTGACAGTGGGTATGGGCTGGGCGGGCTGGGGCGTGCACAGTCTGGCCTTCTTTATCGGTCTACGGCTGTGTATAAAGGCCAATAACAGTGGGAAAGTGTTCGTGAGTGAGATGAATTTGCTGCCGGATGGCAAGACAGTGGAGCTGCGGAACAGTGGAGCGGTGCAAGTGCATACAACTGTAGTGTGCACTGCTGACATTCAAGTGGAAATGCGGCCTCACACGTGGCCGCACTACATCTCTTTCGCTACTAAGCAGGGAGACAAGTTCGTGCTTTCCGCCCAGGGGCATATAGCTGATAAAGCCCTGCTCAAGGTAGTACTAGCAGGCGAAGACATTGACATGCGCCACAACGAAAACAGCGAAATAATTGACATCTAGGCTGTGCTCCTTCCTAGGAAGGGAGAATTAGAGGGAGGATAGATGTTCTTGCCGGGAGATGTAGTGGACCAGACACTTCTCGTAGACTAGCGTGAGGACTGCGTTGGCTGCAATGAGCAGCAGAAGAACGAGTTGGAAGTGCAGGGGGAAGGAGTAGAGCTGCAGCAAGGAGGATAGGAAGTGAGCGGGAGTGAAAAGCAGGTAGAGGTCTCCGGCCAGTACAAGGGAAATGGTGCTGAGAAACAGCCAGTTCCGAAATAGGGACTCGCGGAAAGGAGGCCCTTCACTGAAAGCCAAACACACAATAAGGTACTGGAAGTTGCTCACCAAAAAGACCGCCGAGTTCACAGCTCCAGGCTTCGGCAAGTCAATAGTGGACCCTACTGCCTGTGGAAAGCCGTACAGCAGTACTAAACTCACAGTCAGTACTAGGAAAACAAACTGCAGAAAGGCCACTCCTGCAATGGAAACCAGTACACTGGTAGCTAGCAGCGACCCGGTGGGTTTCCTTTTCGCTAGTTGGGGCCAAGCTTTGGCTTGACTGAGCGCGAATGCTAAAGGAAGGATAGTGGCCAAGTCCACGTATAGGAACTGGAAATCCAGGATGCAGGTTTCAAACAGATACAGCACATTGACAGACAGGAACTGCACGAGGGAGTAAAGTGCCACGAACTTGAAGCACTGGAAGCTCGAAGCAAGCGCAGCTCTGCCCTCTCTCAACACTACCTCGACATCTCCCACTGCACTGCCGCAGAAGGCAGCGGCAATGGCAGACCCGGAGTCTCCTACTGAAACGCCCACATCAGCAGTCTTCAGAGCGCCGCAGTCGTTCGCACCATCTCCACACATCGCCACGATGTGGCCTCTTCGTTGCAGTTCTTCGATTAGCAGTACTTTGTGGGCGGGCGACATGCGTCCGCATACCGCCAGTCGACTGAGCGCTTGGTCCAGGTCAGAGAAAGGCGTGTGTTGCGACTCTTCAAATAGTACTTGCAGTGCATTTCCCGTGAGTGCTATAGCGAACTCAGAGTCACCGTTCTGAGCCCGGTCAGCCCAGCTCCTTTCCTCAGATTCCTGTCTACTCATTCCTGCGACTTTCTCCCACTCCAAGCCGCCCTCCTTCACATCTCCTATGTAGGTGTCCAAAGCGCTTGAAAGCAAGCCCATTCCTCGGGCGGCTGCTAGGCCAGTCACCACATGGTCCCCAGTTGACACTATTATCTGGATGTTGGCTGATTTGAGGGAGTCAATTAGCACCCCGACTCCCGGCTTGAGAGGGTTATGAAAGACGATAAGGCCGAGAAAGGTAAGTTCAGAGTCGAGGTCCTGCAGCAAAGCAGGGACAGAGCGAGTAGCCAAAGGCTTGCTAGCGCAGGCGAGGACGCGGTAGCCCTGGCTGGAGTAGGCGTGCAGAGTGTCTTCGTAGTCCGCAGGTACAGCGAGACAGCGAGGCGTTATCACCTCAGGAGCTCCCTTGACGTAGAGCGTGACTTGGTCGCTGGCTTCCACAACTGCGGCCATACGCTTGAGCTCGGGACTGAAGTGGTAGAGATGAAGGATTCGGAGTGTAGTGTCACTCACAGTTACCTCCCGTCTACCCGGCTCTTCCACCAATTCAAAGCCCAGTTTCCTCTGAATCGTGAGTTCCTGAGGGTCTCCTGCCACCTCCCCTTGCAGTCGACTCAAGCCTTGGCAAGCAGCCACACAGTTCCTGATTTCTGCAGCTATTGCCTCCTTCAAAGCTCCATCTACTGCCCTGAACTGCCCCTCCACACAGGCAAGCGCTCCAGCGAACAGCATTGAGTCCTCCGTCAAGGTACCTGTCTTGTCGAAGCAGATCGCAGAAACTCGGCCTGCAGGGTTGATAGCTTGGCGCAGAGAGCAGGAAATGCCGACTTGGGCCAAGCGTCCAGCAGCCAGTGTGGCTCCAATGCTCATAGCTAGCGGCAGTGCTGGGGGAATTGCAATAGTCAGCATGTCCAAGACGGTCACTACGATGCTGAGCAGAGATGCGTGTTCTCGCAGGAAGGAACGGACACAGAACAGCATCCCTACAAAAGCAATAACTGCGAAGGCGGATACGAAGAGAATGGAGTGCTTTTCGAATTTGAAGCGACAGGGCTTTGGGTACAGGATGGCACTGAGGACCTCTCCTTGCAGTGTTTGGAAGCCTGTGGCGAGCACTAAGCCTAAGGCCTGTGGGTCCATGTGCACGATGGTAGTACCGCAGTGCACGATGTGTTGTTTGTTTAGGGCGTTTGGTGAGTGCACTGTTTGGGGGTTGTCAGAGAGGGGAGTTTTCCATACAGCCAGGCTTTCCCCGGTTAGCAAGCCTTCATTCACTATCAGAGATCCCCGGGAAAGCAGGAAGTCGCAGGGTACTTTCCAATTTGAATCTAGTAAAATGACATCCCCTGGGACCAGACTTTCACTGGGCAGCACAACCACTTCTCCGTCCCGTAATGTCCGCACTTGAGTCGAGTAGGCCGCCACCTGCTGCACCTTCACCAGCGCTTGCCTGGTTTCCCTGACTGCCGTGACTAGCGAAACCAACAAAGTGCCAAGGATGACCAAACTATAAAGCACGTAATCCTCATAGATCCACAACACCACACTAAAGATCTGGAAGAGAAAGAAAGGACTGGAGGCCTCCGCCCACAGCAGAGATTTGACAGAGGTGATATCGATGTTGAGGGTGTTCGGACCATACAGACGTAGAAGCTGGTCGGCCTGAGACGTGGTCAGTCCTTGTTCAATTCGAGTCTGTAACTCTGCTCCTGAGAACTCCCGCTCATATTGTAGTCGCTTGAATCGCTGTCCTGCCTCTTCCCAGTAATAGGTCTGCTTGCGGAACTTGAAGAAACGCATTTCTCCCACCGCCTGCTCAACTTCCACGATAGTGTAGCTCCCGTCTCTCCCTCGCACTAGTACTACCCTGGCCTCCCGCTCCTCGCAAGGCACGTACAGGAACTTCGCCTGCCACTTCGGCTGCCAGCTGCACACTGCCCAGCCCAGTCCCAGGGTCAGTAGGTAGAAGCAGCAAGCCAGTCCCTGTCTCAGTACACTGGTTTGCAGAGTCTGCACAATTGCCACTTCCTGGCCTAGTCCTTCCGACACACTCAGTCGAGAATACGCCTCTTTCCCCATCTACTATGGACTAGATCTACCAGGGTCCAGCTTTTCATACAGCTCAGACAACTTTTCATACATTTCTTCCTGCTCTCTGCAGATGTCTGCGATGCGCACGGAAAACGCCTCGATCGATTTGTGCTTGGCGTTGATTTCGTCTAGTAGAAACTCAATTTGCGTTTCGTTGAAAGTGCGGGTGCCGACATGCGTCATCTTCTTGGCGGTGGGCTTGGCGTTGCCTCTGCGTTTGAAGGCGTTTAGGAAGCGGTTGTGCTCAGGCAAAGGATCAGACGCGTCTTCAGGCTCCTCCGACTTCGGCATCTGCGCAGACTCTTCATCGTCCACATTCATACTGAGGATATTGTTCAGCAGGGGGTTGAGCTTAGTCAGGTCCTTGTCCCGCGAGCGCTGCTGCAGCTTGTTTAGTTTCCGTCTGGCTTCTTTGAACTTGTTCTTTTTCTCTTGTAGTGCAAGCAGACGGTTTTCGGCGATGGACCACACTTCTTGCTTGACATCTGGGTACTTGTCGAGGACACTGAGGAAGTCGTCGGACTCGATTTTGAGCAGATGAGCAGTTTCTTCAATTTGAGTGGAAGTCTTGCGGTCAGTCTTCTTAAGCACTTCCATTTCTCCGAAGTACGACCCCTTCACATAGGAAAACAGCACAGCGTTCATCTTGTCCTTCACCATCACTCTCCCTTTCAGCAGGAAAAACACGTCCTTTGGAGTGCTACCGTAGGAGTACAGTTCGTACCCTTCGTGCACGACCACCGTCTTCATTAGTGGCATGATGTCGCTGATGAATTCAGGCGGCTTGGTCTTGAAGAATGCAATATTCTCAAGCACGTCTTTGAAAATATGCCGATACACCTGTGAGTACAGCTTGGAGGGCAGTTCCTTTAAGAACTGGTGCATTTCGGACCAGCTGAACACGTTGTGGTTGTAGTTGTACCGCACGTAGTACTTCACTTGCTTTAGCAGTGCCTTCGGCATGGACACGTTTTTGGCGAACTCCTTGAGAAAGTCTTCCTTCTGCTGGATGAAATTTTCCCTTTTGTTGATGTTGTAGAACATGACTGATAGGTTGCTGATGGTGTATGAGTAGAAGGAGATACCGACCGCCATCCAAATCAGACACACAATGATTTCAAAGGAAGTGCGTGGGACGATGTCGCCATATCCAATAGTGTCCAGGACAGTCAAAGCCCAGTACAAACACCACAGGTAATAATCGCCGATCGACTTGTCCATCAGGTTCTGTCTGCTGATCCAGGTGTCTGGACTGAAGGACTCGATACTCTCCACGTAGTACCAAGCACAGGCAGTCAGATGCAGCAGGAACATGAGAATGATCAGGAACTTCAGACTGCGCAGACTCGCTAAGGACAGATTCGCCTTTTCCGCCAAGGCATTAATCCACTTCCGAGATTTCAGCTTGCTGATGATTTTGAAGAGACGAGCGAATTTGATCAAACGGTATAGCCGAGGCAGTTTGGCGAGTTTGAGCAAAGAGACTTCTCGACTTGAATCATCAGTGTTGACGAGTGATATAAAGGACAGCGGCACACTGGCTGCCAGGTCCAAAACGAACCACGTCTTTAGGTAGTGGGTGAATATTTTACACCGACTAGTCACGAGTTCTTCCTTTTCGTAGTAAGACACTATGAAGTTCAGCATCAAGTCACACATAAACACCCAGTCCAGCCCTGCGTCGATATAGGTGTACTGAATCTGCTCTTCTTCATAGAAGGACAGCACCACTGGCATGACCGTGGCCATATACAGCAAACTCAAGCACACCACTAGGTTCCAGATGAACAGACACAAAGACTCGGGATGAATCACACCCACGGGTAACTTCGCATTCAAGTGCAAGACTCCAGGCAAGTACTTGTCATCATCAGAAGCAAGAGCTTCCATGGCTTCTGATTCATTGACAGTGCGAGCGTTAGATGGAGGCTTGTCTGTGCCTTTGGAGTCCTTTTTGAAGGAGAGCAGGTCGAAGGCGGTCGAGCGGTCTTCGAGCTGCACAGGCGGCTTGGTGACTAGAAGGTCTTGGATGTGGGTGCGCACTTCGAGGTCGTCCTCGACTGGCTTGCACGTGTTAACCCTCCTGTAGTCCTTCGACCCTCTGGTCTCTGGCTCCGGAGCTACTTTCGCCATACCAATTACAGTAAACCTAGTCACTTGCACAGATACTCGTCTTCCATCAGACAGTAGACCAGGAACCGAGTGCGCATCTCCGCAAAGCGTTCCATCCATGCAAAGTTCTCCGCAGCGTCCAAACTCGCTTCTTCCGCACATACTAACTTGTAGAGGTCATATGTGTCTTGGCCTGGTAGTAAGCCGCCTAGCACCTCCCGCCACCTTCCGAACCCGCAGGTGCTTACTGCCGTCAGTAGCTTTAGGTCGTGTTCACTGCTCCAGCCGGGAAAATCCGCAAATGAGCTTTGGTACGTCGCAGACAAAGACATTGCAGCCTTCTTTCCTGCTGTCTGTACACAAGTCTTGATGAGCAGCATTTCAAAGTTTCGGAAGAACATGTCCTTCACCTTCAGTGTTACACCTTGGTAGGAGATCTCTCCGCTGTTGCAATGAAGGCAGGCCAATGTGAGTAGGTTGGCTAGCTCCGCCTGCAACTTCTGAAAGTCAATACCCAGATCCGCCAACTTCAGCTGGTTGAACCTATGTAGGACTTACGCATGCAGCAGATCTGCGAAAGAGTCTTCAGGCGTGTACCCGAAGGCCAGGATAAGTTCCTGGGCTTTCTCTATGAGGACCTTAGTATCATGTGTAGCGGTGAGAGCTTTGATGACAAACTCATGCTCCCAATGAGTCTTAGGCAGATTGGCGAATTTGACGAGGCCCATGCGCTGAGGGCCAGCCGTCCAGTTCAGCACAGCTTCGAACTGAGGAGGGGGAGGAGGCTGGCCGCTCACCAGCAGGTCCTGGACCAGGCTTTCAGGCATATACACCAGGTGTATGAGCGAAAGATCTCTCAGTTTCACGACAGCGTAGGGCTGACCATACAAAGTTGTCGACTCATATCTAGTCTCCACAGTCTCTTTCACGTTGCTCCGGACTTCGTCTAGGCAGAGAGAACAGATTTGGCGGATGCGAAATCGGCTCTCGCAGGATTCGTGGTACGCCCGTGCACACCTCGGGCATCGAAGAAGCTCACTGTCGATTACTCTCCGGCACACGCTGCAGAGGCCTTGACAGTCCGCACAGAGGGGAAGCGTGGATCTGAAAACCAAACAGATGGGAGGCATTGTGCGATGGCAGCGATAGCACAGAGTGAGCGAGGGTGAGCTAGTCGGGCAGGTCTCTATAGGCTTGGCTGGACTTGGAGGCACGTCATCGTCTATCACAATGAGTTCCACAATTGGCGGGACACCGCGCGACATCTTTTTATAGTGCCCGAGTGGACTGAAGGCCTGCACAAGCATCCCTCATAGAACTTCATCCAATGCCACATCTCAGAGTGTGAGTATGAATCCATAAGTCAGCAGATTAGGAAGGAGCAGCTAAATTAATGTTGGCTGGTGGATCGAAGAGTTGGGATTGAGGAATTAGCGTGACTTGAAACTGGTTCGGTCGCAACTCTGCCTCTTCTTCCCTTTCCGCAGGTTCTGAAGGGACAATGAGTTGTGCATTGCCACTGGCAATAGGCTCTGGCGGAGCAAGAAAGGAGGCTGTCTCTGAGTTTGGCTCGCTTTGTACACTTCCAGAGAGAGCTGGCGCAGTAGAGGAGGCAGGGAGGGTAGTTCTTTCCCCCGGCGAATTCGCAGGAGTTGTGGACTGTACGCTGACTTCACCTTCTGCTCCAGCAGTCTCTGGCTGCCCTTCTGGCGGAGTTGTCTGGGTAATATAGGTTGCTGGCTCTTCATCGATTGTGGAATTTGGAACCTCATCTGAGGTATCCAACTCGGCACTCGGGCTGGAAGGACTTTCAGTCGGCGCTTCATCAGATTCAGTCTCGGTCAAATTACTTTGCTCTGAGAGTATCTCTGGGGACAGAATCTCAGTGAAGTTCGAAGAGTCTTGGTCCTGCTCAATTGCATTTGCCTCTGGAACTTCATCGAAATCTGTGGAGTTAAAAGAACTCTGGTCAAGTTCTGCATCAGTAGAGTTGACTGAGCCTTGATCCTGCTCCAACTGCTCTGGCTCTGAAACTGCGTTCAAATCGGTGAGGTTGAATGCATTTTGGTCTAAGTCAGCATCAGTAGAGTTGACTGAGCCTAGGTCTGGTTCTAACGCTCCTTCCTCTGGAATTCCAGCGAAATCTGTGGAGTTAGAAGAACTTTGGTCAAGTTCTGCATCCGTAGAGTTGACCGAGCCTTGGTCCAGCAACTGCTCTGGCTCTGAAGCTTCATCGAAATCGGTGGAATTTAACGAACTTTGGTCAAGTTCTGTATCAGTAGAGTTGACTGATCCTTGGCCCGGCTCCAATGCTCCTGTCTCTGGGATTTCAACATCAGTGAGGTTGAGGGAACTTTGGTCAAGTTGTGCATCGGTAGAGTTGGCTGAGTCTTGGTCCGGCTCAAATGCCTCGGAAACTTCTTCATCATCAGAGAAGCCAAACGAACTTTGTTCAGTTTCTGCTCCAGTTGAAACCTCTGCTGCAGTGGTCGAGTTAGCCTCTTGGATTACTGCCTCGGAAAGTCCTTCAGTTGCACCAGGTTCAGGTAAGGCATCAGAACTAGTCGTTTCTTGAAGCTCAGCATTGTCTGAACTGGACCCCTGCTGAAGGAAACGAAGACTGTGTCTGGGTCTCAGAAGCACAGCTTGGGCGAGCACCAGCCCAAGCACAAGCACTCTCCACTCCATTGTATTATCTAAGGATTGGTCCCAGCACTCAAGTCAGAGAGCTGGTGGTAAGTGTGCTTGCGGCCGCAGTAGCATACGAGGAGTACTGCAAGCAGGGAAAGTCCTGAGCCGCCGCCGATGATGATAGCGGACTGCAGCTGTCGATGGCCGCTAGAAGGATGCGAGAAAATTGGATTGGTGTGCTTGGGGTTCATAAGTCCCACTACACAGCTCCCCAGTTCCTCATTGCCGAAGTGCAGACTGAGTCTGTGGCCAAAGAGACTTCCTAAAGCTTTTGCCAGACTCACAGGTTGGCTTGGCTGAGTGATGGAGTCGGAGGAAAGAACTAGCATCACTTCCTGGCCCTCCAGCCGAGCTGTATAGTTGCCCGCCTGAGGCAGAAATCCGAACAACTCTGTGGCATCCTTGCCTGTGGCGCCTAGTAGTAGAGTGGCCACTGGTCCGCCAGGTCCCGCTATCACGCACACGCCTTCATCTCCAAATACATCCGAGTTCCGACCCTTCGACTCCAGCACACCGAAAAGCACTCCCCTCTCAGTCGTGATCAGAGCAGTGCGTCCTATGAAGTGGGGCACCGGACTGGCTCCGCAAGCAGAGAAAGTGACTTCGTAGGGCGACGAGAAGTAGCCCAGGTCCGGGACGCCCTGACAAGCCAGACGGGATATCGGCAGAGCGGGTCCCCAGGTGCGGAACTCTGGGTCTCGCAGGTCTCCGAATTCACTCAGTTCCACATTCGCCCTGACTCCTGACTTGAGTGTCAGTTGCAGGTACACCAGCCCACTGTGACCTTCCAAGTGCAGCTCACCCTGCACGTCGAAATTCGCATCCACCAGTGTGGCAGAAAGGCGGGTAGCAGGCGTTGTGCTGTTGAACAGCAGTACAGGCGAGTAGAGCGTAGAGTTGCTGACCAGGGAGTAATCCCCTCCCTGTACGAAATATTCCTGGTTGCGCATCTTGACGACGTGGCTCTGTGGAGGCACGGCTGGGTCCGGGTGAGCCTGCTGAGTCCACTTCCTGTCTACGTGCGCCGCTACAAGGAAGATGCTAGGCGCGGACAGAGAGAGTTGATAGCGGAAGGTGCTGGGCTGGTCCAGACCGCACTTGCCCTGCTGTGGAGTGCCGACGCGTTCGAAAGTGCTCAGGTCTTCATGCAGCAAATAGTTTCGACTATGTAGGCGCGCCCAAAGATCTGCACTATAAGGACTCACCAGTAGGTAGGTCTCGTCCACTTCTTCACACCCTCTCACACGCCAAAAGACTTCAGTTGAGTCGGCCTTGGGAACATAGTATGCCTCTACATAAGGTTTGGCCATGGTAATGGCAGCCAGACTGAAGCGCAGATAGGTGGGCACCAATTCATCGCCCGTGAAGAAGACCTGGTCCTTACTTCCGAGCCGCTGGTCCTCAGGGTTTTTATTGTTGTCCATCTCCACTAAGTACATCAGCTGGCGGAAGGAGTAGGAGTTGTACTCATGGATAGTGTAATCGGAGGTGTTGCACTTCGTTACCACATTGCCAGTTTCCCAAGAAGCTGCATACGCCCAGTCTTCCATGCCGCCCGCTACTTCGTAGACAGTGTCGGTCATCGGTCCCAAGCGAGTGGTCAAGTTGGAGTAGCTGATAGCGGCATTGCCTATCGAGTGGGCCGCAACCTTATCTGGTGCTTCTGAAGATAGGCCGTTCTCCATGTGATTCGGTGCGCCCCAAGGATACCCCACAGCACGAGTGCCTCCATGGAAGGTGATGGAGAGCACGACAAGTCGGTGACTGAGGACTTCGTAGATAGCGCGGGCAGCGGTAGTCTTCATGCACTGGTTGGGCTGCACGAAGTAGCCGAAGTCGCGGTTAGGGTCTTCTTCCTCCCCATGCACCTTTTCCCCCCTGTTTTTCAGGTAGTAGCCTTGAGGATTGGGCATAGGCATGAGGATGAGTCGAGTGCTGGACACCAAATGACGCACCCACGGATTGACGGAGAAGTTCTCACACAGGAACTCCGCCAATGCAATGGTCGTGACTGGGCCCAGACGCTCATCTCCGTGCAGAGCGCCTGAGAAAAAGACGTGGGGCGAGCCTGCGGGGGCCCGGGTGAACTCGATCACCCAGTGCTTGCAGTGGTTGCAGTCGGAGGGCTCGGGGACGTGGTAGGCTGCTTGGGCGGTTGTGATGTTGACTAGGGAGCTGCAGGAAGTGCGCAGGCCTTCGACCTTCGCTTCGATTTCCGAGTAAGTCAGGCGATTGTAGGCGGAAACTGCAGAGAGGCTGAGGAAGGCTAGCAAAGGACCTATCATTATTAGCGTAAAAAGTCTCCACCTCCTCGCTCAAAAAACAACTCTTTTGTAGCATTGAAGTTAGCAGTCGAGGTCTGTGGGGAGGTCAAAGGCGGAGTAACATGCGCACATCTTTTCATATCTCTGTTGACCGTCTCTTTCTCCATACAAACTGCTAGACCTTTCCTCAGTTCATTAGAGGGTAAAGAATCTGATAGGCTTCCAAATAGCATCCTCGGCTTTCTCTGATGTTCCCAGAGATACGCTCTAAGATGTGATTCAAACAGCTGGTAGTTCAACTCTCATAGGGCCGGAGCAGGTCTCCTCAGTTAAGCTTTATAAATGAAAAAGAGTGCGAAACCGCTGAAGGCCTAAAGGGGAACTCACACAGTGAGGT
>Ga0247837_1001429_pt1 | contig 49390 bp, 44 predicted proteins | sample LaCtaG_2_FD_187115 | JGI IMG/M metagenome (GOLD analysis project Ga0247837, IMG submission 187115) | Freshwater microbial communities from meromictic Lake La Cruz, Castile-La Mancha, Spain - LaCruzMarch2015_14.5m | ecosystem: Environmental > Aquatic > Freshwater > Lake | place: Spain: Castile-La...
GCTCTAAAAGGTATGCGCTATCAGTTTGTTGTATACTTCTCCACTCCCAGCCCGGCTTTCCTATGAGGAAGGGTATGAATATTTAGGAAGGAGCGCATAACATCAAGTCTTTCTTCCGAAATAGTACCCAGTGTTTGATATAAAACAGCAGAAGTGCTCGATTGAAGGGGCTGCATTCGATTGCACCCGCGAACTCATAGGAATCTCTAGCTGCTGATTAACGTAGGGTGAGAAATGGCAATGAGGCGACTGTCTTGTCGTGACAAGATGTTCCAATGCAGAGCCCGAGCCAGTGAAGACCAGGTGGAAAGTGCGAAGCTGGCCTGCGGCTTCGCAGTGTTCCTAGCCCCTGGCGCGAGTCTCGGTCTATTCGCAGTGCACAGCGCCCAGTTCCTGCTGCCTCTGCTGGCGCTAGCCGCTCTAGTGACCTGCGCCTCGCTGACAATGACGTTCATAGTGGTGTGCGACTTGCTGGGTCAACAAACTCGGGCTTTCTCAGTATGGCAACGAGAGGCACTGGGACGTCTGCTGCGGAACTTCCTGATGGGACTGCTAGTGACTCTGTCTCTGCTCAGTGCACATCTCAGTCTGGACGGCTCGCTTCGTCTGCGGACTTCCACACTGTCGGCTCTGCTGCCTGGCCTGGTGACTGCAGGTCTCGGCCTGCTGAAAGTGCTTGCAGTGCACTCCGAACACAGCTGCTACTGGGGCGGACTCTTCTCACTTGGGCTGGTGCAAGGACTTCTAGTGGTGTCCAAGGTGGACTACGGCTTCCAGTTTCCGTGGAGCCTAGCAATCGGACCCATGTACTTGTTTTGTCTGAGCACCTGTGCGATTTTGGCGGAGGAGGAAGCAGCTCTGTGGAGACTTGCGTTGCAAGTGAGCGCCTGCTTGCTGTGCGGAGCCAGTGGCTTGCTGGGGGCGCTGGCAGGGGACACGACGAAGGAAGCCGAGGCTGAGGAACTGCGCTGGACGAGCCTCGGACTGGCTGCGGGCTGCTGGCTTGCATTCGCTCTCGGCTCATGTGGAGTCTGCGGAAGCTATGTCTTGGACATCTTCTGGGGGCATATCGAAATGGACTTCAACTACCACCAAAGTCCAGTGCTGCTCAAACGCATGCACACTTTTTGAGATAGCTCACAGGAAACTATTACTTAAGAACGCTAAGACTTAAACTTTATGGTATTCGGGTGCATTCAATTTCGCGAGGGGGCTTGCAGGGACTGATGGACTGGTCTAGATCCGTAGTCTGGGCTTGCACGCGCTTTCGACGAAATCGGCGGCACAAGGTAGAGGTCAGTACCAAGCTTCTGACCCAATAGATGAGGAAGGCACAATTGGCGCCCAAAATGCTCGCAAACAGTAGATTCCGCACTACAGCCGAGTTCTGACCGTTGAAGAACGCTCCCAGTGTGAGGGTAAGGAAGTTTGCCACCATTGACAAAGTCTCGATGCGGTTGATACGCGCGCTTTCATAGGGCTGGTAGTTGAGTTGCAGAGCGAGCATAGAGACAATCACAGTGTTGGCCGCCATCACTCGCTGCATAGGCTCAGAGTGACTGAGCACCACAGACACAGCCTTCACTGCCACTTTCCTCAAAATCACGAGGGCTTCCCAGAAGAAAAAGTGAACTTTGTATCCGCTGTAGAGGAAACCATAACGCATTTTGGAGACAGGCGTCTCCCGAGCCGCCCCTACTAGGAGCGAAACGAAGGCCAGTGGAAAGCCCAAAACCCAAATCACCAGACTGGGCAGTCCCAGCGCAAGCACAAAGAATAGATGTCTGCCCTGCCAGCAGTGCAGACTCAGGTCCTCTTGCAGCCAGTTGCCAGTATCCAGACTTCTGCAGGCGAAGAGACTGAGCACTGAACTGGTTAAAGACGAGTGCATGAGCAGCAGAAGACTTATTATAGTGGAAAGGTTGTGGTCGTGCACATAGCGCCAGTGTCCACGTACCAAGGCCACTACACTCCACAGCAGACAGGACAGTGCAATTTGTACCAGAGGAGTAGTGCTTACCACCGCGTGTTTAATGTAGACGTCTGAGATGAAGCAATCTAGAGCCAGCAGTGACTGCGAGGAACTGCCAGCGACAGAGGAGGTGTAGAACACCTGCAACAGAAGGTCCGGCCACTGCAGACTGAACTCCCCCAACAGCATAGTTACTTGCAAGTAGTTCAGCAGCAACTTCAGATGCAGGGAAGTCTCTGACTTCTCAGCTCGAGATATCGACCCTGCCACTATCTTCGCTAGGAAGCAGAAGTAAACAACGCACAGGAGCAGAGACAGTACTACATTGACTGAGGTGTTGGGACAGAGTCTGCAGGATGTTCCGGCAAAGCGGAAGTAGTCAGCAGTGCAAGCTCCGCACAGATTAGACCAGTAGCCCTCTTCACACTCTCCTGTAGGATGAGTGCGAGCAGGAGAACCCAAGCAAGCTCGACCGCAGGTGTAAAAGGTGGAGGACAGGTTGCTAGAGCGCCAGTAGCCAGGCAGAGGAAACACCTCAGCTCCGCCATAGCACACCGCGCCCTCAGGACATTGCTCACAGTTAGTGTCAGTGGGACTGAGGGAGTAGGTCATGGGCTCACATCGGAAGCAGGACTGGTCAGGCTCCTGCACTTCCCCAGCTGCACACGCTCGAAAGTGTACTTCAAACAGAACGGCTGGCACTCTGGAAGCAGAGGCTGTGATTTGGACTGTGCTGTTAGGCCGGGTAGTTATGCGCACTCCGTTAAAGCTAAAGACGCCCTTTTCAGCAATTGCTCTGAAGCCGCCTTGCAAGATCGTGTCAGCAGGAACTGAGAGCACAAGACCGGACTCATTATCCGCTGTCATGACCTGCCCCATTTCATCTAGCAATTGAAAGCGAGGGAGCGTTAGTTCTTGTCCACTCACTCCTTCAGGCCAGACAGACATGTTCACCAGGCGCTCTGCCACCGTTCCCAATTCACTGCCGTATTGAGCCTTGTTGTCCTGCAGACTCACATTTCGCAGTTCAGGCCTGATGTCTGCATAGAAGACAGCCGCACCACGAACAGCTTCGTTGTACTCGAACATACAGTCTGAAAGTTGGTAGGTGCAGCAGTTGCAGGGACAAGTCAAGTGCAGTCCTGCGCCCTGCACTGCCTTGTTCCCACTCCACACCACATGTTGGGAAAGGAAATCGCTATCCGTCAACTCAATAGCTGAAGCCGAGTTTCCCTTCATAGAAACTGCTTCCAGGCTGAGAGTAGCATTTTGGCCTGCAAAGCATCCATTGCTTTTCTGACACACACTGTCACGCATAGTGACCTTGCTGTCTTTCACCCAAGCAGGGCCTGCCAATTCCTCAACAAGAACCCGCTGTAAGTGGGCCTCACTGCTCTGTAGCTGCAGCCAGCTCTGGCTTCTACCAACTCGAATATCACTGGCTGTGATACTGGAGGAGGAAAGGGAAAAGACCCGTTCCAACCCCACTGCAGTGAACTTCCGAACCACTAGAGCAGTCTTAGTAGTCTGCAGGCAGGGGCCCAGACAGTCCTGCACCCAAACATCCTCCAACTCCACCAGAGACTCTCTGAATGACAGTCCTGCAGACTGCTGCGTGGAGACAGATACCAGAGAGGCGTTACACATCAATAGGTCAGCCGCGGAGCTGTTGGTTTGGAGGTGGAGTCCGTGGACAAGGAGAGTGGAGGTTTGGAGCTGCAGAATTGAGCCTTGGAGTACCAAGTTGTGGAGGAATTCAGTGGACTCGAGCTGAAGGCGGCTGTTAGAGGCTGTAAGGAGGGCCCAAGAGGCTGAGTTTCCGGAGAACGTACAATTCGCTAGCATTACCCCACTCCGCTCCCCTGATATTAGCAGTTCCTCAGCCGGCCCGTTGTCCCGAATCAGACAGTCTGTCATCTGCAGAGTTGACCCAAACAGAGCTCGTGCGAGCACTGCACCTTTGTGTGAGTTCCCCTGAAAGAGGGTGTTTTGCACCTGTACCAACGCATTAATAAGGTCGAAGAGTTGGGCTTTGTTGGCGATAAAGCGGGAATCGAGCACTTGCAGAGTCTGGGACTGGTACTCGTTGGGAAGTGAAATGAGGAAAGCGGCTGTGTTGCCTTCAAATGCACAGGACTGGAAACTCACTGTGGCTGCAGGCGGAGTGTCCACATAGATGATAGACCCGAGGGAAGTGTCACTGTTGCTGCACGCAAGCCAGTGACAGTGCTCCAGCACCAGCTCTCCATACGAGAATTGCAGCCTGAAGAGTCCCTGGAAGTCCGTTGCAAATGCATCCTTGAAACTCAGGCTTTGGAGGTGAGCGACGAGCAGGCGACTGCCATGTTGTATCCACAACAACGAGGCTGCATTTCCACCTTCGAAGGAGCAGTTTAGCGCTTGAATTTGCACCCCCAGTCCCTGCCCGTCCGCCAGTAATAGATCTCGTCCTTGAGCTGCGGTATTACGGCGGAAGGCAGAGGCTTCCAGCCTTACACTCACTGGGCTCCTAGAGGTACTCAGTACCAAAGCCGCCCCGGACAGTGCTTGGCCGCTCTCGAATATCACGTCGGAAAGAACAGCTGCAGCAGAGTCTAGGAGCACTCCTGCTGCGTTGTCCGCTCGATTCGATAGGAAGTGACTGTGCAGCAGCGAAAAGTTACTTCGGAAGGCAGAAACTGTGCCAAATTGGACCAAGTTTTCCGTGAACAACAGAGCCGTCAGCACTCCACTCGCATCACTCAGCTGCAAGCCGCTGGCCTGAGCTGAGTTGTTGAGGAAGTCAGTGCTCTGCACTAACACTTGAGAGGAGTTGCGACATACAGCCAAACTGCCCGCGCTACGACTATCCCGCAGCACGAAGTCAGCAAGTGACAGGTTCAAAGCTCGCTCCACACCCACTATGTCTGTTGTGTAGTTCTGCAGCAGCCTATAATCGCCCACTTGGAAGTTCTTGTCTAGCTCCAGTCCAATACTGTCGAGCACTGTCACTAGAGCGGCTGATATCTCCACCCCGTTCCGCTCTAAGTTCACATCTGTGACTTGGCTATTGCACAGGTCCAGGAGTTGGAAGGACGGAGCTGAGAGGATGCTGCTTTCAGTCACATTCACACTCCGCACCACTGAGTACCGAGGCTCCAACTTAGCAAATAAACCCGCCACTCGGAAACTTGTGCATTCAGGGGCGCTGATCTGCTGTGCAAATACGAACGCCTGTCCCGTGTTTCTCCTCACTGTGATATTCTCCACCAACGCTATGGGGTTTAGTTCAGGACTGGAGATCTGAAAAGCGCCACTCCGAACAAAAAGTGAGTCCTCCACTAGTACGTTTGCCACATCAATATTGCGGATTTGAGGGCGAAGCATCAGCAGTGGCAGGAAGGAAAAGACCAATCCTCCGCCTTTGGTCTGCACTAGACTCAACTGACAGTCCCGCACTACTGCACGCTCCACTGCTTCCACACACACAGCTGCCGAGTAGTTATTGCTCGGCGCAGCGAAGTTGAACAGGTTCTTGACTCGCACATCTGAAACTACAGCATTATGAAATGTGGATATTCGGAGTGCGCCTGCCTCCCCTTGCTGTCCCAAGCAAGACGAACTGCGAACAGTCCGCTGTGTGTTGACATTCTGCACTGACACGTTGGTAAGGGTGACGTTCATTTGCTGCACGATCTTGCTCACACTGGCTCTGCCCGTCCCAAGACTGGAGGAAGTAATGTGCACGGTGTTTTCACTTTCAAGTCCACTCAGTTGCACTGCATAGGCCTCCAGCTCCACCTCCGTCACTGAGATGTTTTCCACGAGAAGGGAAGCGCTGCCCGCCACCAAGACTGAAGAGACGTTCCCTATGAACGCAAAAGCCAAGTTCCTCAACACCATCTCCGCCGTGTGATTGAGTAGCAGCAGGGCAGTGTCCGGCTTGTAACAGCTGACTCCCAAGCACGCCGCAGGCACAGCAGCCAAAGGCACCGTCTTGTTCCGTGTATTCGTGCAGAGGCTGGACTTGCACACCCACGCATCGCAGAAGGCACAGGCCTGTTCAATGCACCCACGCTTCAGTCGCTGCAGGCCGGAAACCTGCAGATTCTCCACCAGCGCTGCAGTGAGATTGGCCTGTAGGAAGACTTGCACGCCGTCTACCAACAATAGCGTGGCGCTGGCTCCGCAGTCAGGGCAGAAGCGGCAGGTGAGGAAAAGGTGAGTGACGTTGACATCAAACCAGCTCTTCGCAGGGCCACTCTGCTCAAGCAAGTGCTCTCCTTGCAAGAAACATATCCCCGCCCAAGTACTCCTAAAGGGATGCCTGAGCGCTAGGCTCCAACTGCGGTAGGGATCAGAACGAGTGCCTGTCCCTAAGGGAGCTGGCGAACTGGAGTTGACGTATATAAACTCTGCACAGTCCTGAGCGTCGAACAGGAAGGCGGCACTTTGGCAAGGAGGGTCGCAGACTCCATTAGCGAGGAGACTGGGTGTGCACCCGCACTCCCCTGCGTCGTACCCACAGTCTTGACTGTTGCATGCCTCCTCACACCTTCCGTTTCCCAGCATAGTGGGCAGACAGCCCTGTGCACAGAGTCCCTTGCAGTCCTCCAAGTCGAACAGACACTCCTCCACATTGCAGGCCAAGTTGCATTCCCCGTTTCCGATGGAAGTAATCGGGCAGGCCGCAGGACAGTTAGTCAAACACTCCCCGCCATCAAACATGCAGTCCGCAATATTGCATGCAGAGTCGCATTTTCCGTTCCTGCTGCGAAATTTGCACACCGAACTACACCCTGAGCTGATTTGCACCAGACACAGGGCTGTGACGACAAGCCACGCGGTCATTTTTATGGTATCTTGGCGATCTTCCATCTTACCTTCTAACTGTGATGAGGAGTGGAATCGCTCCTTTGTTTGCTTGCGGAAATAATTATCCGTCTTTGCCCCAGTTGTTGGCATTGACTGTATTATTTCTGCATATGCAGCTTCCTTCGAAGGTAGGTACGGTATTGGCCTGGAAATGCGTTTTCCCTCAGAGCGTCTGCAGTGATACTTTGCGCCTTCCCTAGCATCCCTCATTGTACTGCTCTCATTAGTCCTCCGATTTGATATTACCCTTCCACAGCAGCTACTAGGCCTTTATCAGCTCTGTGGATGTCAATATACAGGTAGGACCTACTGCTAGTCTAAGGCAGTCCTTAGGACTTTACTGCAAGTAAGTAGCTCCCAGAGTCCCTATGTTGCGAGTCCAGACTGCCTTTCGAGTCTCTCTTCTGCGACTCCATACTGGAGTGGTGGTCTTCGTAGTCCTTGAGGAGTTCCTCGAAGTAGCTAAAGTACTTGGACTTCCAGCTCTCCTGCACTTTCCCCCGCATCACTTCGCCTTTCCCTTCCCGGTCGAACCAAGTCTTCACCGCTGTGAAGAAGTCCAGGTCTTGGAACCACTTTGCCTTTTTCTCGGCAGTGGGTGTGCGTTTCTTGTCGTTCAGGAAGTCCTGCAGCATCCAAGGCACTGGGTCTTCACTGCGTCTCCTGCGAGTGTAGTCCTTCTTAAACCTGCTCAGCCAGAAGGAAAGCATGTTGTGCTCTTGCGGCTCAGCTTGACTTGCTCGAGGCTTCTGCCCCTTTGCCTTCCGGTCCACTGTGGGCTCGCTGTCTTGCATTGTCTGTTCAGCTATCTCCCAGTCCGAGGAGTTCGCCCAAGTCGAGAGCGCCGGAGACACTGGGTAGGCTTGGAGATACCCCTTCACCTCCTCACAGTCCATTATTAGGATTCCAGCCAGAGGTGTCTGCTGACTAGTGGTGTATTGAAGCAGGTTCCCATGTTAACTACTGCCTGAGGTCTGCACTAGTGCCGTGCTCTTGAAGTGGGTGAGGATGGCTTTGTGGACTTCTGGGAGAATGGGAGCTTCACGCAGGTCTCCAGGCTTTAGGTCGTCCAGGCAATAGGAGCCGTAGTGAGTGCGGACCAGACGGTTCACTCTCAGGTGGAAATGCTCGAAAATGCGCCGTATTTCCCTGTTCTTCCCCTCCCTGAGTTCAGTGTGAAACCAGGTGTTGCTCGTCTGCTTCCTGTCGACCTGCACATTCATCGGTTTGTACTGCGTCCCTGAAATCGACACCCCAGCCTTCATCTTGCCAAGTATGTCATCAGTCCAGCGGCCATACGCCCGCACTCGGTACTCCCGAACCAGACTAGAGCGCTCTAGTGCTTGGCTCAGGTCTCCATTGTTAGTGAGCAGCAACAGTCCTTCTGACATGAAGTCCAGTCTGCCGACACTTATCATATGTTTCTTTTCAAAGCCCGGCTTGGTCTTTCGCAAGTAGTCGAAGACGGAAGGTCTGCCCATAGGGTCGGAGTGACTGGTGATCATTCCCCACGGCTTGTAGAACAGCCACAATTTCGAAAGCTCTGGAATCGGCACAGTCGTCGAGGGCTGCTGAGGGTTCGCAGCAATAGTGATGTGCGATTGAGGAGACACAGACAGGTTCGAGGCAACTCGCTGGCTGTCCACCTTCACAAGTCCAAAGGATATCAGTCTCTCGGCTTGGCGGCGGGAGCAGATACCGGAAGCGGACATTCTCTTGGAAAGGCGGATTGAGGAAGGGCCTTCAGGCAGTGTTAGCTCTCCTGGAGTGCCTACGACGCGCACTCTTGGGAGATCCTTGAGAGCTAAGGCTCCCTGGGTTTCGGTCGCCAGCTTCAGCAGGTCTGAAAAGGCTCTACGGCCTGCCTGCAACATGTATGGGTTATATGGCACTAGACTGGGAGTTGGGGAGGAAATGCTCCAATTTCAATTAGGAGTAGTCTGACTGCCTATGTCTGGGAGCAACTATTCCCCTGTATGGAACTGAGCCTACAATGGCGGGGTACTGTCTAGCCTTCTTCCTGCTCACAGCCTACCTGTCCCCCCTCTACATCCCTCCCAACCAACTCACAGTGCACCGCGGCTCTGCCATCCTCCAGCCACTCCCACTTGTCCATCCCTTCGGCTTCCTCCTCAAGCGTCTGGACCTTTCCAGCCCGAGACACAACCCGAGACTGGTGCTGTTCGTGCCTGGACACAAAGGCAACGTCAAGCAGGCGATTTCCATGACTCGGTTCTTTGAGAGAGAAGGGGTGGAGATGGAAATGCACTCTGTGGACTTCGGGGAAGGAGCGGTGGGAGTCAGTGGAGATCTGGCCAGGGCAGAAGCTGAGTTCATAAGTCAGTGTCTGCAGTACCTGGCCAAGGAGCGGAAAGGTCCGATCACAATCATCACACACAGTATGGGCGGCGTAATTGTGTCCCTGGCCCTGGCCCTGCCCAGCACTCCCACTGCCCGAGTGAGCGAAGTGATAGCCCTCAGCACTCCCTTCGCAGTCCCACCCGTAGCCACCTCCCTGTCCCTCGCCAGCGTCTACCAAGACATGCACCGCTTCTGGCACAGCGAAAGCGCGAAATCCCTGCTTCTGCTCTCCTTCGCAGGCGGAATTCGAGACCTGACAGTGCCTTCTCCCTGTGCTGACAGCGGCCTGCTGCAGGCTCCTCATTCCCTGCACTTCCTCACCACCCAGATGCAGGACTTGTATCTGGAACTGGACCACTTGGCGACTGTGTGGGGGCATGAGTTCTTTACACAGGTGGCAAAGGCGCTGCATGTCATAGTGAAGAACAAAGGTCCGAGTAGAACTAAGGAACTTGTGGCGGAGCAGCTCAGAAACCGCCTGGGAAAGGCACTCTATGCGCAGGCTGAATTGGAAGTGCTAAGCACGGAATTGCGGGAAATGGAGATTGTCGATGTCGGATCTCGGGCAGAAACTGTGCTGGAGCCAGGGCTTCGCTATCGACTGCAGTCCTTCCCTGCGCTCATCCTCAGTACCTCCCAAATGCCTTCCATTTTTGCACTTATAGATGGCGACATGGCGCAAATGTTACCCTTCACTGCCCAAGTGGAAGACCAGAAGCTTGCTCTCCTCTCCAGTGCATCCTCCAATACTGTATACTTGGAAGGAAACGGACAGCGAGTACAGCAAATAGCGTATATTGGCCCTGGGGTCAACTGGCTAGCAGTGGCTGCAACGGGCGTCACTATTGCTAGGCCGAACTCCAACGAATTCGCACTGAAGCTGCAGCCAGGACCCAGCTTCGCCTCCTACCGCTACCCCTTGCACATCTCCATTCTGTGTGAATCCAGCCAAATCAAAGCAGTGCACGCCCAATGCGGCAACGAAGAAATACTCAAATTCAACGAAAACGACTTCACCCTGTACTTCAACTCCCATTGTCCCTCAGGCCCCTCCATATACCTACTAGGCTTCGACTCCCTGCACCACTATGAAATCCGCCTCACTATCGACTGGCTTGCAGCAATGGTCGTATTCGCCAGAGACTTCCGAATGCATGTGATATCGACGGGAATGGGCTGGGGACTGATCGAAGCAGCGGAATTGCCTATTACCTGGAAGGCCAGTCTCGCAGGTCTCTTGCTCGCAACCGTCCATACATTTAGTGTAGACCTACGGTCAATCTGGCAGTGGGACTCGATGCCTGCCTGGACAGCTCCTGAAGTACTGGAGTTGCTGTACATTGCACTCGTGGGCAGGTCCCTACATGCAGTGCTCATGTCTATGATAGCAGGACTGTACCGACTTGCAGGACTAATCAGTCCTCACACCCCCTTGGCTGTGTTCCAGGTGTGGACGGTTGTAGCGATTTGCGGAGTCTATTGGTGGCCGTGGCCCGTAGTGGCCTTCAGCGCTATTCTAACCCTAGTGTATGACTCTAAGGCAGGAGAACGAGGCCGTAAAGGACTCCAACTCCCTTATTTGCTGTTTTGCACGTCCTTGCCCGAGCTAGTGGGGTGGCTACTGGTCCTCATAGACCACGGAGTGCGGCTTCCCCTGTCCTTCCCAGAGGGCTACATTGTCCTTTCTCTGCTGTTTTCCCTGCTTCTGCACAGTGTGGCGCCTTCCCAGCCTGCCAGGTACCTCCTGGTCCCTGCGGGAGTCGCGATTCTTCTCTGTGGCTTCGAGTTTCCATATCGGGCGAATGCGGTCTTGGCTGTGATTTTGCCGTTGCAGGCACTTTCCGGCCTTTGGACTGGTCCCAAGGCCAAAGCAGCTTAATAAAATAGCTTCTTAGAAGACTTATATTTCAGGCAGTTAGTGACTTTCAGTATAATCGCGTACAGTCCCATAATGCATGAATCACCCCTCGAGTACAGAAATCCCAATGCAGGACTCAGAATAGTACCAAATGAGACATTCGTATATAGAAAATCAACCACAGCCCAAAGATAGGCTTTGAAAGGAAGCGGAAAATGGGTTTCAGGCTGCAAGCGTATTTTTCCTTCGCCTTTGATTGGCTAATACAGAAGGTCTTGATTTGATGAGAGTAGAGCACAGAGCTGCAGAGAAATCCCAACGATAGTAGCTTTCGAGTTGTGTTACAAAGGGCGAACACAAAAGCAAGCCCCAGAAATCGCCGTCTCCCTATAGTAATACCGCATATCTTCTCCAAAACAGCGAAAATCAGGCTGAGCTGCAGGTTCCTCCCATTATAATCCGATAGTGATGGCTGAAGGCAAGGCGGACTTGGCGGTGCGTGTGCCGGTAGAGCCATTGCTGCAGCTCTTTGAGTGCTCTATTTGCTTTGAAGAGGTCAAGGAAGCGCAGGTCACTCGCTGTGGACACATGTTTTGTCGAGGTTGTCTTGAGGAGTGCTTGAATAGACGGCATGAGTGTCCCCACTGCAAGCGTGCGACCACCTTCGAAGAGTCCTTCCGCGACTTCCACACCGAGGCCGTGCACAGTACCATTCACACAGAACTGCTCTCCGAACTCAAAGAAGAGTACTCCAAGCGTCGCTTTGACCAGGTCGTAGGTGGAGCACTGCAGAGAGCCGACTCCATAGAGGGCATGAACCCTATCGAAACCGTATTTCAGCTGAACATGCGGGAAAGCTTAGCCCAGTTCGACGCTTATTACGAAGAACTGAAGAAGAAACATGAAGCCGTCAAGCAGCGGCTGAAATCCCAAGGTGCGAATCAAGGGGAAATCGCTCGAACTGACCAGCAGTTTCAGCAGTCCATTGACATGATCGTAGAGGCCTATGACAAGCATATGAAGGAACAGGCGCCTAGTCCTGCTCTACTGCCCTTGCGACTGATACTGAAGGTGCCTGCACGCAATGTGCACATTGACTTGCACGTGCCCAGGACACACAGCTGCATGGACCTGCGAGAGCGACTGATAAAGTACTACGAAGCTGCAGGAAACGAACTCGAAGAGTTCCTGCAAGGCGGGAAGTTTGTCATCAAAGGCCCACTCGCAGGCGGTCCTGGCGGTGCAGGCGGAGAGCTAGATCAAGTGCTGGAAGTAGCGGACGAACTGGCACCCCTGGGGAAACTCAGTATCGCCCAAGGCTCTTTCCTCATCTACGAAGGGGAATTTCGTCTCCGCAGCGATGCACCGAAATCCTGCTTTACAGTGCGTTTCCAGCCTGGTGCTGTGTGCAACTACTTCACTTGCAGGACGTGCAACATGAACTGTGAGGCCTAGACAGGGGTGTGTGAGGCTTGCAAGGAAGGTTGTCATGCGGACCACAACACGGTGCTGGCCATTGCGGAGCACCAGCCCACCTGGGCCTGCTGCTATTGTCCTAAGAAAGGAGCGTGCAAGATCCCGAATAGCAGAAATAAAAAGTAGTCTGCCTCGGCTTGGCAGATAACAGTAGTCATCCAACATTTATCCATTTCCTTATGGCAGGTCTCTCGCTATAGTGCCTGACTTTCCAGCTTAGCGAGATTGGATAGTAAGTTAATTACTGCCTTGGAAAAGTGGAGTCGGCCATAAAGTCACTGCTCGCTGGCTTTCCACTTTCCAAGGGATTTGCAGGGGTCTGGACTGACTCTCTGCTGTTCTCCATGATTGCGACGCGGACAGCGTGCATCACTAAGGCGTACACTTCCAGCTTCATTTCAGGGCTGATTTCAGCGCAGCTCTGCACCTCCCTCTGCACTGCGCACTGCAGCGCTAGTCTGCTTTCCCCTTCCCTGCCCGCCAATATGGACTTCAGCCTCTCCACGTAGTCACTTGTCAGGCGCTTCAACTCATCCACACTCACTTCTGCCTTCACTGGCTCTGCAATTCTCACTTTGGAGGGTGTTTTCGGCCCCCGGAGACTTCGAATGGCTTTTTCTGGGCGATCTAAAGTGGAGAATGGCGACTGGACTGCGGTTTTCTGCACATATGACCCAGGAAAACGCTCAAATAGCGTGCAATTGGGTGCACTTTCCTCAGTCCGCTCAACTGAGTGAGTGCTGAAAACGGGTCGACTGCCCTTCGCAGAGGCACTGGTCCAGCGGATCTCCCTCATATTCTTATATACTTCTCACTTACACGCTTTAATATGTCCTGGAACTACAGATTCAGGCTTGGTTGGGGCGGCTTTCGCACTGCTTATCAAGAGATATGTGGGAAATAGAGGGAATTAGCTATATGAAGGCGGAAACGAGGGATTTGGAAGACCTGTCGCCCACTGAAAAGTCGCTCCTCCTGCCCCAGCAGACCTACTGCTCTCGGCTTTCTCAGGAGTTCCGGGGGCTGCTGCAGGCTCCGAGAGAACTGTGGATGTCCTACCTCTGCGCCTTCCTGCTCGCCTTCGCTCTGAACTGTACGGGTTTAGTGCTGCTCCTCTACGCTCCAGAGCGGTTCGGAGTGGGCGATTGGGCAGTGAGTCTGTTCGTGGGGCTGATCGGGCCTTTATACGGAGCCTTTGCCCTGGTAGAAGGCGCAGTGGCTGACACAATGGGAATTCGGTTCGCTCTGGTGAGTGCAGGGCTTGTCCTGGGTGCATCGAGAGTGATAGCCGGGACAACTGGACACTTCTGGGTGCTGTGCGTAGCAGTACTGGTGTTAATGCCTATTGGCGGCGGCCTCGGCATTCCCATCGCCAAGTACTGCATCCAGAGGTACACAGTCACGGCTCAGCGGGTTTCGGCCTACACACTGCTATTCATAGTGCTGGAAGTGGGCAGTGCAGTTTCTGCAGTCTTCATAGACGTGCAACTTTCCCTTTCGGTGTCTTTCCTGGGCTGCTCGGCCTATCAACTGCTGCTTTGGCAGGCTGCACTAGCTTCCTTTATGGTGGCGGCGGTGGGGTTGGTGGTACGGAATATTGAGTATGATGAAAGGGGAGTGGTGGAGGGGAGGAGGTATTTGGCGGATATTGGCTATTGGGAGGCGCTCAGAATCGCCATTTCCCGGCCTCAATTTCGACTTTTGGCCTTTTCAATGCTGATTTTAGTCCCTATAAAAGTCGGATACTCCCAACTAATCTTCAGCCTGCCCAAATACATGCTAAGAGAAATCGGTCCAAACGCCCATTTCGGCCTAATTCTCGCAATTCACCCTGTCGTCCTTATCCTATCCGCCGCCATCGCCACTCCACTCACCCGCTCCTTCTCCAATTACTCCCTAATCATACTAGGCTCCTCAATAAGCACACTGTCTGGCTTGATTCTGCTGGCAGGCGCATCCTACTGGACTTGTGGACTGTTTGTGGCTGTGCTGTCGGTAGGGGAAGGAGTGTGGAATCCACGGTTGTTCGCCTATGTTATGGCTTTGGCGCCCAAGGGATTGGAAGGTCCTTTTGCAGCACTTATGGCCATACCAGGGTTTCTGGCCTTTGGAATTGCAGGTATACTGTCTGGAGTGCTGCTGGAGCAGTTCTGCAGTCAGTCTGGTGAGCGCAGTTGCTACTGGGTCTGGGTTGTCACTGCGGGTCTGTGTGCGCTCAGTCCTGCACTGCTGCTCCTGTGTCGGCGCAGTCTGGACCTCAACCCCAAGCTTCTCGACATGCCTTCTAAATAACTCAGTTAGACAGATATGGCGCAAATATAGGAATTCCCACATGTCTATCAAATCTTCTAGGCGAATCTAAGCTTGGAGACCAGGTAGTCAATCAGAGCCAACGGCGCCCTCTTCTTCACTTGCTCTAGCGACAAATCCACCTTTCCCCCCTCCTTCGTCACGGCCGTCCAAATGTACTCACTGTCCCTGCCCACCCTTACACTCAAAATCTCCAAGTCTTCAGTCCTTCCCTGGCTTTTCTTACCCACTTTCACAGGCTTGACCACCAACTCTTCCTCCTCATCAGTGTAAGTCGCATAGTTGTCAGGCAGGTAGTGTGCATCTAGGTCCGACTTGGGGGAAACCTTCCTCTGCAGGCCAGTTGCAGTGCGCAGTCGTCTGCGTTTCACAGGGACGTCCATCACTTCCTCCTCCCCACTGTCCTGTTCCTGCCCTTTCCCCTGCTTCAGCTCGAACTCCCTCAAGACTCGCTGGGCGAGGTTGAGGTTGGAACAGGGTTCCCAGGTGTTCTGGCTCTGGTCGTAGCCCTTCCACTTCACTAGGTATTCCAAGCCGGCGGCAGTAGTGCGTTGTGCCTCGACAGCCTCCACTTCGAAGAATTCTTCCGATGAGCTGGTGGCCTTGGCGTGTTCCTTCGACATTTTTTAGAATAAGGGAGATGGCGGATAGGGAAGACATGGGATGTATATAGACAGTCTGCTAGGCAAGGTATACAGCTTTCTCACAACTTGTCATAGACCAAGGACTGTGTTTCAATGTATATCGAATACACTGCTAGAGAGTGTGTCTGCGCGGCTCGTCCGTCTCCTGTGCGTCCTCCGTCACTCTCAGTTTCCTAAGAATCAGCACTCCTCCCACATCGTCATAGTCCTTAGCCTTCTCCCCATCATAGTCCAACTCCTCGTGTCGAGACAGCAGGGACTTATAGTGAGTGGAGTCCGCAGGGAGAGTCCTGCCCTTAGCCAGGAGACTGCTTGGGATTATACTGTTTTGCTGGGAAATGTGCACTTGGTTCATGAAAGTGGAGTGCTCCCGGTTGTGGACTTCTGCGGACTTGGAGGAGTTGAAGGTGGTACTGACCTTGCGGTTGGGGTGCACGCGGTAGACCTTTTTGAGGGACCTGCAGATGCAGAGGCAGAAAATGCAACTCAGAAAGGACTGCTTGCCCACCATTATTGACTGAATTGATACTTCTGAGTGCTGAATAGGAGGCAATTTGCTTATGGTGCCAATTGTGCAGTAATTTCAATCGAATTGGTCAGCATTGGAAGCGTGAATTTGCCTGAGGTCTGAGACCCCAGAATTGTCCCACTTTGGGACTGGAGATTAGGAATTTTGATCTTTCCAGTAAGATTTACCCTATATATCTAACTACACAGGCGTAGGGAAATCTTGTCTTTTGTTGCAGTTCACAGACCACCGGTTCCGCAACGACCATGACCTGACGATTGGCGTGAAGTTCGGGTATGCACTACTGAGCGTCAAGAACCGCCCTCTCAAGATGCAGATCTGGGGCACTTCTGGACAGGAGAAGTTCAAAAGTCTCACACGCTTCTACTATAGAGGGGCGGCTGGGGCGCTGCTGGTGTACGATATATCCAAGCGCAGTTCGTTTGAGCATGTCACAGGTGGCTGGAAGAAGCCCGAAAAAATGGTAACCCGGGCCTCAGCATCACTCTAGTGGGCAACAAAGCGGACCTTGACAGCAACAGGGAAGTAGCGACTTCAGAAGGAGCCAAATTCGCAGAAGAGTACGGACTCCTGTTCCTAGAGACCTCAGCTCAGTCTGGATTCCAGGCGGAACTGGCCTTTTGCCAACTCCTAGAGCACATCTATGACAAGGTGGTGAGAGGGCAAATTGACCTGTCCAACGAAGCGTACGGAGTCAAGATCGGCAACTTGGCGCTGCAGAAGCCTGGGCATTCCGTGGGAAAGGGGGACAGGAAGTGTTGTGGGTGAGGCAAAGTAGGGAAGTAGCAGTTGCTAGCAGGTCTAGACTAGTCACTGCAATAGGCTTCACTGGTCTATGGGAGAAGGTGTGTGGTAGCGACAGATGGTAAAAATTTCTGAACTGCACCAGCTAGCGGCGCCCAATTCCGACAAGCCCTACCTGCGTATCAACTACTACGACTTCCAAGAGTGGATGCAGGTCATCGACGACAACCAACTCACCAAGTACGAAATGATCCGTCTCAAGAACCAAACCGAGGTCTACCTCTATGGCCGCACTTTGCTGCAAGTGCCAGTGTCGGGATGTCCTACTACGCGTCCTGGCTTATCATGGGTCCGGCGCTCAATCGCCGTATCGGCGGCCGCAGAGAGCAAATGATAATTTGCACTTTCTTCTACGTCCTTTTCCAATACTGGATTGACCAGAAGCGAGTCCCCTCCAAATACTTCGACGAAATCTTCTCGCAGTCCAGTCCTCACAACAAACAACCTCCCCTACCTCTATGAAGACTTCATGGGACAGCTCGCAGCTAAAGGCCTGCACTTCCCTGAGCCACGCAAGGACGACTAGGCTAATAGCCATATAGGTAGGCTCTGAGCTGAAGAGAAGGCCTCTATTGTGGCTCTCCTGGGTGTGTTGTTCTGTCTTGTTTGGGATTGCTGGAAAAGTCAGAACAATTGCTCAGGAGAGTCGATTTAACTAGAACGGAGGAGTTACTACGCTGTTGGTGCAAGAAATGAATGAAAATCCAATTCACTGCAATGCGCCTGCCTTTCCCAGATTAGATTAGAATAAATGGACTGCAAGTGGTTGCTTCTCAGCCTGTTTCTAGGAGTGAGCTCCCAAGCAGCCAATTCCAGTCCTCTTTCCCTCCAATCCCAGCGTCCTGAGCCCGTCTGGAGCCTGACCTTCAAAGGAGATTGGACCTCCAACGTCGCCACAGCCTTCGGGAGATACACCACTAACCAAGGCCTGAGCTACTTCTCCTGCGAAAGCGCAAGGAACAGCACATCACTGAGTGTCTGCAAGCTCTATCTCTACAACGGCCAGTGGAATGATGACGCCCTCAACAGGATCGAATTCACAGAAATCGCTTTTGACGCAGTTTCAGGTCAACTGACTCTTTCTGGTATTGGGAATTTGAAAAGTACTTGGACCTCTCAGTCCTTTCCTGTGCAGGGGACTTTGCGATATAGCGGGAATTCGCTGGTGCGTCTGTCTGGCAGTGTAGTCTGCGACGAAAATACGCGCTTTTTCCTGACTTTGAGCGAACTCAAGACTGAATCATTGGCTGCTCCTATAGAGACATACAGCGGAGTGGTGCTTATTGTTGCCGCACTGGAACTAGTGGCCTATATATATCTATGGAAAGACTGCAAGTCCTCTCAGCGGCTCAGCGTCCAGCTGTCCTATACCTCCCTTTTGATGCAGCTTTCCAGCGACATTTGGCTCCTCTTATGGCATCTCCTGCTTATACTGAGTCCAGCCTCTGAATCCGCCCTTGCGATGGTGTGCGGTGGGACAGCCGTCTGCTTGGTCATGGTGCTTATGGTGCTGAGGGAAGTGTGGAGAGAGCAGAACAGAGGGAATTCCTTTTGCGATTTTGTGGCGGGGTATTTAGCGAATGCGTCGGCTATTGTGGTAATTGCGATGTTCGTTATGATATATTATTACCAGGTCATTGTGGTCTTTCTGAGCTTTTTCTACCTGCCGCAGATTTATTCCAATGCGCAGAATCGAGAGCCCAATAAAATCAGCTATTTGACCTACGGACCTTTGGGAGCGTCCCGCCTAGTCCTCATAGTAACCTCCAATTAGGTGTACTACTTCGGCTATCCTGATAACTACCTAGGAGCCGAGCCAAATCTATGGTTCTGTGCAGCGCTTTCCGGACTTATAGCCGGGCAACTTGGACTTCTCTTCCTTCAGTCCTATAGGAAGTTCACTTGGCTGTTCTGCTCCGGAGCCAGTGAGGCTTTTAACTACCATGCACTGCCCAGTGGTCTGCCTGAAGCGCAGGTAGATTTCATGTAGAGGAACTGCGTAATATGCAATATTCCGGTTAATCTGCCAGGGGAAGGTTCTAGCCCTGCTCAGCTTTGCTCGCCCTGCGGACATCTATTCCATATCGAGTGCTTCCGCGTGCGGATTCAGACGAATCTGAAGTGTCCAGTGTGCATGGCTTCATTGCCAGTGCCTGAAGACCTTGATAGTTAGCCTATAAGGTTATCGGGAATTCGCATTTCTTTTTCGTTCGATTATAGCTGGTGTATACTTGCATTTCTGAGAGAATGCAGATTCATCTCTAGGGAAATTGGCTAAACGGGGCAGAGGGCGAATGGAGTATGCTGATTAGAGTAAATGGAGAGAAGACAAGGGAGATGGCTGCTTCTGTTGCTGTTAGCCACAGTGCTCGACTCCCTCCACCCCAGTACTACCAGGAGGAGTCTCAAGTCTGGAGCTACATGTACCTAGGCGAGTGGAGTTCTCGAGAACATGTTCGGCTTGTACGATCACAAGCTCGGGCGCTGCTATTTCACTTGCCGAAGTGCGGAAAACCCGCAGGAACCCAGTAGAGCGATCTCTACAGTAATTCCAAGCAAATGAAGAGAGACAGCTTATAGGCAGGCACAAATATGCAATTAGCTACATCTGCTCCCTCGCTATTAGAGTGGCTAAAAAGTGCCTTCCCCCCAGCCCTTCCCTTCCACATAATGGTAAGTCTCAAAGATCTGCCCTACGAGTTCGTATTCCTCAGCAAAGCGCCCAACTCCGTCCCCTGTGTGCAGCCTCTGCAGCCTGTCCGCACTCCTCCCGCCTCTTTCCGCTTCCAGTGCACTCCCAGACCTGCCGGCATCACGCGCATGCCCAAGCCTGCAGTGGCCTCGCTGTACATCAAAAGAGGTAAAAGGCACCTGGAGCGTGGAATTCGGATGAGTATTAGAAAAGCGGTGAGGGACAGGTATAGGAACTTCCAGCACCACCAGCATAAGAGCCATTTGCACCCTAAGGAAGACTGGAGAGCTGAGTACCAACGAATGCTGCCAGACAACAGCCACCGCGCTCCAGTCAACATTGAAACCAGAGCGAAGCTGCTAAGTGACTATCAGAAGAAAGTCAAGCAGAATGACCGCAGTGTGGCCAGATACTTGCGCTATAAAGAAGGGAAGCAGGGGAGGTAGACTAACTCTTTACCGCTAGTTACAGGCTAGGCTCGGAAGTCCCAGCTCAAGCTTTGGGGACTGCGGATGGACCGGGTTTGGGACAGCAGGTCTACGAGTTCTCTTTGGGTAGATACGGAACTGTAATGCCGCTCCACGTGGTCCAGTGCAAACCTCAGCACTTCCCTCGTCGGCGGAGTCTCCCCCGGGTGTTCCTCCAAGTACTGCACCAACGCAAAGTGATGCACCGCAGCTCTCCACAGCGTCGCTTCCCTGTCCAAGTCCTCAGCCGTGCGTTTCAAGTGAGCCACATAGGCAGTCAGCATTTTATTCGCATGGCGGTATTGCCCGGCTTTCGAGTCCACCGCTTCCGATAGGCGGCTTTTCGTGGTTTCCTTATATTCGCTCAAATCCGCTTCAGATTGTCTGATTTTGGATTCAGATTCCGAAAGTCGCTCTTCCAGCCGCAAAATCGACGCAGTGGACTTCGCGTCTTGGTCCTTCAGCTGGCCTACAAGGCTGCGAACCGTCTTTTCTTGCTTGGAAATGTCTTGGTCTCGCTGCACTAGTAGGGAGTTGTAGTAGTCTTCTAGCTCGTGGCGGACGTCTTCTGCTTCTTTGCCCTTGGATTTCTCTTCACTGGCGGCTAGGGAGGATTTCAGCTGTTCGTTTTCGTCGCGCATGGAGTCGAGTTGGGAAGTGACGGATTTCAGCTTGATTTCCAGTCTCTGTCTTTCCTCCACCAAAGCCGACAACTCGCCCACAAATCCGTCCGCAGCCTGATTGAGCAGCGGGCCAGCAGCCTGGTCCTGCTTCGCAGCCCTGAGTGCAGTAATCCACCGGTCTCGGGTCTCCTTGCTGTCTGCCACTAGGAACAGTGGGCCCTGGGCCGTCACTAGGGAGAAGCAGAGCTCGGCAGGGTCTAAGCGCAGGTTAATTCGCCGTTTACTGCACTCAAAAGCCTCGTTTCCTTCCCGTATTTCACTGATATCCGCAATTTGCGTCGTTCCTTTCCTCGCAAACGCCCCGTTTCCCACCCACTCCAAGACCAATCCAGACCCGTCCAGACTGAAAACGCGTTTTTGCTCCTTTCCACTCTTAAAACTGTACTTTTTGAAGGCTTGCGGGGTTCTTAGTACGGTCTGATGCTCGATTAGGCTCTGCACTCCTCGCATTCGAGCTTCCACGCTGTGCCAAGAGGCGAGGACTGGTGCCTGCTCCATATATCTAGCGAGGGTGGGAGTAGGACTATTGACTGGAAGGGGTAATGAGTAAGCTGGACTGATATAAGTCGTGAGAATGCTCTATTTGGCCTTGGCCTTCGCCAGTCTCTGCATGCCCTGCACCAACTTGGCCTTATCCCTCCTGACCTCCAGCTGCATCCAGCCCACCTTGCCTCTGCTGACTCTGTGCTGTCGCTGCAGCAGCAAATACACCTGCCGCACTTCCTCCCGGTACCGCTGCTCCTCAGCCACACTCGTCAGCAGTAAATCCCGCTTGGAGACTTCTCCTGGGGAGAGGTGGGAGGTGAGGGGGGAAATGGACTGCTGGAACTCGGAGAGGGTGGCGAGGCGGTTGGATGTGAGGGATTCCATGGACTCGGAAGAGGCTTTGGCCTGGAGGAACCGGCGGAATGCGGTTTCTAAGGTCCAGTAAATGTGCATGTCGCTGTTTGGAGGCTTTGCGTCTGCGCTGAGTCTGCGCTCCTTGGTCCTTTGCTTGCTTTTGATCTCGGGCTTTGGCTCTGTGGCTGGAGTCGCTACACTCGGAGCGATGCTGATGTCTTCAGAGCGATCTTTGTCAGGGGAAGCATTTCTCGTCACAGGCAGTGAGTGCTCTTCTTCCTTTTTGAAGCTTAAATTCTGCAGAAAGGAAGCAGTTTCCTCATCAGTCCTAACAGCCATCACAGACACTCTCTCCGACACCGCCGAAGTGTCTGCAGGGGTTTGAAAGATCACAGCGACTCGCTGCACCTGAGAAGTGTCCGCCGCAGGCTGGAAAACCCGCTGATACAGGGAAGTCAGCAGTTTCTTCCGACTCGGCATTTCCGCGCCAAGGAAGGCAGGCGCTTCTTGCTGTCTCCAGCGCTCCTGGTCAGTCCTGGCTTCGAACACCTTCACCAAACTGCTCAAGTACTTCAGAAACACGGTCCCGGAGCCTGTTTTATCGTACATTTCCAGACTGCGACTGTTTATTTTGGCGAGTTGCTCCCTCAGTTCTCGCAAGAAAAGCGGGTTGACGTCACCACTGTCCACAGCCTGGAAGGCAGACTTGAGGGCAGAGGTGAGTGGCCCGGGCTGCTGGGCAGCCGTCTGAAAGGTTTTCCAAGTGAGCGCAGTGGCAGTGAGCGCAGGCACCAGTCTGGCTAGCAGGCGGAACAGGACTAGGGACACGGAGACTAGTTCGGGACTGGGCTGGTAGCAGCTGCCCACCTCTAGTAGGCGCTTGTAGGAGAGGGCGGTGAGGGCCTGTTGGGCTTCGGTGCGGGCCTGCGCCACTGAGAAGTCGTAGGGGCCTTTGCTGGGCGGCCGAGCCAAGGCCTTTTTCAGCAAGTCGAAGGTCTCGCTGAGAGTAGGGGGAAACCGCGCTTCCCAGTTGCTGATATCCACTAGCACGCTGCCTGCCTCCTTCCGCTCTCTTTTGACCTGCTCCAGTCCCTCCACCCACTCCCCCACTTTCGTCCTCTCCACGCCCTCCCTTTCCCCCCACTCCCTCAACTGCACCACCAGTCTGTCCACCACTCTTTCAAAGGGAATCTTGTTCAGACACCTGCTCTTTCGCAGCACTTCCCCAGGACTCAGGTGCAGGGAAGGACTGGAGCGGCTGGGAGTGCGCTGGCGCTGTTCCGGCGACTGCAGCCAGGGCCGGGCAGGACTGCGGCTGACACTGCGGGGCTGCGGGGACTCTGCTTTGCGGAGTTTGGAGGCTGGAAGTGGCGATACTTTGGAGGATTTCGATAGAGAGGGCTTGGGACGGAGTCTAACGGCCTGCGGCTGGGAGGAAATACGAGGTTTTTGAGAGGAATTGGGACTCTTGCCTGCAACTGGCACCCGCACTAGCGCCCCGGAGAGGATTTCCATGGACAGCATGCTGCAGAACGCGTACACGTCCGCTCTAATGGTCGTCTTCCCTGTGGCCATATTGTTATCTCTATATACGGAAGCCTGTTTCTGCATACAGACTGAGTGAACTCCCTCATTTCCGCCCTTATATCCTTATTCCCCAGTCCTTTAGTCTAAACTACAGAGAGTTCTCCCGCATTCCTCCAGTGCTGCTCTGTGGACGGTCGATTCTCCGCATATCCATACTTTTCGGTCTGCGACTAGGCAACAACTGGGTCTTTGGGCGCGCCACAAATCCATATTCCACCTCAGGCACTAGCAGGTTTTTCCTTATCTGCACAGTGAAGCCGCCCGCGCCTGTGTACGTTTTCGCCCTGTCGCGCCTATCCTTTGGATAGGGAACTTGGTCCAGCAGCTCCTCCAGCGGCATCAAACCCACCAAACTCAAGTCCTTGTAGGGCGTCCTCGAGCCCTTCGACCTCACTGTCGCAGTGGCACTGACCTTAAACTCGTCCTCAGTACACCCAGTTCCCTTGCAAATCGAGTCACTGATGGCTTCATCGTCGCTCTGCTCCAGGCCAGGCTGCACTTCTTGTATGAACTTTAGTTCCTCCTCAGCAGTCTCTCCGGCTGGCAGCATTTGCGTTAGCCCCAGTTGGTCGTAGAGGGGGAAGACGGTCTTGGCGAACTGGGAAACGGCGGACTCTGCAAGGACTTCGGAGGAGACTGGGACAACGAGTTGGGAGCGACTGGGGTTGTGCAGGAGACTGTGGGGCTGGGTGGTGGCGGGGGAAAGTAGGGAGTTCAGTGGCAGGGAACTACTCAGGGACTCTGGACGTGACTTGCGATATGCACTGCCCCCAGCCTTCCTAGCAGCCCTCAAAGACCGACTTCTCTTAGGCAGGTCTCTGGCAGGCCTGTGGTAGGTGTAGATCAGAGAGAGCTGTTGGGGGGACTGGCAGATGGAAGTCACCAAGCGGTGGTTTGGAGGTCTGACAGTGCAGGTTGGGCCGGGGAACTTGGGGATTAGCTGATAGGGAGAGGGGATTCGAGGGGCGGCGGCTGGCCGGAGTCTGCGGGAGAGCAGGGAGTGCCCTGGACGAGTTTCCATTGAGGGGGATTTGTTTGTTAGAGGGAATGGCGGGTTTTAGGCATTTCAAGCGGCAATTTTTGACTAGATGTGAGTCTTTTCTTACGAATTAAGACTTATTTTACTATAATTACTGCTTTGCCTAGTCTATGTCCCCAAAATTACACATTTTTATCTGAAAATATCATTTTCCGTAGAAAAGTGAGAGTTTTGTCCTTTTTTGATACCTTGACGCTTAGTTTATTGGGCATATCGAGAATTATACTCAAATGATATATACGCTAAATTGGTTCAATCACCTGCCTATATCTGCCTGAGATCTCTTTTCATGTATATTTAAGGAAAGCAAGCAGAAGCTCAGTTTCTCACACACGAATGTGAAAAACTGCAATATTGAATACAAAACTTACAAAATAGACGCAAACTCCCAAATTCGAGCAAATACGTCTCTTCCTAAGGGCTAGTCTCCATATTAGCTCCCCTGAAATGTCTACAATAGCAATAATGGCAGCACTAGCAGTGCTTAGCGTGCAGGAGATCTTAGGACTGATCGGAGCAGCAGTCGTAGGCGCCAAACTGCGGCAATGGGCGGGTGAGAACACTCACAGACTAGCTGAGGAGTCTAAGGATGACTATCGAGAGCCCACGCCTTTCACTCACCCTCTACTGTTTGAGAATTACAGCTCTCGGGAAGCTGTGCTCACGAAAGTGCATAGGAAGAAAGGCACTACAGAGCTGTGGTCTGAGGACTGGAAGCACAGGAACCACTTTGAGGTCTTTGCGAGTGAGCGCGATATGAGGAATGGGATCAGGAATCGAGCAGTCGATCTGCCTGGGAGACGAAGGTAGTAATATCTGTGGTAGAGGAGGGAACTGCGCTACTTCTTATATTTTCGCTTATTTCGAGACTAGTACTCCCTGCCCATCCTCTATGCGAACTGTGGGGTTTCCCACTGTTCACAGTCTCCATACAGACAATAAGAGCGCTATTACCTAGGCAATCTCCTCAGTATCTGCTTGACAAACAGCAGTACCGAGCTTAGAGAGCAGTCCTCACTGAGGTCCAACAGCCCTTTCAGGTGCTTGCAAAAGCTGCGCAATTCATGTATTTGCATAAATATGCGATTTGCAGCCTCATTAATGTCCTCTCCAGCCTTTAGGTCGAAAACCTGCCTAATGTGCTGCAAAGCCTCTGACTCCTCCGCTTTCCCACTCCGCACAGAGACCATCTCCGCCTCCCACCGCTTGACAGCCAGCAGCACCGCCTCAGGCGACGTTTCCAGCCTATCCGGACACACCACCGCACTAATTTCCGCCAACAACTTCTCCAACCGCCCCGAATTCCTTACCACCGTTTCCATCCTGCGCACAGCTGCCAGTACCTGCGAGGGACTTGACACATTCAGCGCCTCGCAGATTTGCCGGAGGGCGGCTTTGGACTCGTTGAGGCTGAGTTCCTTTTCGAGGGTGCGCAGGGAGGAGGTGCGGGCCTGGACTTGCTTCTGCAGGCCTGCGATTTCGTCGTCTTTGGTGCGGAGTGCTTGTTCGTATTGGTCGATTTTCGCCTGCAGGTCTGATTCTCTGCTTCGGGAGTGGGTTTCGGGGGGAGTTGCGAGGTGGACTGCAGGGCTTTGGGCTCTATAGGCTTTTCGGGCTGTAGTCAGACGGTCTTCGCTCCTTTCAGTCTTGAGTCCGCTCCCAAGCAGCTTGATTTCCTGCTGAATTGCACTCGCCTGCCTTTTAAACTCATCCAAAATCGGTCTTTTCTCCGCCAAATCCTCCAAGTTGCTGACATTTCTCTGCCTCTGGGTGCTTTCCCGCCCATACAACTCCTCATTGCTCGGCACTTTCCCCCTATCTTCCGCCTCATAGGACTGCATATCCTCGACTCTGGAGTCTAGAATAAGGAGTCTGAGCGGCTGAGTGCTTCTAATAGCGCTTTGCGGCCGTAGGGCCTGTTTAGTCTCTGGTAAGGGGCGCTGGGGTAAGGGGGTGTATCTGCCTTGGTTTCGCCTGTCAGTGGCAGGGGGGAAGTTCTCGTTTTTGGGGTGGCTGTCGGACTGCTTGGTGAAGAGAGCGGCGAGGTTCAGTTTGAAAGGCCGCAGGTCCATTTTAACTGCTTTCAGGGGAACTGGAGCTTTTCAAGGGACAGTAGTGAAAGAAGTGGGCACCTTTGGGAGACAAGTAGGCCTGGAAGTCGATATACAAGGTTTAGAGGACTACTGCTAGGATCGGCTTATGGACATTTGCCTGAATTCCGCCTACGGAAGCGGATTGTCCCAAGGAAAGCTCATGTCTTCGGACTGCTCTAGGCGAAGGGACTAGGCAAGCGAGGAGTGGGACTGGGAAGCTGCAGGAACTAGCGAGTGCTTCGCCTGCATGCTTAGGCCTAACTAGATGCGCAGCTTAGTGCGACGCCAATGTCTGCGTTTGGAGTTGTAGCGAATCGTGCTGTCCGTCTTGTAATAGTACCACCGCGGCATAGGACGGTTCTGATGGCGTGCCTTGCCCAGAATCCGCTTGAGCGCCAGAGTCTTATTTGCTCCCTGCCTAGCTGGTTACCATCAGTCCAATATGTCCTTTACAAAGTGGCTTTTGGCAGGGCTGGGAAGGCTTCCTGGGCTGGAACTTCCTGTATAGGCTGGGGAGGGACTTTTGAGGTGGGATAAGGTATGATAGTTAGACGGAGGGAGGAAATACTGCGGATATTTTATATGTAGGCGCGAAAAGACGGGTTTTAGCACTAGTTGGGACTATTTTAAGGGAAAACTGGATCAGCGGTAACTGATGTTAATATCTCTTTACTCAAAGCAGCTTTTCATCGCTCCAATACATATTTCAATTTGACTTATTAGTGAAAACAGCACAAAAAGGCTCAAAAGTGACTTTAGCAGTCCTTCGCTAAGCCACATTATCTTACAATTAGAACAATCCGCTTTTTCCTGCTTAAAAAGCGCCAGAATCTAACTGGTGTATAGCTAAAATAGACCTGCGCATGTCATATCGACGCAAATTCCCTCTATCTGACCCGTCTTCCATAATTGCCAACGTCATTGCCGGTAGTCACAATTAATGGAGACTGAGCGAGTCTCGCAGCTGAAGCAGATGGCGGCCTCATTGCTGACTCAGTTGCAGGAGTTCGAGCAGCAGAAGGGCATGTCGCCGGAAAGCGCCCTGTCCAAGCCCACAGTGCATGACTTGGAGCTCAATTCGCTCAGAGCGCAGCTAGCGCAGGTGCTGGATGTGGACGTGCAGCAGGCTTGTGAGAAGATGGAAACGGACCTGCAAGCCGCCATCACCGACTTCAAAGGCGAAATGAAGGACGTGGAGTCAGAAATCAAGCGCGCCCTCGGCAGCGCCGACAGCACCGCAGACATGGACCGTCCCTGCTACTTCTCCCAGAAAGTCCACAAAATCCGCGGTCCGCTGCTCATCCGCATGTGCAATAGTCCAGACATACGCACGATTTACCACATCTTCATAGCCATCATGGCGGTCATGTGCATCGGGGAGGTGGGGAAAAGCTACCTGACGAAAGGCGAAGTGATCGATTTGTCGCTGTTTGTGTGGGCTTTCGGGAAGTTCCACTATGTGGTGCCTTTTTGGGGCTTGATGCTGGGCTGGTCGATGCTGGTGATCCCCATAGTGCAGTGCATTAGCAAGGGGTATGTGGGCAAAAGGATATGGATTCCGGTCTATATCCTCTATTTGGCGCTCAACTATGTTGGGAGTTCTGTGTTTGCCATCTACATGGAGCTGCCAATGGCTTCCGGCTTCGTGGTGACCTGCGAAATGGCGCGATTGTTCATGAAATCGCATAGTTATATGCGAGAAAAGCTGATGTTTGGTATGGGTCCCAACGCACATGCGGACTTTATACCGGAAAAGCTGCTAAAACGCGGAATTACAAAGGACCAATTGAGCTTCCCAACTATCACTATTGAAAATATGACCATTGAGGCCCGCCGTTACCTCTATTTCGCATTTGCGCCTACGCTTGTGTACAGGGACAGCTACCCGAGGATCCCTGGAGTCCGCAGGTGGAAATCCGTCTTTTACAACCTACTGAACGTCCTTGGAACCATCATCTACACCTTCATCATCTTCGTCACCTTCTGCATCCCCCACTTCCACGAGTGCTGGCACAAGCAATGGGACGGCAGCATCTTCACCGTCTCCGTCTTCAAATCCATGCTGCCCGGCACCATGCTGCTCCTCCTCATGTTCTTCGGCATCCTGCACAGTTGGCAGAACCTGTGGGGCGAAATCATGATGTTCGGCGACAGGAAGTTCTACGAGGACTGGTGGAACGTGCACAACTTCGCAGACTACTACAGGAAGTGGAACATGACAGTGCACGAGTGGCTGCACCAGTACGTGTACCAGGACTTAATCAGGTTCACCAAGGGCAAAGTCTCCCAATTCGGCGCTTTATGCGTAGTTTTCGCATTTAGCGCCTTTTTCCATGAGTTAATCCTTGCTGTGACGATGCAGTTCGTATACCCTCTGCTCTTCATCCTATTCGGAGGCCCGGGAGTCCTATACGTCTACCTGACTCGCAGCAAAAACAGGGCTTATAACATATTTGTCTGGTCTATGTTCTTCATTGGCAACGGACTGCTGGTCATTTTCTATACGTGGGAGTTCTATGCGAGGCAGTTTATTGACTTGAAGCCGCAGTATGGGTGGAAGGCAGTCTTTATTCCGCACTCCTGGCAGGCTACTTTAGCTAATTAGGAGGGAATTAGGCGAATTTCACTGATTTTAAAGGGAAATTTGCGTGAAATTCGTGTTTTTGCTTAAAATCTGCTTTTTTGCATATAAAAAGTGTATATTTTCTTCGTTAGGACTTATTAGTGTGGAAATCCGTGGCGAACAGAATCGAATATGGACAGAATGCCTTGCCAGCCCCTGCGCTTCCGCGTCTTTTTCCAGCGTCCACGCAGACTCCCACCTAGCCATGCCAAAGCCAACTCCATTATGACCATTTCCCCTGCAACTCTAGCCCAATTAGTGGTAAAAGCGGACAAGCCAGTCCTTCAACCCGCTTTTCCCTTGTCTGCAGTGGGGAATTCCCAGAAAAGGAAGTATCGGTTGTCGGTTCATCAATTGACTCAGTGCACTTTTGATGACTTCCCTGCGTCTCCGACAGCCCTGCAGACCTCGGCAGAGGTGGTCTACCTACTAGAACGGATGAATGTGTAGATAGGTAATTGGGCCTATGGAGGAAGGGAGTATTCACTGTGCTGGGTGCAAAGTGGACCTGGGGGAGAGTCTGGGCCAGGCGCAGCTGCCGGAGTGCAGACATCTCTTCTGTGAAAGTTGCTACTACAAGGGACACAACCAAAGCACTGGGTGTTTCACTTGTCCGCTGGATTGGACGTCCAGCTCCAACCCAAGCCAGAACTTCCACACCTTCAAAGAGAGCAGCTCCCGCTGGAAACAGGCGCAAAGCACCAACAACCGGCAAGAAGCAGTCCACTACTACCAGGAAATGCTGGCCTGCCTCAACTTCATCCTGTACCCCTGCATCTACGAACCCAACCATCCTGACTTCGCCACGTGTCGCTTTGACCACTCTCTGGGCTGCACGCCGAAATTAGCACTCAAAGAGCAGGGCTACTGTGAAAGGTGCAGGGCTTTCACGCAGGAAAGCAAGTGTCCACGTTGTGGGGCAAACCCCATCCTGCGCAAACGACCACAAAGGACCAAACAGCCCTACCAGAATACCTATACGCCAGAGCTGAGCAAGCTGAAGGCCAAATGTGTCAAATTCCGTTCTTTAGAGTAATAGGAATAAGCTGAAAAAGCTTAAAATGTGCTGAATTACTACTAGAATTGCAGTTTTTATAGGAAAAAGTGGGAATTATTGTCATTTTTCGCAAGGTGAACAGCGATATCTATTAACTAGCGTCTTTTAGGCAACTTCACTGCTCGATTCAGCACTATCCGAGTCAATTCTTCGTGTATTTGCAGTCCTGCCTTGACCTGTCCCTTCCAAATCTGCAATTCCTTCCTATCACTCGCAGAAATCCCCTTAAATCCCCACAGAAAAGTGCAGGCCAGGCCCAAAACAGCCCCAATTCCCACATAAAACCCCACATACCCCTCCAACCCCAGCCAGTTATTTGTCATTTCTACCGCCAAAGCGCATATTAGCACCAACAGCACACATCGAAGTAGCACAAACTGGGCCTTTTTGCGCCTTTGCAGGTCGTCTTCTCGCAGTAAATAGGTCAAATGGCAGTCCACAAAGCCTAAATCGCTCTTTAGCCGTGCTAAATTCTGCTCGACTTTGCCTTTTATGCAGCCGTCAATGGCTGAAACCAACGTTTCGATGCGATTTTGGGTGCTGTCAGGCTCGTACTCCCGGTCTGGCAGACAAATAGGTGTGATGTCTGCTGAAGCCAGGTTACTATCGAGAGATTGGGCCAAGTTCATACTCACTTGAGACAGAAGTTTGTTGAAATCGGACGTTTTCTTGATTTCATCGATTTTCGTGAGGCAGAATTTGACCTTTTGCGGGTAAACTCGGAAGATTTCCTTGACGATAGAGAGAGTTTTCTGACATAAAGCCTGGCCAATAGGGTCGAAGAAGACGAAAACCAGGTCTGCGTACCCCGCCAGCCAGGTAATAACGTTCATGTCGCACTTGTAATTGAGCATTCCGTCTGTTAGACCCGGAGTGTCGATGAAATCCACGTGAGGGAACTGTCTTTCGGTGGAGGGGGAGACTTTGGTCTCGAGGTTGGCGAGGAAGCCGGGGAAAACCTCTTGGTTACCCTCCTGCAGGAGTTCTTGGAAGATGGGGTACATGGCCTTCGTCATTTCCGCGTACCAGGTGTCCTGTCTTTCGCCCTGCGTCACCATCGTAAAGTGCGTGGTCTCCAGCGCAATCCCCGTCGACTGAATCGCATCATTCGCATACCAGTTAATAAACGAACTCTTCCCCGAACTATGATTCCCAATAATCATCACCGTCGCCTTCCGACTAGGCGGCGCCACCCTCCCCTTCCTTCCCAGCCTTTCATTAGTCACCCATAGTCGGTCACTGAAGGCCTCGGTGCCTACAATGCCCTCTAGGCCTTGCACTGTTCTTTGCTTCTTGAACACGCCCCAGGACACTTCGTTCTTCACGGAGGAGTGGTACAGGGCGTCGATGCGCTCTAGGAGTTCTTCGGAGCTGGTCTCCATTAGAGGCAATATTAGGGAAGGGGGAATGGAGGGAACGGCACTAGAAACCAATAGGCCTTAATCCTTACCGTCCTACATCTCTCCCTCTATCGCCAGCAGTTCCTGCCTCTCCACATCAATGGTGTCCGTCAAGGTCAACAAGGCCGGCTGGTCCTTCCTCGGCCTGGTAGCCAGCGGCGCAGCCCTCTGCTCTGCAGAGTACTACCTCTACTACAAGGAACTAGCCGCCTATACCCGCTCCAAGTTCCTCAGCTCCAATCTCCCAGACCTGCCGGAGTACCAGCAAGAAGTAGTGATCGACACCGGGTCGAACAAGGTGGTGTTTCCCTACAAAGGAGGAGCGAAAGCAGTGGAAAACGCACTTAGCGACACATTCGAGGATAGTCGCTTTCGGAGGTGTCTAGGCCTGCAATTTGGCAGTGTGTATTCTCTAGCCCTCGCCCGGCTCAAGAAAAAGCGATATACAGCCTTGGTAGCACTCGGACTACTAGCCGGGAACTGCCTGCTTCTCTACCCCACAGCCATCAACTACCTGGGTCTGTACCACTTGGCGAGCTTAGTGGAGCAGGGAGACTTGCGAGTGTGGGCGAATGTGACTGAAATGCGGTTCGTGCAGAGAGTGCGGGAAGCGATGTCTGTGGAGTTGAGACGGAGTGAGCAGGCAGGCCTGGTAGTCGTTACAGTGCTTAGTGTGTACTCTGCACCTTTTCTTGCGAGCTTTACATCGGGAGTGGTATGGGTGTATCTAACCAGGATGAAGTGAGATAGCAGTAGGCTTATAGGAGAGATTGGTCCGTTTCAGCGTAGTAAATGATAGGGTGGCAGGACCCAGATAGAGCCAAAGTCCAACTGCTCTGGACTAGTGCTTACCCCAGTCCCGTCCACTCCCTCAGTCGGAACCTACTGCGCGAGATATGTTTATACCTCGGCCATTACGAGGTCTATGTGCCTGCAATCAGCCAGCATCTCTTCCGTATATTCAATGTGAAGAGCAGGACTGTGAGGGAATTGTATCTGGATGTGATTTTCTCCTCTGGAGCAGTGTTTTGCTTCACTAGAGGACTGGAAGTGATAGTGGTGGGTGGGTGGCCAGCTGTGGAGGATGTATATACCATCAATGAGGGGAAGGCTGTAAGGCAGGTTTCGATGAGTACAGCTAGAGGCTGGCCGGGGATATATTACTGGGAAGGACGACTATATGTCTTCGGTGGTAATAACCCTCCTATATGTTCCTGTGAAAAGCGGGTAGATGGGCACTGGCTGCCCTTACCCGATATGGCTCATGAGCGATACTCCTTCAACCCTTGTCTCTATCGCACAGACCTGTGGCTGCCGGATATCTATCCCCAGCACAAGGTCCTGGAAAGCTTTAGTCTCCTCAATGAGCAATTTCGAGTACTGCCGCATACCTTACCTAAGCATGACTGTTCCAACTCTATTGCATATATGACCGAAAGTCATGAACTGGTGGTGATTTCGACTGCTGGAGCATATGTTTGGGCAGATGGAGAGTTATGTTCAAAGCAGCATATAATAAAGCTAGAAGAAGGGATTAGGGCATATAGTCCCTGTCCCTTGCTACGCTACGGAGCTGATGTGTACTTCAGCAACTTCGAACAAGGGCAGTTGGGCTGTTTTTCCAAAGAGAAGGGAACGTTACGAGTGGTCACAGACTTCGCAGTGATAGCTGGCTAGCCTCAGAATCACTAGATAGGAGACTATTAGTTAAAGATATGGCTATTATGATGTAGCTGCACCAACACTGTATGCAGTGAGAGGGAGCTAAAACACTCAAATAGTCTTTATCGTAAGTCGGAGTATAGACTTTACGAGTGCTGGATCTTCGTGCCTCACTGAGGTTTTCTCTCTGGAAGCGTACGTTGCTGTTTAGACTTTTAGAAAAGTATGGAAATGTGTATAAATTTACCCCTTCGACGGGTGGCATTGTTAATGATATCTACTTTTTAAGCATAGAGATAGTGCTCCCACCCTGGAAATCGCTAAGCAAAGCTGCTTATACCCTCTCAAACAGAACTGACCCAACTTCACATTGCGGAAATACTGTGCTCCATAGTGGCTGCAAGTCTAAAGACTAGTCCCAGTCTTATCTGTTTCCCCCTCTCAATAATCCACCATGGTTACCCTGTCCGACGCAACTCTCGCCCAGGCCTGCCGCTCTGGTGACCTCTCCACCCTCTCCACCGCCCTCCAGTCCCAACCCAGTCTCCTCAACCTACGCCAGCACTCTGGCTGGACCTTACTCGCCAGATGCGCTGCCTGCGACCAGCGAGCCGCTGTGCACTTCCTCCTGCAACAGGGCGCCGACCCAAACGCTCGGAACGTAATCGGCGAAACCGCCCTGCACCAAGCAGTGGAAAGGGACGGAATTGAGACAGTGAAGGAACTGCTAGCGGGCGGGGCGGACCCGAATGCACAGAATGTGAATGGAGAAACTGCATTGCATATTGCGGCGAGGAAGGGGTATGCGACACTTGCGAGGGTGTTGATAGAGCATGAGGCGGAGCCGTTGATACGGACCAAAGCAGGTTTAAGTGCTTTGGATGTATGCTGCAAGGCGGAGTTGCGGGCTCTGCTGAGTCCGTTAGAGACTAAAGCCAGTCAGACTCCGGTGCTGGACACTAGTTCGGAGCCTTATGATGAAATTCCGCCGATTCCGCCGCAGTCCTTTGACCGGCTTTCGCTCAGTCCGCAGTCGTCGAGGCTGCCGTCTGAGGCGCTGCCCGGGTTCTTCACAAGTCCCCCCTTCACTCCCAAGGAAACCGGCCCAGGCCACTTCTCCGTCTTCGAACCCGACGCAGAGAAAGCCGACATCAGCCTCCAAACCGCAGTCGAGGAGCGCCACCTCGCCCTCGTGCAATGGCTCCGGCAGCTCCACCTCGAAGAAGCAGTGAAGCCACTGATCGAGGCAGGGTTCGATGACTTGGACCAATTGATAGCAGAAATGAAAAGAGCGCCTATGAGTCCGGAACAGCTAATGAAGGTGGGAATAGGGAAAAAGGGACAGGCGATAAGGCTGTTGGCAGCATTGGAAATTGAGCACAAGCAGAGCATAGTGGAGACTACGCCCAGGGAAAAGGGGTGTAGGCGGTATTGGGGCTGCTGCACGTCTACGGACAGGAGTACTGGGCTGAGCTCGTATCCTGGCTTGCAGCAGTGGCTGACTGCCTTGGACCTGGGAAGTCTGCTGCCGAGGTTTTTGGAGGCGGGGTATACGGAGTTGGACCAGGTTTTGATGGTGATGAGGACTTCGTATGCATTCACAGACAGTAGTCTCGAGCAGGATTTGCACATCTCCAAGCCCGGCTACAGACACCGTCTCCTCAGCAAGTTGAAAGAGGACAGTCTCTTCTACGACCCGCCCTTGCACAGACTCACCAGTCGAGTCAGAATGGAGCGCGCAGAGTCCCCTGTCGCCTGCGAACTCTGTACTTTCATGTAGGTAGTGTAGCAATATGGGCTGTAAGTGCTGCAGGTCGGATGACCCTGCGGAAATGAGTCTTCACCCCACCCGCAAGAACTCCACCTCCGCCGTCCAGTCCGAAACCACCGTCGCCTTCAGTCTTCACCCCGCACAGGACGCCCTATCCGCCCAGAGCGCTATCCGCATATACCTAACAGCCAAATTCGTCCGCCGATCTCTCACCTCAATGATAATTTTAACTCCAAGCAGCGAAAGAGACGCAATCGAACACCTCGCGAAAACGCCGCTTCGAGCGATTCCTGAGATACTGACCGAAGCTGCGAAAGTGAAAATCGCCCTTTTGCCAGCCTTCGAATACCCGAGTAAGGTCGTAGGCGGGGACTACGCTGGACCTGTGGTGCTTTCGGATGGAAGTGTGTATGACGGACAGTGGAGAGACGGGAAAAGACTTGGGAAAGGCCGCTATTTCACCTCTTCTGGAGGACTTTTGGAAGGGATATGGAACAGTGGACTGCATATCTATGGCCGAGTGGTGTATCCCAATGGGGACCACTATGAAGGGCAGTACTGGCACATGCAAAGGAGCGGCTCGGGCACTTTCCAAAGTCTATACAGTACAAATGAGTACAAGGGAAGCTGGAAATACGACAAAAAACACGGATTCGGCTCTGAAAAGCTGTCAGATGGAAGTCAATACACAGGCTATTTCGAGGACGACTTGAGACATGGAGAGGGTCAGTTGACCAAAGGCAATGGAGACTCATATGTAGGTGAGTTTATGCAGGGGAAACAGAGTGGATTTGGGAAGTGGACTCGAGAGGATGGGAAGCGGTACGAAGGACTATGGGCGGAAGGGCTGAAACACGGCAAAGGCACTCTAATTAGCAAGGACAAGACATATGTAGGCGACTTTGTGCAGGGGAAAAAGGAGGGACAGGGAGTGCTGACTTGGGGAGACTTCAGGTACGAGGGAGAGTTCGCAGACAACAAAATGCACGGAAAAGGAGCAATTTCGCTAAATGGAGCGGAGCCTCAGCCCTGCGTTTTCCTCAGAAATAAGCAAATTGCGACATAGCTAATATCCCCTTTTCTCTGCAAATAGCCGAAATAGTGCAATTTCACCCAATATTGTCTCATTTTCCCGTGATTTCTGCTATGTAAATGCACTGAAATGGAAACTCGTAACAAAGGCGTCCGAGCAGAGCCTTTGACAGCCGAGCTTTTCTCCAGTCCCTTGTTCAAGCGTGAAAAGCTGCTGATGGAGCGCGCCTTTCTGCCCGATATCGATCCGAAGGACAAAGAAATGTGCCGCAAGCGAGTACTGCGCAGCTTTTTCCTCAATGACTTTGAGAAGCAAGCCACTTCCCCACCTGTACTGTGCACGCAGGCTATCAAGTTTTGGACCTGGGTAAAGGCTCTGAACCCAGACATCTCCCGCGGCGAAGGGAAGTTCAAGAGCATGTCCTACTCCTTCCTCGACTTCCTGCTGTCCAAGGAGACCTTCCGGACTGCAATACTGCAGTGGCTGGGGGACTTCGAACAGACCTTGTCTCGCAGTACAGAGGACGGGAAGACTTTGCTGTTCCTAGACTTTGTACGCAAGGCTGCGGCCAAGAAAGCGGAAATCGAGGGCGAAATTGAGACCTTTCTACGCACTCTCCCACCCTTTCCACCACACACCTCAGTCTCCCAAGGCAGTCTCTTCACCCAAAGCAGTCCCCACCGTCCAGGCCTCTACCTCGCCTGCTCCTGCACCAGTCCAGCCTGTTCCCAGCGAGACAACCGGGCAATAGTGCACCTCGGCCAGTTCGGCCACTACGAAATCCCCTCTTTCTCTCACTTCTGCCAGTGCTTTGTCTGCTTTCAGCCCTGCAAAGCGGCAGGAATCACTATTGTCAGCAGTCGCTGGCTCTACCAGGGGGAAAAGACCTCTGGGGAGAGGGTGACTTCCCCGCAAACTGCCACTTTGTGAGGGTTATGTAGAGGGACGGGGGATTTTGACGAAATTCTGTTTGAGGATTGGGCGAATTTGGCGATTTTTGTGTGCGAATTGACGATGGAGCAGCAAAATCAGGTGAATAATGTGCGATTTGGCTGCTTTGAGGACGGGGCAGTGAAGAGAAAGCGGCCTTGTGAGCAGGAAGAAGCGGCAGTAAAGCGACAAAAGGCCAAGGATTCGCTATTTAGCCTGGGGGAACTCATGCAGATGAGAGAAAAGGCGACGGAAAATATGAGGGAAATCGCTCATTTGGTGCGGAAATCCAGAGAATTGGACCATGTATTGGATTTCTGCCAAGAGAAAGTGACGCAAGCTGTCCAAATCTTAGACTACTTGAGGCAAAAGCAGTGCAAATCCCTAACCCGCCCACTAGTCTAAGTCAGTAAAGCAAAACAACTGCAGAAACTCGTCCTCTCGGTCCCTTTCCAGCACCTCCTCCAGCTTCTCCGCAGCCACCGCCTCATTTTGCCCTATTTCCGCCTTTGCAAACACAGTCTGAGCGAAATAGTCCGCTATTTCCTCCACTACAGCGTCTCTTTTCGCATGTCCTAGTGCCATAAGGCAGATTTCCCTCACCTTTGCATAGGTCAACAGGCTCGAAGTCCCTGCAGATAGCTTGAAAATGAGAGAAATCTTGTCTTTTCGAGACCCCACTGATAAATAAGCCATCGCCTTCGCAAATTGAGTCCAGGTCATAAAGCCTGACCCGCTCACTGTGTCAAACAAGCGTCCCAGCAGGTCTTTCCCATATATCAACGCCCCTCTTAGATAGTGCACAAAGGTGTCCTTGTCAATTCCTTCACTTAGTGCACAGGCTGGCTTGTCATAGACGTGCATAGCTAGTAGGGTCTTGTAGCGGGCGTAGAGTTCGTGTATTTTGGCGATTGAAAGTCCGTACAGGTCGCAAAGGGCTGCAATTTGCTCGTTGTTGAGGGGACGCAGGACTGCGTCGACCTGGGCGATTGGAGGCTGGAGCCGGGGGGTGGCGTTTTCGCCTCTTTTGGGACTGGAAGAAGTGGTGGGGGACTGAGTGGAAGGGAAGCGGGGGGGAGAGGTCAGGCCTGGAAGAGGGTGCAGTCGGTGGTCAATTCGAGCCGAAAGCTGCTTAAAGAGCGCCATTTCAGCCGCTTTTGGGGCTGATTTCCAGTCCAAACCCTCAAATTGAGGCTCGCTGGAAACCAGAATCACCCTCATTCCCTCTGTTATGTCCTCAATCGCTGCAATCCGATTCCCTCCGTACGAATACACATAAGTAAAAGGCCGAATTCTCAGCTTTTCCTCACTAGCCCGCAATACCCCCACTACCGAGCCTCCCTCCCACACCACATACCTGAAAAAAGGCATTCTTTCCTGCACTTTAGTACCGTCCTTTACCACATAGACCACTCTTTCCAGTCTGGGGAGATGAGCGGTGGGGGCTCTGAGCCTGCTAGTGCAGGAAATACGCCTCTGTGTGACTTGTGGGAGGTTGGAGATGTGGAGACTTGTCTGAATTTGACGGTTTGGAGGTTTGTTCCGCTGGGAAATGGACTGGTTGGAGGTAAATCTAGGCAGTTCCCGTCCTTTTCCTCTCATACAGGGCTAATTCTATAAGAAATGCTGATGACAGTGCTTACTGCACAGTGCAGCCGCTGCACACTGACCCCCGCTCCCGCACTCCCGCCATTCCCGTCCTTTGCTCCTCAGCTCCAAGCGTCTTTTCCTTCGAATGCTGATTGGGCTGGCCAGTTCTCATCGAAGTTAGCGGAACGCCCTCAGTTTTAATCGTTTCCCCCAGTGTTTCCTCTATAATAACTGGTTTCCCTCTAATGCACTGCTGCGGAAGTAGGCACTCTGGCTTGCTGAGGTCCAGTCGAAAGGCGCGCTTTCGCTCCTGCACCGACTTCGCCTCTTCCTCCCCATCACTCAGTAGGTTTTCGTCTCTGAACTCTGCGACAGGGTCCGGAGCCTCTGCCTCGCTACTGGAAGTCCCAGCGGAAACTGCCTTTTGCCTGGAGTGGTCGTCTTCATAGAGAGATTCTTCGACTTTGATTAGCTTTAAAAGCGGGGATTTGAAGGGTTTTTGAGGGTCTTCGAGGGGGCGGGAGGCTTTGGTGAGGGAGTGAGGGGGGGATAGAGGGGAGGAGTCCTCCTCAGTATTGGCTGAATTACGTCTTTCTCTCTGTAGCCACTGGTTGTACCCCTGGGTTTGCGCACTAACAGGGGACCAATTGGAGCCTCGTGTCTCTGGGGAAAAGCTGGTAGTGGCTGCCCCTGCAGTCACCGGAGTCCCCTGTCCTCCCCTACACACCCCACGCACAGGGTCAACCCTCAGTCCACTCCCCACTGGCTGCTTCAACGCCTGCGCTGGAGACTCCGGACTCCCACTGCACTTGCTCAGGCTTAAGGATATACACACCAGTGCGTCCTTATCCAGACTTTCCTTCAGGTGAACATCTTCCTTGTATAGAGACACCCCTGTATTCGCGACTTCATTCAAATTCACCTTCCCTTTCCCGTCCTTAAAGTAGTGACTTCCCACTACTCTCACCAGGCGAAAGGCGATTGTCTTCTCCTGATAGGAACTCCCGCGCTTGTAAAGCGTGACTGGCAGGCGGATTTCCTGCTCGAAAAAGACCACTCCCGTGCGCATGTGGTATCGAAGCTCGGCTGTTTCGCTTTTGTGCTTGCCGCGCTTGGCCACTACCTTCAGAGTGCAGGGCACGTCGAGGTGCACGCGGACGGAGTGGATGGTTAGGTGCAACTCGGACTTTTCTGTAGCAGTGCCGATTCGTCTGATCATCGCCATCTTGCAACAACTATAGAGGATGCAGGAACTGTACACAGAAAGCACACACAAGCGGAAAACCATCAGAGCACTAAGCGTACTAAACTGCCTAATGCAGTCTCAGTAATATATGGATTTCTTCCCTTCGCCCAGAGTTTCTGCTATTCCCAGCCTGCAGCGGACCTTCGCTTCGCCCACATCAGCCCGCAGCGACGCAGTGAGTGGCTTTGTGCCTCAAGCGGAGTTGGACTTAACAGTGCGGCAGCTGCAGGAGCAGCATGAAAGGGCGATGGAGCAGCAGAAGGGCAGAATAGGCCAGATGTACAGTGAGAAAATGCGAGAATTCGAAGAAGTCTGCCTCTCCCAATACCGTTCCAAGGTAAAAGAACTCGAAAACTCCCATATCAGCTCCGCCCAAGTCCTCCAACTCCAAGCCCAGCTGGAAGTCTACGAAGCCAACGAGGCGATTATCTCAAAGAAGTGGGAAAACAAGGTAATTCGCTTGGAACAGGCCCTAGACCAGTGCAAAACCCAACTTTTAGCAGAGAAAACCTGCAAAAATGAGCTAATTTCGGCCTTGGAAAGCAGGGATTATCAGTTAAACACTGTTTTGGATCAATTAGCACAGCTGAAAAGCGATAATGAGGCCAAGAAAATGCAGGAAAAAGGCGTTATTGAGCAATTATCGGGGAATTACAAGAGAATTGCGATGGAATTGGCGGAGGAAAAGCTGAAAAATAGGCAAAGTTCGGAAAATAGCTTCAAAATTCGACTTTCGGATATGAAGAAACAGAGAGAAGAGCTGAAAAATCAAGTAAAATTGCGAGAAAATGAACTAATGAAGGCTAAAGAAGAAATAGCAGTCCTCAAAACCCGCTTTTCGCCTGTTTCAACTGGACTAAACGAAGAAATTCGGAGTGAATATGAGGCGAAAGTCGCTAAAATCAGCGAAGAAGCTGAAAAATGGAGGGAAAAGTCGGTTATTCTGGTGACGAAAATGTACCCCGTACTGAAACAGCTCCGAATAGACACCTCCGCTCTCAAGCGATACAGCCAAAGCCTCAAGTCCAACCTCCAATCCGAGCTCAAATCCGTCCTTTCCTCCCTCAAGCCAGTGCCCTCCAAGCGCTCCACTAGCCAAAAGCGTCTACCGCTGTTCCTCTAATGACCCACTAACTAGGCTATTTCCTCAAAGCTGTCCTCAGACCCAGCCCTATCGAAGTCCTGCACTTCCTCGAAGCTGTCCTCTGGAGTGCGGAACTCCACCTGCAGTTTGGGAGTGGGGTCTGTGGCTTTGGGGAGAGATAGGACTGGGTGAGTAGGGAGCAGGGACTGCACTTCTGTGAGGTAGATAGCGTCGATATTGGCCCTGGGACTGGTAAGTTTGTCTGGGGCTTTGGAAGCCCACTTCTCAGCGGAGAATATCAACTGGTGCTTGGGCAGGACTTGAGTTTGGAACCAGGTCTGGACGTCCTCTGTGGCTTTTAGGAGGGCCTTAGAAGGGGGGTAGCGGGCGGGAGGCAGTTCGGGGCTAAATTCCTCTCTTTCCGCCCTGACTTCTTGCAGGGTGCTTTGCACCTCCTTGCGTTGGACTTCGAACTTCGCTTTGATTTCCTCGAAATCCTTCGCGATTTGGTCATTCTCACTGAGTAGCCCTCACGCTATGAGTCTGGCTCTTTCCTGCTGCACTGTGCCTTTCTTAGTGGCAAGGATATCCGCCACTTCTTTCTTCCAAGCCGCCACTTTGGGAGCGATTTTCGCCTTTATTCGCTCCCGGAGGCGAATATCACTGAGCGAAAAAGAGCGTTTCGCAGAGTAAACCGGCATTTCAGCAATAGGAGGCGCTGGTAAGGCAAGTACTGCGCCTCCTCCCTGCTCCACAGCCTTCACTGTGCGCTTTTCAGCCTGTTTCTTCACAGGAACAAGGCCTTTTCCAGTGCCGAATAGCACAGTTGTGAGCGGGTCAGTGGGCAAAGACCTGGCTTCTCTGTCTTTCGCATAGGGATTCGGCCAGTTATAGTCCGGTTCAAACACTCTCTTCACAATAGAGTCCATTTCACCCCCAATTTCCCATTTGAATTCCCTCTTTCTAGCAGTTAAAGGCCGCTTCGGAGGCTGGGCTGTGGCGGGACGAGGCTGGAAGGCGGCAGATTGCCCGATAAACAGCGATTTGGAGTCTTTTACAGTCCTGCCAGGGGTGGAAACAGTCGCGTGAGCGGCTTCGGAGGCCTTTTTGTGGGGCAGTTTGGCTGTAGCCACTGAGCAGGTGATTTCCCCGCTAGTGGCGATGCGGGCGAGGCGGGCTTCCAAGGGAGTGGGGGTCTTTGCAGGGGGGTGGAAGGCTAGGACTTGCCGGTGCACGGCTGCCATTATCACCTTTTCTATGAGATTCTGCCTATATAATTGCAGAAATCCGCGCAATTTCAGGTAATTTCGCAACTTTCATACATTTGTATCGATTCCTAGCGACATTTCCCATACAAAACGAGTCCTACTGTCCCATCTCCCCCTGCAATAGTGTTAAATGTGGGCCTTTCTGCTCCTCTCCCTCTCAGTGAGTGCCGAGCAAGCCTTCAACTTCTACCTCCTCGAGATGGAGTGGAAGCCCGCCTCCTGCCTCAACCCCAAGCAGTGCCCCAACCCCAAGTACCAAAGCAACGACTTCAACCTACACGGCCTGTGGCCCACTTTCGCCTACAACGAGCACGACCCGAACTGCTGCTTCGGAGAGGCTTTCGACGTAGGGAAGATAGAGGGCAGGACGCTGGGAGAAATGCAGAAGCACTGGATGTCGTATAAGAACTCGGCGCCTAGAGGATGTCAGGAGAAACTGGAAGTGAGGAAGCTGAGACAAGGGGGAAGTCTGCTGTATAGTCCTGGGGCGGACAATTTAGGCCGCTATGGGAATGAATACAGTGAAGCGGACACTATAGAGCACAGTGGAAAGTCTCATGTTGGGGAGAATGGGAGTACTAGTTTCTGGAAACATGAGTGGGAGAAGCACGGCACTTGCTCCAATTTGTCCATTGAGGGTTACTTCTCTACTGCTGTTCAGCTTTTCCAGACGCTGAATCTGCAACAAAGGCTGCTCGATGGCGGAATTGCTGTAGGGACAGATAGTCCGGTGGAGAAGGTGCTTGCGGCGCTGGGGGAGTATGCAGTTATACTGTGTGTGAAGGGAAACGGAGTTGCCAATCTAAAGACGGTGAGGTTCTGCTACACAAAAGACCTCAAACTAATGAAGTGCCCAGCTGCACCTTTAAGTTGGAACTGCAACGGTCCAGTCCACCTTCCAGCCTCCACTAGTTAGCTAGGAGACCTAGCAGCCAGCAGCTCCGCAGCCTGCTGCACCCACACTACCTCATAAGTCTGCAACTCCAAGCCGCACACAGGACATATCCTTTTCCCATACAGACAGTGCACGCAGATGGAGTGACTGTCTTGGACTTGGTGAGTTATCACCTGCCGGTAGCTGACAGCAGTGGCGCAAGCTCGGCAGTAGCACCAGTCGTAGGCAGGACTTACAGGCTCTGGAGGACTTTCAGCGGGAATCTGAAGGAAGGAGAAAGGGACTGGAGCAGTGCATACAGGACAGAAACGGCTTTCTGGACTTTGAGTGCGGAAATCGCCCAATAGACAGGACTCGTGGAAACGATGTTGGCAGGCTGGCAGTTGCACATAGGCGTCCACTAGTCTGTACCGCTCACATTGACTCACAGGATGGCTCTCATCACTGTACTCCTGCCATTTCCCCCACCTCTCCAGCGACTCCCACACTGGAAGTCCCACAGTGACTGAATACGCTGCGTACTCCGCACAGGCCCGGTGCAGTTCTGCAAGGGAGTCGGAAAAGGCGGGCTGGAAGTCCTTCTGGCAGAGCTGTAGGGTGTATGTGAGCACTGTGTCGACCATTTTGTGCGAGATGTCGGCCACTTCCGCCCAGGACTGGGCAGGGGCTTGGAAGCCGGGGAAAAGGAAGGGAGACTTGGGAGGTTGGAAGTATAGCGGAAAGTCACTATCCGCAGACCCATACAGACTCTGATGATACAAAAACAGCCACTTCCCGTCCTCCCGGCCTATCACTATCGGCAGCCCCACCTCCTCAGTCCTCACACTCTCCATCTCCCACACTCCCTCCTGCTCCCTCAGTACAAACAGGTCAAAGCACAGGTGCGCACACAGTTTCCGCAGTCCCACGTCCTTAGTGTCCACTTCAGATGGGAGACGCACGCCTAAGTCTGCAGCGATTCGATGTACGTAGGAGGTGATGTTGGCCCAGAATAAGGGCTCGCTGTAGATGTCCTTGAAGTTGCTAGCGAAGGTTGTAATCGCTGCGACTTTCGGCTTCCAAACCTGCTGCAGCCACTGCGCTATCGCAGGACTGAGGTTCCTGGAGTGATGCAGGCACACCCCCAGTCCCAGCAATTTCCCCACCTGTCCCCTTCCCTGTGGAAACTCAGAAAAGGACTCGAAGCCGCTCTTCTTGGCTCTGCGAGTGACTTCGTAGGTGTCCATGGACTGACCATTAGTGGGCAGATCTGTCATTTCTATATAAAAATTATGGTGAAACTGCGGGTTTCGAGGTTGATTTCTTGATTCTGTATGGAGATTTGGGGAATTTTGGGATTGAACTGCTTAAATTGGACTGTTAGAAGAAAGATTTAGATTAGATATACCGTGCAATGGACAAATTATGGAGAAAAACGGACTTAAATTTGTCCTTTTTCTCAATTTTTTCCTTCTGAAAGCTATTTTCATCGCTCAATAAGCAGGAATTACACATACGCACTTTCATGTCCTCTTTTTCCGTAATATATCAGGAATTCGGCAGTATTTCGACTTTATTAAACTTCAGTTCCCTCTCTGAGTTCCACTTCGCGCCTATACTTCTCGCATAATTTCCCACTGCTTTATGATTTAATACGACTAATTTGAGTGAAAAAGTACAAGAAGACAGCCTCAACCAAAATGTTCGGAAAATCCGACTAAAATTGTCTCTTTTTGGTGAATTTACCAATATAAAGTACACTTTCTCATACGAACTCGATTAAATCTCCCCTCAACTCACACTTTTTCTTCGGAAGTAAAGTGCAGGATGAGAAAATGCTATATAGGCGAATAGCAGATAGGATGAATGGTTCCGTATTTTAAAGGGAAATGAGCGCAAACTCCTGCAGTGTGTGTCTGAAACGAGAAGCACAGTTCTTGTGCTTCTGTTCAGAAGCCCGGCTATGCGATGAATGTATCGTGACCCATCTCCTGCAAAACCCTCAAATCCAACACAGACCCACCGCCCTGCCTGCAAGCGACTTGCTGCCCGCTCAGCCCCGGCCCAGCCTGTCCCTAGCCTCCACCAAAGAACTCCTTCACAAAGAATGCAGACGTCTGGAAGCCTTTCAAACAGAGGTTTCAGCCCAGTTCCAGCGACTTCAAGCCCACTATGTAGCCGAAGTCGGGAATACAATCGAAGCGATATCGCGAGAAATAGATCTCCAAATCGCTCAATTGAGGGAAGATCTGAGGGTATGTCTGGAATCTACCGGAGAAACACTGCTACCACCGCAGACTTTAGAGCTGTGGAGGAGGGCGACTGCCGGGGTAGAGCAGCTGCTGGCCCTGTCCTTGGACTGCAAAGAAGTGGATATCGCAGGTGTGCTTCGCAAGTCTTTGACCTGCTCTGTAGGGTGCGTCCAGGGTCCTTCTTTGGCCTCGCACCTTTACAAGTTTTTCGGAGGGTCGGGGTCGGTTGGGCTTTTCAATGCCGCTACTGGGGTATTCCGGCTTAGTACAGTCCCTGTCAAGTTCGCGCATAACGCCTGCTGGTGCGCTGCTCCCAGTGGCCAAGTCCTAGTCACTGGCGGGAGCATCACAGGCCGCAGTCGCAACTCAGTCCTGTCCTACAACCCTGCTACTGGGGAAATCAACGACCTGGCGCCTATGCTAGTAGCCAGGCGAAGCCACGCTTCTATATGCAGTAACGACTTCTGCTATGTATTTGGAGGGATACTGGACGAGGACCGAATCAGTCTATGCGAAAGTCTGCACCTAGGCAAAGGAGCATGGAGCGGGTTAGAGCAGCGGATGAAGCAAAGGCGGGCTTACCACGGGGCTTGCGAGTGCGCAGGACTGCTAGTGATCTGTGGCGGCGGAGAGACTTCCTCGTGTGAGGTACTGAGTCCGAGGACAGGGGAGTTCCGCCTGGTGGAGTTGCCTGACTTGGGACTTATGGAGGCTGCAAGTGCCTTATGTGTCGGAGACTCAATATTGATATTCCACGGTAACTTCTCAGGACTAGTGAGCCGTTTCGAGCCCAAAACAGGCGTAGGGAAGGAAGAGCAGCAGCTTTGCTATGGGAACTCCTGGAGCAACTGTCCTCCCCTGTGCCTCACAGACACTGTCTACCTCTTGCGTTCTGACAGCATTTTCAAGTTCAACACAGCCACAGGTCAAAGCTCATATGTGATTCGGCTTGCGAAAGCAGTCAAGAAGCGAGAGTACGATTAGTTGCGAGATATACATAATTTGGGTAAATGGGGAAAATCTGCACGAAGGCTGTAAACCGGCATGAGGCGGAGGAAGACCGGATTATTGGTCGTTCGGCTCAGCTGAATATTCCTCAGCCGGTCATTATCAATGCGGAGGATGTGCTGGTTCTGGATTTCACGAGGGAGGCCTTTGGGGAAGAAACACTAGAAGGAGTAAAGAAGCACCTGGCTAATTACCAGCCCGTGGATATCCGCTGCAGCCGCGAGCGGCCAATCGAGCTGAAGGCCGAAGAGATAAAAAGCCGCCCTCATTCCTTCATATCAGTGATAGGAAGACACAGCCACGACTCCGAATTCACGCAAATGGCACTGGAAGTGAACTTCTTCCCCACATCTACGCAGGTGTGCATTGGGCCTGAGGACACCTTGCAGAAGTTTCTAAGCCGAAAGAGCCCTTTTCCTGAACATTTCTTCTTTGCGGAGGACCAAGCGGTGAGCACGCAGGGATTCCATCAGATCCTGGACTGGGTATATGAACATAGGTATAAGCAGCTTGCAGAACTACAAGCCGAGGAGTCGGAAGAGCGGAATCTAGGCAAGCAGCTGTACGACTACATCCTCTCCTTCTACAAGTAGGGCGAGGCTTTAGCTAGAAGAGCCGACAGTACTCGCAGCCCCGGTCATGGTAGCCCGGCTTCTTGCGCTTTGGCTCATCCTTGATGTCCAGTGCACTCATTGTGCCTTCCAGTACTCCCTTAAGCCGCGCTATTTCATCCTCGGTTGCCTTTTGGATTTCTTCCAGACGCTGCAGCTTCGCGAGCAGCACTTCCAAACGGTCGCTTTCTGCGAGCTTCAGACTTAGTTCCAGAGTGAAGTGCTCACCACTCTCCAACTCCACCTCCTTCTCCACAACCACCGAAGCCAGCATCAACTTCTCCAAGGACAAATCACTCAGTATTTCCTTCGGCGGAGTAGAAAACACCTCCGCAGTCTGTCGATCTCCTTCAATATGCACAGACAGTTGGTCTAATCTTAGGCCCACAGTAGCTCTCGCCCCCGGCCCTGCCGTTTCACTGGATTTCGAGCGCACGCCCAAAGTCTTGCGAGAGCCTTTGGAAATCCGCACAGTCAATCGACTGTCGCCTGGAACTGGATTGCGCATTTCCTGGACTTTTCGAGTGATTGATACGATGTCGAGCTGGTTGCAGTACTTGAAACGCACTTTTTCCTGGACTTGCTGGGCGAGCTTGTCGAGGTGAGCGGCCATTTCACGGCTGAAGGCTTGCACGCTGTGCTTGGTGGCGAAGGTTACCCTGCTCAGCACTTCTCTCACCTCAGGCGTAGGCGCCTGGTCCAGATACCACGGAAACGTGGGCAACTTCGGCTCCTGTCCATAGTGCGACTCACAGGAAATCTGGATCGCAGGCGCGAGTTCCGCCTTCCAAGAGCTTTGCTCGTCCTCAGGACTCTTCGTTACCATTTATGCCTAATCGTTACAGCCAGAGCCCAGCCTGATTAGATGGTCTTCAGGTGGCTCAGCTTCAAAGGACGTCCGGGACTGGGGGATTTGAGGAGAGTTGGGACTCGAGAGAGGGAGGGGAGCTCGACTGGACGGGGATTTTCAGGTCTTTTCTTAAGGCGAATTGCGAGTTTTATCACAGTTTGGTGCTGTTGCAAGAACCGCTGTTTCTCCTTCAAAACGGACCTTTCCAGTACGCTTTTATTCCTCTGTCCTGGCAGGTCGAAGGAGATACCCGCAGTCACGGCCGGCTGCAGCGGTCGTTCAGTCCTCGTATAGTTGGCTAAAGGACTGGTGGAGTCTTGCTGTCTCTGCACAGGGCGAGCAGCAGAGGTGTAAGTGAAGTCAGAGTAGGGCGCTGTGGCTTTGGAGCTGGTGTGTAGGGCTTGGCGGGAGTAGTAGGGGGATTGGAAGCGGAGGCGGACTGCCTGGGAGCGGAGGCGGAAACTGCAGTCTCTGGAAGCAGGCCACAGAGACCGCTGGAAAACAGGCTTGAGCCGCTCCTCCCTAAACAGCTGCTTCTCCGGACTGTCCTCCTTCCCCGCCTGCAAAGCCAACTCACTCTCCGCAGCCAGACTCAGCACCGACATCTCCTCCAACCCCAACATATGCACTATGTCTAGCAGTAGTTCCAACATGGCTTTCACTGAGCAGCTCAAGCCGCTCCTCGCACGCCTGGCGGACAGTCCCGCAGCTCGCGACGACCTGCTCAACAAGCAGCTGAAGTTCTTGGAGCTGTATGTGGAGAGACTCACAGGGACAGCGGAGCAGGGGAGAGTGCTGCTGAAGGCCTCGGGGCCGTATGTGGAACTGTGCAGTGGGGAGCTGCTGGAGGCCTTTAGGGTGTTGGGGTTCAGAGAGACGGAGGCGAGTTGGGTGTATGAGGGCGATTTGGAGGCTTTGGGGAGGGAAAAGGAGACCTTGAGTCAGCTTTTCCCGTGCTACCGGCGCTACAGTCTTGAGGAAATCTCACAGTATGTGGCCAGAAACGAAAAACCTCCAGGCATCCGCGAGATCGACGACCACGCAGTAGAAGCCCAGCACTCCGCCCCCCAACTCGTCGCCCTGCCCAAGCCCTGGCAACAGCACTCAGTAGAGGACTTCGACTTCGACACTGAAGCCCCTCCCCCTAGTTTGCCGTAAACATGGACTCCGAGGAAATGTCCCCTCGCAGACGCAACAGTTTGGTACAGGTTAGAGAGGCCTTTGCACCTGGTCTGGATGCAGAGTTGCCGGGGATGGAAGAGGCGCTGGCGAGGATCAAGGATGAGCTGAGTACGAGTGATCAGCGGCATTTGGGGAGTGTGGTGGGCGCAGGGGTCTGTGCAGTGATGGGAGTGCTGTTGCTGACGCCTGCAGCAGCCGGAGGAGTGATCGGCGCAGTGGTGGGACTGGGTGTGGGTCATTTGATCGGTAGGTCGTTACGACGGAGAAGGCGAGTGAAGCTCGAGGAAGTGAACCTGACCAAAGCCTACCAACTCCGTCTCACCTGTCTGCTCCAATTGCTCAGGAAAAAGATGCACGGAAAGACGCCTTTGGACCTTTTCCTCAGGCTTATCGAATGTGTGGTGACAGAATTCCGCCCTGCACTGGCCTTAAGTCTGCACATTCCTACTCTCGCCCGTAAGGTCGACGACCTGGTTTATCTACTGCGAAAGGACGTGTGCCACACTACTCTTCTAACCGGCGTCACCGAGCTGATGCAGCTACAGCAGTCCGGAGCCTCCCCAGCAATCCTCACAGCTCGGCTGAAGTACTTCTTCATCCCAGTGATGGAGTTACTGAGACACGGAGTGCCGGGCAAGGCGGAAATGGAAGTGGTGCTAAGTGTGGAGCGACTGGTAGGCAAGAAAAGTGTGCAGGAGCTACTTACAAAGTATGCGAAAGAGGTGGAGGCACTAGCAGAA
>Ga0247837_1001432_pt1 | contig 49355 bp, 45 predicted proteins | sample LaCtaG_2_FD_187115 | JGI IMG/M metagenome (GOLD analysis project Ga0247837, IMG submission 187115) | Freshwater microbial communities from meromictic Lake La Cruz, Castile-La Mancha, Spain - LaCruzMarch2015_14.5m | ecosystem: Environmental > Aquatic > Freshwater > Lake | place: Spain: Castile-La...
ATTGCCGGGGTCGGCCTTGGCGAGGCGGTCTCGGATGGCGAGCGAGGCTTGGTAGCTGTCCAACGCCGCCGGCAGGTTGCCCTGCGCCACCAGAACGTCGCCGATCCTGTCGTGCGAGACGGAGAGGCCGCGCTGCCATCCGGCATTGCCGGGGTCGGCCTTGGCGAGGCGGTCTCGGATGGCGAGCGAGGCTTGGTAGCTGTCCAACGCCGCAGGCAGGTTGCCCTGCGACCGAAGCACGTCGCCGATCCTGTCGTGCGAGACGGAGAGGTCGCGCTGCCAGCCGGCATTGCCGGGGTCGGCCTTGGCGAGGCGGTCTCGGATGGCGAGCGAAGCTTGGTAGCTGTCCAGCGCCGCCGGCAGGTTGCCCTGCGCCCGAAGCACGTCGCCGATCTGATCGTGCGAGACGGAGAGGTCGCGCTGCCAGCCGGCATTGCCGGGGTCGGCCTTGGCGAGGCGGTCCGCGATGGCGAGCGAAGCTTGGTAGCTGTCCAGCGCCGCCGGCAGGTTGCCCTGCGCCCGAAGCACGTCGCCGATCTGATCGTGCGAGACGGAGAGGTCGCGCTGCCATCCGGCATTGCCGGGGTCGGCCTTGGCGAGGCGGTCTCGGATGGCGAGCGAGGCTTGGTAGCTGTCCAACGCCGCCGGCAGGTTGCCCTGCGCCACCAGAACGTCGCCGATCCTGTCGTGCGAGACGGAGAGGTCGCGCTGCCAGCCGACATTGCCGGGGTCGGCCTTGGCGAGGCGGTCCGCGATGGCGAGCGAGGCTTGGTAGCTGTCCAACGCCGCCGGCAGGTTGCCCTGCGCCACCAGAACGTCGCCGATCCTGTCGTGCGAGACGGAGAGGTCGCGCTGCCATCCGGCATTGCCGGGGTCGGCCTTGGCGAGGCATTCGATGGCATTCTGGGCGCCCACTAGCAGCGCCTCCCGATCGCTCAATTGTGCCCGGTCGGCGAGAACGCCATCATGGAGTTCGAAGATAAGCCGTTCCGCTACGGTGCCGCCAATCTGGCCGTCTGCCGCCGTGTCGAGCAGCCGTAAGACACGATCGACACCGTTAGCTTGTGAAAGGATCGTGTCGGCAAGAACGCGCGTAGCGCCAGTAAGCTCCGGCTCCGTCAGAGAGGCAGCGCCGTAAAAGGTCGCGGCGCGCGACCAGTCCTCGGCGCCCAGCAGATGCACCATGGTCTCGGTCTGCCGCAGCGGATCGTCCACGGACAGCGCTAGGAGGTGCTCCACGACCTCCGCGTGGAATTCAGCCTCAACGACGCTTTGCGCGGCTAAAGACTGGCGCACGGCGGCGCGCACCTGGGCGTGGTTGAAATCCCACTGCTCAACAGTGCCGCGTTGCCGAATCTGGCCGCGAAGCAGTCGGCGCAGAGCGGCAAACCTCAGCTCGTCCCACGACTCGCCACTTACTCGTGGCAGCAACGCGCGGAAGTCGCTTTCACGCCAGCCAGCGCGGCTTACGGTGATGAAGCCAAGAAAGGCGCGTGCCAAGTAGATACCGAACAGTTGTTCGGTCCGCTCGATCGTCGCCGTGTAAAGCCCGAGAACGTCGGTCGGCAACTCGGCCACGATATCGAGCATGAGGGCACGGAGCTGCTCGGCCGGTGCCCCGGTATAGGATCGTGTCGCACGGGCAAAATCGTCGGCATCGACGAGGTTCAGCTCCTCGATCGCCAGCACGAGCCACAAAGAATTGCCCCAGGCGGGTCCGTCCTGGCCCGTTTTGGCCATAAGTGCGTCGAGAACGTCTGGCTCCAGCGTGCGGTGATAACGTCCACAGATCGCTTTCGAGATTAGAAGAGCGTCGGTTTGATCGAGTGGTGGCAGTGGTATGGTCTCGGCACCAGCGCGCTCGCCAAGCGCTTGGGTGGCCTCCCCCGGGATAGCGGTCGCGATCAGGCGCGCATTGAGCGGCCACACACGCGGCAGCCAGGTCATGAACCGAGCGCGGGTTGTTGCCTCGAACTGGTCGAGGGCATCCACCAGCACGACAACCCGGTGTTGTTCCGCCATCCGCCCTAGAAGCGCGTGGAACGTCGTATCGATGGTGTCGGGATCCGCGTTGTCCGCAAGGCCGGGATCGGCCCCAAGCGCTGCGCCCAACTCGTCGATCCAGCGCCTGAGCATGTCATCGACCGAGGGCGCGCGCGGGCTTGCTCCGGCCGCATGAGCGAGTACGACTAAGTTGTTGGTCTTCAACCGCCGATGCAGCTCGCCGAAGATCGCGCTTTTGCCCGAGCCAGGCTCACCGGTCAGGCAAAGGCCCCAGGCCGCTCCGACTTTAGCAGGGGCGGTGGCGACATTTTCGAGGCGAGACAGGATTTGTTGCCTGCCGACAAAATCCCGCGCCCGATCCTCGATGTAGTCGTCGAGGGCAATTCGCTCGGCCTGCTGCCAGGACACCTCAACGTCGGCATCTGCTAAAGCCGCATCCTTGTCAAGCTCGGACAGGATGTCTTGGACCACCGACCGACCCCAATCATCGAGACCGTTGACACGGAGGCGTCCACTGTCCCAGCCGACGGCGTAGCGCCGCACCCGGTCAGGCAGCCGCGTCTCGATTTCGTGCTTGAGGCCAGCCAAGCGCTGCGTGCGATCGTCAGCGTCTGGATCGCTGCCATAGGCATCTGAATAAAGCGCCGCTATCGCCGGAGGCATCGCCGCATAGGGCAGTGGTGCGCGACAATAGAAGATGCTGCGCGGCTGCTGCTCGGCGTCTTCGAGAATGCCGAAGCGAATCTCCAGATCGGTGACGCTGCGCCCGACAATATCGCCGCCGAAGCCCTCTTCTCGCGCGGCCGCCGCGATGCGCTCGGCCGGCGGAACCCAGCCATAGCGATCTCCAAGAAGAACGATCAGAAAGGGGCGGCAGCGACGGACCTCGGCAAGGCAGACCTTGAGGACTTGCAGTTCGCGCGCTTCGCCGGTATCGAGCGCCGCTGTTGCCACCCCGAGTCGCAAATCAACCCATTCGAGATGGCGACGGCGAGCGCGCAGATGTTCTTCCAGCGCCGGAAAAACATGCGTTCGCAAGTGGTCCCGCTCGGCTTGCATGTCTGCGAATGTGCTGGAGATGAAAATCGGTTGTGATTGCCAAGCCAATGTCTTTTTCCTCACGCCAGTGCTTAATGTGATTGGTCGCAAGTCATCAGGCCGAAACTTCCTAGATTGCGAAGTTCGTCGGGAAGACGCGAAGACATCGGGTGGGCGAACTCATGCCCGCTCTCGGAAACGTAAAACAGTCGCTTGCGACATTTCACAAGTCGGCTGCCATTGCGGACCGCTTGTCTATCGCAAGTCCCGAGGACATCGGTAGGCAACATAGCCGCCTCGCATATTACACCAGTATCGGCTGGGTCCTCATGGATCAAGGTAACTTCTCGACCGCCCGATCGTGTTCGTGATTGACAGTCCGCGCGAGCGCCTAACTATGCTCTGCCAATGGCCGCAGAACAAACAAAGGGCGCCTTCGACTGGATCGCCGACATGTTCCGCTAGCGCCAGCCCGCCGCGCCCTGTCGTCATGTCTCAAAGTGGCCCAGCCCCACAACGTCCTCTTGGTCCGCACTACACAGCAGCGGAAGTCGGCGGTCAAGAAATTGCAGAGCGACCCAACGGAAGAGATGGGTCAGTGACTGCCTTCATCGACAACCCAAGCTTCTTCCGCAGCACCCCAATAAGCTGAATGTCCCTGCGTCCTGGCCACTTGGACTGATGGCGTGGCGTTAGCTTGAAACCGTCAAGTGAACCTAATCTTCTCGATTTCATCGAGTGTTACGTCGTCTGGTCGGCGATCATAGAGCTGCGTGGTGCGTGTTGAGACGTGGCCGGCGATGATGGCGGCGCTTTCGATCGTGCCTCCGTTGCTGAGATAGGCGGTGATGCCGGTTGCGCGGAAGGTGTGATTGCAGATGGCGGTGTCGATGCCGGCGGCCTTGGCCCGTCGCTGGACCATGTCCCAGGTCACGGCTTGGGTCATGGGCTTGCCGGAGAGTGCGCGGACACCATCAGATCGTTTGCCTGTTCGCGAAAACGTCTGGAACAGTGGCGCTTGCGGCTGGTCGCGGTGTCCGGCGGCTTCGAGCCATTCGCCAAGGCAGGTTTCGAGATGATGGTGGCAGGGTATGTCGTGCGTTTTGCCGCCCTTCTCGGCAAGCCTTAGCCAAAGCCGGCGCTTTTGGTGAAACACGTCGCCGACTTTCAGAGCGGTTACGGCGCCGATGCGGGCGAAGCTATAGGCCATGGTGCCGATCATAGCGCGGTCGCGCTGGCCGATCAGGGTGGAGATGTCGATGGCCTGGAGAAGCTGTAGTGTCTCTTTTCCATTCAGCACAGGCGTCTTGCCTTTACGGACACTGTGCTTGGGACCTTTGACGACGTGGGCCGGGTTGGCGCTTAGAATGCGCTGACGAACGAGGGATTGGAACAACATACGCAGGCCGGCAAGCCGTTGCTTAATCGTTGGTGCGGATTGTCCGCTGCGCTCCTCATGTTCGATCCACGATGCAATATGCAGGGCATTGATTTCGTCAATCCTCTGTACGCCTGCGCGTTCAAAAGCGAACGAGAAGAAATCGCCGGCACCACGTTTGTAGGCGCGCCGCGTATTCGGGTTGTGGATTTCGGCGGCGAAAAACACGGCCATGGCATGCTGAGTATCGCGATCGTCGGTCAGAGCGCTCAGTGACCGGGGTTCGATATTTGTTAATTGGCGTCGCTGGTTCCCGTCAAGCTCAAGCAATTGCATATCTTCATGATATTCCTTGCTTTATACATAAAGCAAGGATTACAAAGCGCCAAATGCATAAGGCGTCCAATTCGGAAGCGCAATCCATGATAACGTCTTTTATCACGCATTGCCTTTCTGCCGGTATTAAGACGGCCACAAATAAGCCAGCAGTGAGCCAACCTATTGATTTGCTCAATTGGCTTGGCTATCATATAGCCCGTGAAAGTCACTCCATATGAAATCCCTTCTTTAAGCGCCTACCCTGCCCTTTTGGCGGAGCTTTTCCGTGTGGAAGACAGCTTGGCGCGATTGGATGAGCGGGTGCGGTCCTGGCCTTTGCGCGACGGGTGGATGGGGCGGTTGCTGTACGGTGAAGCATGCGCCTGTCGGTACGCAGCGGGCGAATTGGTCCATCGCGAGGAACTGGTGCTACTCGACGGCGGCGTGTTCCAGGGGGCCATGTCTCCCGATCTGTCGAGTGCGTGGCATGTGCTGGGGGTCTGGAGGAAGGCCTTGAAGGGTAATCCGAAGGATTTGCTGGGTTTGGCGCGTCCCGGCGAAGAGGCTCTTCGGGCCGATCATGCCGGTGATGTGCCCGAGTTCTTTTACGATCCGGACTGGAACGAGCCCGATCGGCTTCTGGCGTGGAGGCGGACCCTTTCCCAATCGGTTTCCCTGCCTCCCGTCGCGGCCGCAGCTGTCGTTGGCGATGCGTGGCTGGAACTGGTGCCCGATCAGCATGGGGCTTGGCGGGCCCCTCTCCTTGCCGCTCTGGTTTTGCGGTTGCGTGGCAAGACCCGCTCAATGCTGCTGCCCATCGATACCGGTCGCCGGCACGTGCGGTCGCTGGCCGGGAATGTGCACACACAAGAGGCTCGCGTGGGGCAATGGATCGACTGGATCGGTTCGGCTGTGGAGCGGGCTGACAAGGATCGCAGCGCGTTGGTTCTGGCTGAGGAGCAGCTTCGATTGAAGTGCCGGGGCTTGCGTGACAATGCGCGACTGCCGGATCTCGTCGATCTGTTCCTGTCACGCCCGCTGGTGACGGTTCCTCTGGCTGCCAAGGCGCTGCGTTGTTCGACGCAGGCCGTAGAGGGAATGATGGCTCAGCTGGGGTCTATCCCCCGGGAAGTAACCGGGCGCAGGCGCTATCGCGCTTGGGCTGTATAAAATAGATTTCTACGACTCGGATCGAACAACTTGAATGCAAACGCCATAACGTTATCGTGTTGTGACGCAATCGCGTTTTCACGTTTTCATTTTCCGAGATTTCCCTTTGTCACGTCCTTTGCTTATTGCCTTTGTTTCCCAGACCGGGAACGTCATGAAGACCACCCTCGCGGCCGCAACTGCTGTCGAACTGGTCAAAGCCGGAAATGCCACGATCGCCATTGACCTCGATGTCGAGCATCAATCGCTTTCACTGTGGGCACAGGATCGCGCAGTCCAGCATCCGGACAGGGAGCAGATCAGTGTACAGGCTGCTGCCAGTGCCGATGTCGCACTGCGGATCGCGAATGCGGCGATTGGAGCACAGGTTGCCATCATCGACTGTCCGTCACGCGCCAGCGAGGCGACAATTGCCATTGCTGCAGCGGCTGATCTGGTGGTGATGCCGATTGTGCCGGGCCGCAAGGACGTGCTGCTGACGGCTGTGACGCTTGGGACCATCCTGAACGCTGGCGTTAAGCCGGAACGGCTTGCCCTTGTCCTTACCCGAATGCTGACCGAACCCGAGGTCCGGGACCACAAGGAATGGCTGGGAAGCTTTGTTTATCGCGGTGACACATTAAAACTCATGGTTCTCGACACGCCTGTGCTGGAAAAGCCGGTCTATCGCAACGCTGTTTCGCGCGGCTTGGCCATTACCGAGGTCGCACCGGTGTCATTGCGCAAGTCCGCTCGCGCGACCATCGACGAATTGATCGGCGCGGCGATGGCAAGTCTCGATGAGCAAACTGAACCCACTAAAGAGGGAGTACGTGTATGAGTAACAACGCCCAACGCTTAGCCCAACGCGGCTTGATGGACCTGTCGCAAGTCGCCCGTGCCGTTCCGAAGGAAGGCGCTCCAGCGGTTGCCGTCAAAGCGCCCAAGCCCCCTGCCCGTCCCTACCGGGTAAACACCTACCTCACGGAAGAATCCGGCGAGCGCTATGAGCGCCTGATTGCAAAAATCCGATCCTCCGAAGGCCGCCGGATGCGTGGTTCCGATGTGGTGGAGCGTGCTCTTGCCGCCCTTGAGCGCGAGATGGCAAAAGCACCGTAGCGCCATAACGTTAAACTGAATCTTCTTGCTCGTTTCTCCGCAGTTAGGTGTCGATGCAATCCCGGACGTCATCATTTTATTGGGACGCCTATCCTCGCAGACGATGGAGGTTCGCGGTCCTCATCTTGACAGAAGTCCAGCGTCGCATGGTAAGAAGTTAGTTCGTCGGCTCAAAATGGAGCTTTCACCTGTTCACGGGCAATATCAGGCAGCACTTAGCCAAGTGGCGGGCGGTTGATCGTGCGCCGCGCAAGGTGCGCCGTCGGCACGACAAATATCTGCTCGCTGTGCGTTTTTCGCCCGTCAATGATGGTCGGATCGTGGCTACCTATCTGGCTTGGTCATCCGGACGTGAGGTCGGCGCTAAATTGTTTTCTGCCGCTGATTTAGGGCTCGCCGCTGAACCTCAGTGTACTGGCCGCCGCGCTAAGGCGCAGGCGGTGTAGGGCGACAACCTCCAATCAATCCCGTTTTCGGGCCGCATGCTAGCATTGCGGCAGGAGATGTCGCTTGCCTTTCTGGACTGTCGGAAGATCAGGCATTGGAAGCACACGCTACCAACGGGGAATCGCACTGCGCGAGTTTCTCCGAGGGTACCGTTATGGTGTGGAGATAAAGACGTGACCGCAATGCGAATAGAGATCGATAACTGTGATCGCAACAAGATCCGTATCGAGCTGGACATCAATGAATTAATTGCATTTATCCAGCAAAACCAACGATCGCGAATTGTTACGCTTGTTTCGTCAAGTAGCCATGCATTGCAGCTGGAGGACTTGATTAGCAATGAAGAATCTGAATATTGGCGGTCAAGCCATATTTGGGGACTGTAAAAGATGGAGAGCCCGATGTTTTTAATCGGGCTCTCTTTTCAATTCTAAGCAGCTTACCAAATTTTGCGGGTAAGAGCATTATCAGCACCATCAGCTTGGCGCCTTACCCTTGGTGAACTTCTTCACCCATCCCCGGTAGGCGGCGTTGGGGTGTTCGCCGGGCTGCATTTGCTGGGTGGCGAGGCGCATGTAATAGCGGTTCATCAGGGAGTGGATGTCCCAGTGCGGGGCGATGTCGTCGATTTCTTCCATGGTCTTGATCGAGACGCCGATTTCGCGGGCGCGGTCGTAGGCTTGGGCGAAGGCGTTGCGGCCGTCGCACAGCTTGTAGTCATGCGGACCTTCTGCCATCCGGGCAGCTTTCAGTTCTTTGGCCCGCATGGGCAGCACTTGCGATTTCTTGACGGGTGGCGGCGAAGGATAGATGCGGATGCCGCCGGATACGAAATCGATGCGACCTTCCGGGTAGGCCTTGAGCGCGCGTTCGAGCGCCGGTTTGAATTTCTTCTGGAAGTCGTTGAGACAACGTTTGCCAGTATATTCGTCGCCGAACTGGCCTTGCAGGTTGCCCCAGGTCAGGAAGGATCCGCCATTTTCGCGCACGCGGCAGAGACGGTGCGCGAGCCAAGTGTAGGCATCGAGCGAGAGGGCTGATTGATGCAGCTGGGCAAGGGCGTCGGCATTGAGGGGAACGGCATGGTCGACCAGCGTGTCGTAGAATTTTTCCGAGATTTCAAGGACACTGGGCCAGAGCGACCGCTGCCGGCTTTTGTCCACCAGTGAGGCATCGAACGCGTCGACCGGCGGGAAATTGCGCTGCTTGATGACGCCGCTCGGATCGAGAAAGGCCATCGTCATTTTGCAAACCGAGAGCGCCATCATGTGCTTGCGGAAGGCGGCCATGTTGCGGCCGTGCTGGCTGATATTGAGGGTGCGCATGAAATCGCGGGTGCTGTGACCGATATCGAGCACGCGTTTGCGGGTACGCACGGCCTGCGTGCAGAGCTGGATCATGATGAGGCGGGGGATAGGCCCGGCCGGGATGGGTTGAGGTTGGTACCTCTTGCCGTCGAAGGCTTCGCCCGCTTCGATGAGCAATGCGGCAGCGCCGCTGCGGCGTTCAAAACGGCGGGCTTCGATCCGGCGGCGCGGCAAGCCGAGCTGGCAAAGGAGGGCATGGAGAAAGCGCGGATTTTCCGCGTCTGTTTCAGGCAGCGTGATCGCTGGGTGTGAACCGGCCGCGATTGCGACGGCTGGGTACTGAGGCGGCGACTGTGCCGTCATGCGGGCTCCTTGGATCATTGGAGCGTGTACGAACGGTTTTGCACAGTCAAGCGAATGAGCGCGGTTGAGTCGCTGTGCTGCAAGGGTTTTGGAGGTGCGGGTAACTTGGCCTCACTGCGGGCAACTTGGCCTCAAGGGTGCGGGTAACTCGTCCTCAACGGTGTGGGCATCTTGGCCTCAGGGGTGCGGGTAACTTGGCCTCAGAGGTGTGGGCAACTGGTCCTCACCACTTACCTATAAGGATTACCGATAAGGATTCCCTGTAAGGCTCATAACTGGATAGAGTTCTTCTTTATTCTGCTTAAACCTATAGCTGACCAATAACGCACGCGGGCTGTTCAAAAAATGATGCAAAGAAAATCGCCCCCTTAAGCCGGAGGACGATTGCTTTCGTTAAATGGCTCGGCAAGGGATTGGCGCGGTCGGAACACCGCGTTTGAATAACACCAAAACGCGGTTGCGGCGTAGCGCTATAACGTTATCGCGCCATGACATGTTTCTGCCGGCTTCACCGGCCTGAATTCGAATGGTCGTGGCGGCGAACGGGTTTGCGCGGCTGGCCACGTCAACGCTGTGGCCGGAAAATTCGGGCAGGCGGGCGGTCCATGGCTACCTCCGCTGGTCCTGTGGCCAGAGCGAGCTTCCAGCGTCTCTGCGGCCGAATTTTTGCGAGGCCTGTTTTTAGCCTGTAACGCCGTAACGCTTTAACGCTTTAACGCCGAAGCGCTAAGGCGGCGTCGCGTCAAAACGTTGATGGATTATCAGCGCGGCTGCGCGTGGCTTCGATGCTGACCTGTCCACAGGCGCACCATTGTTTCTTTCCTACTGCTCATGTTCCTGTTACGTTCACCAAAAAGAGGGGGAGCGATGCAGGAATACCAGGGCGATGCGACAACGGGATTTCAAAGCCCGGCACAGGACCACATCGAGCCGGTTATCGATCTGGCGGCGATGCTTGATCTGCGGCGGCCGCAGATCTACCCGGTGCGGGTAATCGGACAGGCGCTTGAGCCGCGTGGCATCCGGCATGGCGATATTTTGGTGGTCAATGCGGCGGCGGATCCGGCCCCCGGCAAGGTGTGCGTTGCCATCGTCGATTCCGAAGTCATCCTGGCGACACTCGGCTTCAAGGATGGCGGCTGGTGGCTGAAACCTGCCCGCGACGCACCACGTCCGATTGAAGGCGAGACAGAGATCTGGGCCATCGTCGAAGCTCTGGTCCGGCTGAAGGTATAAGCCGATGTTCGCACTGATTGATGGCAACTCTTTTTACTGTTCTTGCGAGCGGGCCTTTGATCCAACACTGCGGCGCAAGGCGCTGGTGGTGCTGTCGAATAATGATGGCTGCGTGATTGCCCGCACACACGAGGCCAAGGATCTTGGCGTCAAGATGGGTGAGCCGTGGCACCTTGTTCAGAAGCGCTATCCTGCGGGTCAGCTCGCATGGCGGAGCTCGAATTACGGGCTATACGGGGACATGTCGCGGCGCATGTTTGTGGTGCTGCGCGATCTGGTGCCGTCGGTTGAGCCTTATTCGATCGACGAGATGTTTCTCGACATGACTGGTCTTGATGATCTGCATAGCCGCTCGGTCGATATCCGCGCCCGCGTTCTGCGGGCCGCCAAGATCCCGACGTGCGTCGGGATTGGTCCCACGAAGACGATTGCCAAGCTGGCGAATGCGGTTGCGAAGAAGGATCGCGCCGGGTCCGGCGTTTGCGATCTGTCAGATGTTCGGGTTCGGGAAGCGCTTTATCAGACCATGGCTGCGGGGGAGGTCTGGGGCATCGGGGGCGCGTCGGCCGCCAAGCTGGAACGTATTGGCGTGAAATCGATCGCGCAGTTTCTGGAAGTGCCGGGACCTTTGGTGCGCGCGCAATTGTCGGTCGTGGGCGAACGTGTCCAGCGCGAACTGCGTGGGGACTCCTGCTTGCCGCTATCGTTATTGCCGGCGCGCAGAAAGAGCCTTGCGGTGACGCGCTCGTTTGGCCAGCGTGTTTCCGAATGGCCGCAGATGGAGCAGGCGCTCGCAGCCTATGCGACGCGCGCAGCGGAAAAGCTGCGCGGGCATCAACTGGTCGCGTCGGCCATGCAGGTATTCGTGATGACGAACCGCTTCTCGAAAGGGGAGCCGTCGTACGCCAATCAGGTGACCTTCGCGCTACGGCCCACAAACGATACGTTTGAGCTTGTAGCTATGGCCGTCGCGGCCGGACGGCGCCTTTGGCGCGACGGTTTTCGCTATCAGAAGTCAGGCGTAGTGTTGATTGATCTCGTGCCGCGCGAGGAGTGCCCGCCTGATCTGTTCGCTGAGACGGATGGCGATCGCGCGCCCCGGATTATGACTGCTCTTGATGCGGTTAATCGGCGGTTTGGGCGCGGTACCTTGCGGCAGGCCTCGTTGGTGCAGACGCCGGCATGGTCGATGCGGCGCGCCAATATCTCACCGAGTTACACCACGCGGGTGGGGGATATGTTGAAAGTGAGATCGTGAAGTCGGAAGGGCAGGCTGGATAACTGTTCGCGCCCTTTCATGTCGCTGAGTGAAGGCAGCAAAATTGTCTTCTCGGTCTTGAGGGAGCTGGTGATCATGCTTGGTGGGACAACTGCGGTCGTTTCGGTGCAAGGCCCTGTCGGGCTTGGATCGGAGATGATCGGTAAGGATAGGCTCATGACGGCCCCCGAGATCGCGGAACTGCTTCGCGTCGAAGTGGCGACGCTGGCGAAGTGGCGCGTGATCGGCTGTGGTCCGAAATGGCTGCGTCTGCCGAATTCAAGAACCATCCGCTACCGCCGGGCAGACATTGATGTCTGGCTGGATGGTCGCACGTTTCAAAGTACGCGTGAGGCAGATGATGCGGAGCCTCGTTGCTGAGAGGGGTGAGCCAAAGAGACTGCGCGTCCGACCCCAATGGCGGGTTCGATCCAAAAGCCGCCCTTGAGATGGCGTCGAGTTTGACCCAAACTCACCGTGTTTCTGAGAAGATGCAGTGGTTGTTTGTTCGCCACTTCCAGCGGAAACTGGGGGATTGCCCATGTCGAGAATCATTGTCCCTAGGCCACAGTTAGAAATGGAAGTCTCAAAGCGCCGTGCATGCAGCTGTCACTCCGGAAGCGTTCGCACATCGACGCAGGCATTGCCGGCGTGCTTTTGATAGCTGGGGCAAGCCCGCCACGACAGGCGCAGGAGGATGGCACGTACCTTGTCCTCGACGCCGTCCAAGCGCCGCTCGAGCGAACGCAAGCGAGCGGCGTGACCGTCGAGACGATCGTGCGCCTCTGCCCATTGGGCCGCGTTCAGCAACTCGCCGTGCTCCACGCGGGTGATGACGGTGGCGATGTCCTGCAACATGGCGAGCGTCGTCTGACGGACATCGACCACGTCTCGGCGCAGAACATAGAGCTGATATGCGGTGACCCCGCGTAATGCCAGACCGGCCACCTGCGCCGCTGGATGGTTTGCGGCGCGCGAGATGATGGGCATCAGGCGCTCGATGGCCATGGCAGCGCTCTCGTGCTCTACCTTGGCGGGAGCGCTCCGGGCAAACGCCGCAGGGGCGAACCCGAGCCCAAACAAGGCCGCGAGTGCCAAGAGGGTCCACTTCAAAATCTCCAGGCGCGCCCAGGTCATCGCTTCGCTGAGAGCAGCACGAAGGACGAGGCCGAGCACCCGCCCCGTCAGGCGGGCCACACAGGCAATCATCGGCATCAACATCGCGCCGGCGAGTATCACGAACACGATGATGAGTGGGAAGATGACCTCGACGATGGATATATACGCGGTCGCATGGGAAACGACGAAAGCTGCAGCAGCAGAAGCAGACGGGAGAAGCGTGGGCATGTTGACCTCCAAGGGTTGCCCGTTTCGGAGGTCTCTTGAAGTGAAGAAGAAATCGTCGGCCGCGAACCCACAGCACAAGGACACTTCGTCGGCGTAGTATCGGTCGAACCTTGAAAATTATCGTTGGGTGGCGGCAATCGCAGGGTCGCTTGGGGCAAGCCGCCGATACCCCCCTTTCTTTCATCGAGCACGTATCGGCGCCGTGTCGGTTTGGTGTCGGTTGACGACCGATAGATCACCTGATCTGGATTGTACGCCCATACCACTGCCGGAGCACATTATGGCGGCTAACAGCAATGAAAAGGCCACGAGTTTGACCGCGAAAATGGTCCGGCATCTCGCCGGCGGCGAGACGTATCAGGCGGCATCGAAGCGCACTCGCGCCCAATGGCCGGGCCGATCGCCACTGGAGCTGGATGTGCCAATCTCCAGAGCGACCGAGCTGATGGAAGCGGCTGGTATCGGCTCGGATGCTCTGTATGCCACCAAGGCGCCCTGGAGCACAAAGACATTCAAGGCGATCTGCAAGGTTTATGGCGTCGATCCGGATGGTTCGTGCGGGAAGGCGTTGAGAGCGCTGGACACTGCTGCATTCGACCGCGAGTTCGACAATGCACTTTCCTCTTCGGCTCAGGGCTATAACAGCGACGCCGATACGACCAGCTCGGTAGCGTTGGCCTGGAAAGCGCCGGCCACGCGCGATATCATAGGGCGGCTCCTCAAGGTGAAGGCACTCGTCGAAGCCCATGGCCAGTCCAACGGCGTGATGACGCTGGCAATGGACACCGTCAAGTTCGAGGACTTGCTGGCCCCCAGCGGAGATCCGAGCCCGGCCACGACTTTGCGCTGCGTCCGCATCCCTGGTCAGCGCCCGGAGTGGAAGGACTGCGATTTAGCGGTCGTCGAGTTTCCGAGGCCGGAAAGCTGGAACGAGGGCACGCTACCTTGGCCCCTCTCACTGGACCTCTACTTGGGACAGTGTAGGAACACCGGCCTGTACATCAAGGCTGCGACAATCTCGTTCGAGATGTCCGGGGCGGCCTGCATAGACCAGTATCGCGACCGAACGGCATGGCCGGGGGGAATGGACGTTCTCCAGCCGAATGGCCGCGCCATGCCAAAGCGCTTCCGTCTTATGCCCAAGGGGCCGACGCAGTCGCCGAGCTACGAGTTGACCTACGGGAAAGCTCCGCTTGGCGGCTTGACCGCGCACCACATCATCCGCGTGCACAACGCCGTCGCCGGCGATCGCGTTACCGTACGGCTTCAGATCGCCATTGCCGATCTCGCCGACGTCATCAGGGGTGGCGATGAACAGCTCTGATAAGTGCAACAACGAATTGAAGGCAGCAATCGCACGCGTGAAGGCGGCCCCCGCTGCGGCAACCTTCAACGATCTCGTCGACGTTGCTGGTCTCGATCCTGCACGGGATTTCCGCTTCGCCGATCTCGCGGGAGCCGACTTTCGCGGCAGCAACTTGCGCGGCTTCGACTTCACTGGTGCCCGGTTACAAGGGGCCCAGTTCCAAGGTGCCCTGATCGGGCCTGGCCCGAACGTGCAAGGTGTGAAGACATCTGGAGCTATCTTGCGACAGGTCTGGTTGGGGGAACTTCGCTATAACACGGAGCGCGACCGGCATCTGCCCGCCGAGCTGGCCACCCCCGTCGCGAACTTGCGCACGGCTGCCGATTGGAGCGCTTATGCAGCTTCACGCAACTCGTCCGCGCCGGCCGAACCTATTAGCGATGCCACCCTGGGAACCGGCGCCATCTTTAGTGATACACCCGGACTCGCCCCCGAGATGGTGGTCGTGCCCAGCGGATCGTTCGTGATGGGCGAAAGTGGCAACCAAGTCGAGACGAGCCTGCCTACTCCCTTCGCTATCGGCCGGTTCGCGCTGACGTTCGCGGAGTGGGATGCCGCTCAAGCGCACCCCGACTGGAAGACCTATTCCGGTATCGCCCCTCGCAAGGCCAAGGACCACGGCTGGGGTCGTGGCAAGCGACCCGCCATCGATGTGTCGTGGGATGATGCCAAGGCTTATTGCGCATGGCTGTCGAAGGTCACGTCAAAGACCTACCGGCTGCCGTCAGAGGCTGAATGGGAATACTGTTGCCGGGCTGGAACGAGCACTGAGTTCTGGTGGGGCGATGAAATCTCCACCGAGCAAGCCAACTACAACGGCAACTACACTATTGGTAAGGGCAAGAAGGGCGAGTTTCGAAAACGCGCGGTTCCAGTCGATAGCTTTGAGCCCAACCCCTGGGGCCTATATCAGGTTCATGGCAACGTCTGGGAGTGGTGCGAGGATCAATACAATGCTTCATCGTCTTCCCGGGTTCTGCGTGGGGGTTCGTGGATCAACCTTCCCGGCGGCCTCCGCTCAGCCCTCCGCAACGTCTACCGACCCGACGGCCGCGACAGCGGCATCGGGTTCCGTCTTGCCAGAACGCTCTAACCTCCTACTCCTTTACCTCTTTACCTCCTGTGAGAGCGGCCGCATTGGGCACCCGTACTTCCCCATTCCGCCGGAGGCGGACGCAATTTTTTTGGACCGTGCCCCTCTTCGCCCGTCCGCAGTGGATACCGGGGATAATGTTCTGAATCTGGCACCGGCACACTGTCTTCCATCGTAGTTTGCAGCATGACCGACAATGCCCGCAGAACCGGCCCTGCCGTTGAAGCCCACTTCCAGCTTCTCAACTGGTTGATGCAGACGGTCGAGCGCTTCCCGAAATCGCAGAAGTTCCTGCTCGGCGACCGTATCCAGTCGACGGCACTCGACGTCTTGGAAGCCCTGATCGAGGCGACTTATACGCGCGACCGGCGAGCGCATTTGATCCGGGCGAACCTCGGCCTTGAAAAGCTGCGGTTCTTTTTCCGGCTCGCGTTCGAACAGAAGCATCTGGACGTGCCAGTTCTTCGCCAACCTTTTTCTCAACCGTTTCGACCATTGGGTGACCGAGGTTCTGCGCGCGCCTTACGTGCGTTATGTCGACGACTTTGCGCTGTTCCACGACGACCCCGGCGTGTTGGCCGAATGGCGGGCGCGGATCGACCGCTACCTCGAAGGCCGCCGCCTCAAGCTGCACCCACGCAAGACCTTGATCCTCAACACCGCCGAGCCGTCGCAGTTCCTCGGCTTCGTGCTGTCGCCGGGCGGCCAGCGGCGCTTGCCCGAAGACAACGTCGCCCGCTTCCGGGGCCGCCTCAGAGGCATGCGCGACCGGGAACGCGCCGGATCGGTCACGCGCACCGATGTCGATGCCAAGATCAGCGCCTGGATCGCCCACGCCAGCCACGCCGATACGTTCCATCTCCGCCGCGCGATCTTCAAAGGCACCCGGCATGAACCGTGGCCGGGGGAGGATTGAGGCGATTGCGAGCTTCCAAAAAATCCGCATAGCGCTTAAGAAATAGCTTATTGAGTTGGGGGCGCACAACAAACCATGGCGGATGTTTTTATTTCTTACAAGCGAGAGCGGCGGCCAGCGGCGCGTCACCTCGAACAGATACTCATTCGCTATGGCTACACTGTCTGGTTCGATCTCGCGCTTGTGCGAGGTGCTGACTACGAGGAGCAGATCCAGCGTGAATTGAACGCCGCCAAGGCTGTCATCGTGCTGTGGTGCGGCCATTCGGTCCAATCCGCTGGCGTGCGTTCAGAGGCGAGCCGGGCAAAAGCGGGGGGCAAGCTCGTTCCGGTTGTGATCGAGCGCTGCGAGCTGCCGTTGTTCTCGACTCTGGAACAGAACATCGATCTGACGGTGGCGACGGGTTCGCCGCGCGACCACGCACTCGATCCCATTCTCGACGATCTGGAGCGATTGGTTGGGCGTCCCCCGGCCGCCGATCTGAAGGCGCTGCGCGAGTACGAGGCAACGTGGCGCAGCCTTGCGGGCGGCCTGCCGCTCGCCAGGCTACCCTTGGAGCACGCGGTAGCGCTCGAAGACAGCGCTGCGACCGCGCCCATGCCATCACAATCCCAGCCGTCCCACGACTACGCCTTCTGGGAGCGGCAGTGGGACAAACACGGCAACACGGAAAATCTTGTTGCCTTACGCGCCATTGCAGAGGACGCGCCGCGCTACTTTGCCGATCAGGCGCGGGCACGCATGGCCCAAATCGAGGCCGATGCCGAGCGCAAGCGCGTTCAGGAAACGGCGTTTCGGGAGGCCGAGGCGCGGCAGCGCGCAGAGCAGGCGCGCGTGGCCCGCGAGCGTGCCGCAGAGGAAGAGCGCTATCGCCAGGAAGGCCGCATTCGGATCACGGTCGGGAACGGCCAGAACGATCAGATCGCATGGGCCAAGCCCGGCGCTGGCGAGCCGTTTCGTGACCTCGACATCGGCCCTGAGATGGTGGTCGCCCCGGCGGGCGGCACCATCGCTGCGCCGTTCGCCATCGGCCGGTTCGCGCTGACATTTGAGGAGTGGGATGCCGCTCAGGCCCATCCTGACTGGAAGACCCATTCCGGCATCGCGCCGCGCAAGGCCAATGACCACGGCTGGGGCCGTGGCAAGCAACCGGCGATCGACGTTTCGTGGGAGGATGCCAAGGCCTATAGCGCCTGGCTGTCGAAGGTCACGTCGAAGACCTACCGGCTGCCGTCAGAGGCTGAGTGGGAGTATTGCTGCCGGGCGGGCACCACGACGGAGTTCTGGTGGGGCAACGAGATCTCGACGGAGCAGGCGAACTACGATGGCAACCACATCTTCGGCAAAGGCAAGAAAGGCGAGTATCGCCAGCGCACCGTCGCGGTTGACAGTTTCCAGGCTAACCCCTGGGGGCTCTATCAGGTGCATGGCAACGTCTGGGAATGGTGTGACGACAAATGGGACTCGTCATCGTCTTCCCGGGTTCTGCGTGGGGGTTCGTGGTACGACTATCCCGACCTCCTCCGCTCAGCCAACCGCTACGACAACCTACCCGACGTCCGCTTCAACGACATCGGGTTCCGTCTTGCCAGAACGCTCTAACTTCCTATCTCCTTTACATCTTTACCTCCTAAGCACTCCCTCAGACATAGGCCGCAGCACTTACTCATTCCGCCGGAGGCGGACCGTATTTTTTTTGCAGTGGAAATTCGGACCAACTGCTGGCTTGTCCGGTAAAATCCGGGCAATCTCACCCTCGGAGGGTCGTATTTCCTCCGCCTCTGGGCCGTGGCATGCACATTCCATTCTGCGCCCCAGAGCCTGAACGGCCCCGTCTTCCCGGGTTCTGCGTGGGGGTTCGTGGAACAACAATCCCGACAACCTCCGCTCAGCCAACCGCAACAACAACCAACCCGACAACCGCAACAACAACATCGGGTTCCGTCTTGCCAGCACGCTTACTAGCCAGAACCGGCATGATCACGGTCTTGCCGGGCGAGCACAGGGTGGCGCGTGTTGCCTCACGTGCGTGCACCTGAGGGAATAGGCCATCCGACGAGCGTTCAGGGCCGTTCATGATGACACGGCTCGGGTTCCTGCCCTCGGCAGGATGAGCCACCCCGGCACCGGTCTTGGGTCCGCAGCGGCCGACCGGTGCCGGTGGTTCAATTCGAGGGACAGAAGCTCACCATGACCCGCACCGCAACGGCAGTCCCTACGTGGCGCGACGTGAAAGCCGAGTTGGAGCAGTTCGATCGCGCCGGGTTATTCGCCTTGCTCAAAGACCTCCACGGCATGAGCCGGGATAATCAAGCCTTCCTTCATGCGCGGCTTGGTCTTGGTGCCGATCCGCTCGGGCCTTACAAGAAAACGATCGCGCGTTGGATCAATCCCGATGTGATGATGGGCCAGGATGTCTCCGTCCTCAAGGCTAAGAAGGCGATATCTGACTACCAGAAAGCTATCGGGCAACCGCAGGGCTTGGCAGAGCTGCCGGTATTTTACTGCGAAGAAGCGGTGCGGTTGCTGTCTGATTGCGGCATGGACGACGAGGGCTATTTCTCAGCGCTCGTTCGCATGTTCGAGCGGGCGTTGATCGCCGTAATGAAACTGCCGCCGGGAGAGCAGCCTAACCTCTTAAATCGTCTCGATCGCGTGAGAACAACGTTGAACCATATCGGCTGGGGCATCTACGACGCCGTCAACGATATTTGGTTCGAACGAGTGCCGGACGAGGAGGCGCAACCAGCCTCTTAGGTATTGCCGTACTGCAACCCGTTCACAGACAGTTTCCGCGTAACATCGTCGGGTCTTGGCCCGTCTCGACATTGCCATGGAGATCCATCTCCGCTTCGATCCGAAAGCTGCCATTTGAACGGTAACGTGAGGGACCGGGCCAACAATCAAACCGCGACACTACCGATCGGACGATTGTGGTTTGGTATGCGCGTTGACCGCGCCGACTGTTGTTGATACCACCATTCAACAACGGAGCTTCGCGCATACGAAGCCAGTCAAGCGTAAACCTATATGGCCGGGCCGCCCGTTTGTAAGGCGTTCGCCGTTCCTGCCCGTTCCGCGCATCATGGTATGACCGGCGCAGGGTGGCCCGCCTTTTCAGCGTTCCAAATAGTCTGCATGAGAACTGTAAAGCGCTAGAGCGCCATGCCGTTATGGCGTTGTGATGAGGAAATCAGATTGCCGGGGATGGCGATTACCATTGCGGACAACGGTTCCCCTGTCCGCGATTGGAAATCGCACGTAACGGTAACCGCAGCTTTCGCGATTGAGGTTGCCCCGCGTGGATGGGGTAAATCAGCAGAACAATTTGCGCCATCCGTGGTGATGCCGTCTGATTCCGGAAAAGGTGGCGCCTATGCCCAGAACTATGCCCATGAGCAATTTTTAGGTCGCTGGCGTCTTGCTAAGTTGTTGATTTGATTGGCGCACCCGGTAGGAGTCGAACCTACGACCTTTGCCTTCGGAGGGCAACGCTCTATCCAGCTGAGCTACGGGTGCATCCCATACTCCATAGCCGAACTTTGCGTTGCGGGCAAATGCCGATCGCAGCACCGTCCACAATGACAGTCCCTACCGCACAAATCCGGGCTGACAGCGCGTCGCCATTTGCCTAAAACCCGTAACCATGGATCAAAACACGACACCGACGCCTGCCCCGGCCACACCCGCCAACGCCGAACGCTCAAATCGCGCGTCGACCGTGCCATGCGGCGAGGCCGTGCCCGTCATCAAAGGCAGCCACGTCTATCTGATCGACGGCTCCGGCTTCATCTTCCGTGCGTTCCACGCGCTCCCGCCTTTAACGCGACCGTCCGATGGCCTGCCCGTCGGGGCCGTCCATGGCTTTTGCCAGATGCTGTGGAAACTGATTGGCGATAGCAAGCTGGCCGACAAACCAACCCACGTCGCTGTCGTCTTCGACGCCGGCCGAGAGACGTTCCGCAACGCAATCTACCCGCAATACAAAGCCCAACGCCCGCCCCCGCCCGAGGAACTGATCCCCCAGTTCGGCCTGATCCGCGACGCGGTGGCCGCCTTCAACATCGCCAGCATCGAACAAGACGGCTTTGAAGCCGACGACATCATCGCAACCTATGCCCGCAATGTCGTGGCAGCCGGCGGCGACGCCACCATCGTGTCCTCCGACAAAGACCTCATGCAGCTGATCGAGCCCGGCATCGTCATGTTCGATGGCATGAAGAACAAGCGCCTCGGCCCCGATGAGGTGTTCGAAAAATTCGGCGTCGCACCCAACAAAGTTATCGACGTCCAGTCGCTGGCCGGAGATAGCGTCGACAACGTCCCCGGCGTTCCAGGCATTGGCATCAAGACCGCCGCCGAACTGATCCAAACCTATGGCGATCTCGACACATTGCTCGCCAAGGCCCACGAGATCAAACAACCCAAGCGCCGCGAAAAACTCATCGAATTCGCCGAGCAGGCGCGCATTTCCCGCCAGCTCGTGACGCTGAAAACCGACGTTCCCGTCGAATACCCGCTGGAGCGCTTAGGAGTTTGCGACCCGGACGGTGCGGTCCTGCTCGGCTTTCTGCAAAAGATGGAATTCAATACGCTAACCCAGCGCGTCGCGCAGACGTTGGGCCTCGACCCTCCCGCGCGCCTTGCAGCATCCGTTGGGACAAGTCTCGCGAAGTCGGCGTCAAGCCCATCAGCGAGCACAGGCGGAACGCCCGCAGGCGTCGGCTCGCCAGCCGGTGGCGCATCCCTGAACGCCAGCCGTGTCCGCTCCGTCCCCTTCGATCGCGCCAAATACGAAACCGTCACCACGGTGGAGCGCCTGAACACCTGGATCGCCGCAGCCTATGACGCCGGACGCGTCGCCTTTGACACCGAAACAACCAGCCTCGACGCCCTGAATGCCGATCTGGTCGGCCTGTCGCTTGCCACCGCCGCTGGACTGGCCTGCTACGTGCCCCTCGGCCACATCGCCGGAGGTGGCGGCTTCGACTTTGGAGGCGCCACCAATGACGCCCAAGCCCCGCTTGGCGAAACGCTCACAGCGCTCAAACCCCTGCTCGAAGACCCATCGATCCTCAAGATCGGCCAGAACATCAAATATGACATGCATGTTTTAGCCCGCCATGGCATCGCCATAAGCCCGGTCGACGATACCATGCTGCTCTCCTATGCGCTCGATGGCGGACGCGGCGAGCACGGGATGGACGCGCTCGCGCTGAAACATTTGAACCACGCCTGTATTCCGTTTTCAAAAGTCATCGAGAGCGCCCCCGGCGATAAAAAGTCGGCCAAAACCTTCGCGGGCGTTCCGATTGAAAAGGCAACCGAATACGCCGCCGAAGATGCCGACGTCACCCTTCGTCTATGGGAGGTGTTGAAACCGCGCCTTGCCGCCGAACGCCAAACCGTCGTCTACGAAACACTTGAACGCCCGCTGGTACCCATCATCGTCGCCATGGAGCGCGCCGGTATAAAAGCCGATCGCGCCATTCTGCAGCGCCTGTCGTCGCAATTTGCCCAGAGCATCGCCCGCTTGGAAGACGAAGTCGGCGCACTCGTCGGCTTCAAATTCAATTTAGGCTCACCCAAGCAACTGGGCGAACTCTTATTTGATAAACTCCAATTGCCCGGCGGCAAACGCACCAAATCCGGCCAATGGGAAACCCGCGCCGGATTGCTCGACGATTTAGCCGCCAACGAGGATTTGCCCGACGACGCCCGCGCGCTGATCAATAAAATGCTGGAATGGCGTCAACTCTCCAAGCTGCGCTCGACCTACACCGATAGCTTACCGGAATTCATGGATGCCAATGCGCGCATCCACACGAGCTACGCGCTCGCCTCCACCACGACGGGCCGCCTCGCCTCGTCCGACCCCAACCTGCAAAACATCCCGATCCGCACCAAGGAAGGCCGCGAGATCCGCACGGCCTTCATCGCAGAGCCTGGCCACCAGCTGATTTCAGCCGACTATTCCCAGATCGAACTGCGCGTGTTGGCCCACATTGCCGACATCCCTCAGCTGACGCGCGCCTTCGCACAAGGCCTCGACATCCACGCCATGACGGCGTCTGAAATGTTCAACGTACCCATCGACGGCATGCCCAGCGATATCCGCCGCCGCGCCAAAGCGATCAACTTCGGGATCATCTACGGCATTTCCGCCTTCGGCCTGGCCAATCAGCTTGGCATTTCGCGCGAGGAAGCAGGACAATACATCAAGACCTATTTCGCCCGGTTTCCCGGCATTCGCGACTACATGGAACAGACCAAAAAATTCGCCCATGATAACGGCTATGTCGAAACGATTTTCGGTCGCCGCATCCATTACCCGGAAATCAACACCAAAAACCCGTCCATGCGCGGCTTCTTGGAGCGTGCGGCGATCAACGCGCCCATTCAGGGCTCGGCCGCCGACATCATCCGCCGCGCCATGATCCGCATGCCCCAGGCTCTGGTCGACGCCGGGTTGACCTCGGCACGCATGTTGCTACAGGTCCACGACGAACTGATTTTCGAGGCCGCCGATGCCGACATTCCTGGCACTCTGGCGACCGCCGTCGCCGTCATGGAGGCAGCCCCCATGCCGGCCATGCAGATGAAAGTTCCCGTCAAAGTCGAAGCCAAAGCCGCCGCCAACTGGGAAGCCGCGCATTAGCCCTCAGGTTTGACAACTTACGTGCCCTGGCACAACATATGACACGCGATATTTGTAGGTTGGGTTAGCGGCCCCTTTGCCGCGTAACGCAACACGCCAAAGATGATGCCGGAAAGTGTTGGGTGACGGCGAAGGGCCTAACCCCACCGACATATGGGACAATATCGGACAATAAAGCAGTCATCGTTCGAACTCTCCTTAGGGGTCCGGGAAGCTGTGCTCCGCCATCGCAGTGCGATGTCCTGCATCGATGCGGGGCATGGGGCAGGCCCCATTCGCGGCACCCCAGCGAAAACCCTCCAACCACCTGAACACGGTTAACCACCCGTTTACGATTCCCCCGCTAGCGTTCGTCATCGACCTGTCACGAACCGAGTGGGGCATACGCAGTGGCGCCAACATCGAGCCGGATCCTGTCCGGAAAATCGAATGATAAGAATGCCTTCGACGGCGAACTGATACGCCTCCCCATTGCCAGCCTTCGCCCGACGCAAATGGCGGTCGGCATGCGCTCCGTCGACACCAAGCGCCGCAAGATCGAAGATCGCGCCGACAAGCGCAAACGCCTCGAACGCGTCCTCACCAAGCGCCCAATCCCAGCCGTGCGCGGCATCGGCAACGAACTCTACATGATCGACCATCACCATTTCGGCCTGGCGCTGTGGCAAGCTGAAATCGAAACCGCCTATGTGCAGATCATCGACGACATTTCAACGCTGTCGCCCGGCGCGTTCTGGCGGCAAATGGAGGCTGACGGCCGGGTCTATCCCTACGACGAAGACGGCCTGCGGGTGGCCCACGACACGCTGCCCAAACGTTTGCACGGCCTGCGCGACGACCCGTTTCGCGACTTGGCCTGGGAAGTCCGCGCGGCTGGCGGCTATAAAAAAACGCGCATCCCATACGCCGAATTTCAGTGGGCCAACCTGTTCCGCGAGCACATCAAACTGACGGCCGTCCGCCGCAAACATGCGTCAGCCTTCGATCGCGCGATGAAACTGTGCCGCAGCCGCGAAGCAGCCAACCTTCCAGGCTTCATCTCAACCAATTGATCATCACCCAAATAACCACGGCTGTCGCACAGCAATCATGGATCGGGCTATCGGCGAAGCCGACAGGGAGCAAAGCGCCCCGGCGGTCGTCCGCCGCCCCGCAGGTCGCGCCTTCAGCGCGTGAGGCAATACTGGTGCTGCGAGAGAGGATTGAACTCTCGACCTCTCCCTTACCAAAGGGGCAGTCTTATGAACTCATCTTCAGCATTGACGGGCAATCCAGCGCCTTTGATAAATTTAGTGTGCAATTAGTGTGCATTGGGTTTTGAAAGGCCAGCTATGCCGAGGTCAGCTGTGCTTAGCGGTGTCGCAACACCAGCAACAGCTTGGTCGACGACCTTGCTTTCAAGATGAGCGTATTTAATTACCGCCGTGACCGATCTCCATCCGCCGGCATCCATAAGCGCCTTTAGCGAATTGCCATCAGCAAGGAAGCGGCGGGCGAATGCATGGCGACCGACCTTGTGCGGCGAGAAATATTCGATCTTGGCTCGCCGACAAGAACGCATCACGATCCTGGTCAAAGAGAATCGGCTGGCATATCCAAACAATGGCGCATTCGGGTTTGAGAGATCGAGCAACGACAAAATCTCATTTACAAACGGCGGTAGGGCGACAAGGCGGCCGTCGTTATTCTTTGTCCTCCCGATCAAAACCTTGGCGTTCAAGGGATCGTAGTCCTGGCACTTAATATTTATCACTTCGCTTGAGCGCCCGCCGGAGAAGCTCATGAATACGATCACAGCACGCTGATTTAAGTTAGAAGAGGCTCTCAGCAACTTTATGAGCCATTCATCATCTGGAGCCCGCACCTGCTTATTTGTGACTTTTGGCTTCGAGAAGTCGCGAGGGAAAGCCATCTTCGACTTCACCGCTGCGCGCCATACCGCTTCAAAAGGTCCATACCATTGACGAACAAGCGTAGCAGGCGTCGCATGAGGATAGGCTAGTGCCCCCATTCTGGAAATGTCGACATCTTCGATGTCTCTCATGGGCGTATCGCCAAAATGATCATTCAAGGGGTTCAGGAAACGGGCTTCGCCGCCTTTACGAAGATACTCCTGGATCGCTTCGCCAAAGGTCGCAACGCCAGAAGCCTTTCCAAAAAGAGCTTTTTTGCGCTGTGATTCGGTTATCTGGACGAGCGCAACTTCTGCATCGATTTTGCGATGGCATCGCGTGCTGACGCGGAACTGCTCTTGAGTGTAGGGGCATGTCCCCGTGATGTACCAGACGGAGACTTTCCCTTTGGCAGTGGACACGGTTCTTGCGGTGAGCTTAAGCATTTAAATGTCTCCACAAATGCATCGTAACTTTCAAGACGAAGCGCCAACTGGCGCCGGTGCTCCAGTGCAAGCCCGCTCTTGCGCATCATGCGCCTGACCTCGCGGAGGCTAATTTTAAAAGGCAACCTAGCCCTGAGATCGCTTGGAAGAAGGAATTCAGCTTCATGAACGGGGGGTAGCAGGGGGCTTCTCCCTTTGCAGCGATTGGGTCCAAGCTACGCCCGAACCGGCGGCAGATTCATCGGTTGCGGCGAGGCAAGTAGAATTATCTGGCATCGGATTAACCAGAGTGATGGCGCGTTTCACGAAATAATCTGGAGGTCGATAACAAGCGTGCCCAGCCCCAACCTTCACCGGATAATCACACGTGATTACGTGATCAAGTGTAGATGGACTGATGCCTTAAACACTGTGTACTAGCTAAGCGGGTAGCTCGACGTCGGTAGAGGCTTGCATGTAGGTAATGCCAGCAATAGGGCATTTTGCCAGTCGCGTAAAGCTGCTTCCAAGGGGTGCCGTTTGGCACAAAAGACCAAATTCGTCGGCCGCGGCAGCCTGAGCGGGGCTCCGAGCAAGCAACAACTGATCCGCGCCGCGTTTTTTAGTTCCTTTCCATGGCCAAGATCCTGGAAACCCAAGGGACCAACTAGCTTAGTCAAAACAATCCAAATAAGTTGGTCCAGACAGCAAGCTGAGGGGAGGTGTCGCTAGAGCAAGTCTGGTGCCTCCCACAAACGTTACACGCTCAAAGTTGCCGCAAAAGCCGAACGCGCAACAACTTCGGCGGTTTAGCAAGCTCCAGCAACAACCTCGCAATCCTTGGGTTGCTGCGAGATATGAACACGACTTTATTGCGCACGCACGCTGCCACCCAGACTTTCACGGATGCCGTGAAAAATATCCACCTCGAAGAAAGACGGGCGCTATCAACAAACGCAATATCGCTGCCCCTCACAATCGCCGACAAGACTCCCCTACGTACCGGCAGACATAGCAGGCACAGCCCAGCTGCTAGCTCCTCCGATACTGACCTCCTTAAGCAGCTTAGTGCAGTAGCAGAAATAAAAGTGTGGATTCTGCGACACTGGCGCAGCGATTCCCGCCGTCGATACGATGAGACGGTTCGAATTTCATGTCTCAGTCGGGTAACTTCGCGGACTGAATGGCATTGACCTTATAGTAATCGGCTGGACACATCGACGCATGAGTAATTTGCACTGCATCGTTTCAGCTTGCTTGCGTGACATGCTTCGTTTCACGTCCGCGGCGATCATAGTCCTCATGACAAGTGCGTCTTTGCCTCAAACCGCCAGCGCCGAAACGCTCCGGGGTGCACTCGCGTCTGCCTACGCCTCCAACCCCCAGCTTGATGCCGAGCGCGCTCGCGCCCGAGCCGTTGACGAAGGCGTTGCACAGGCCCATGGCGCCTTCCGTCCAACAATTACTGGCAACGGATCCATCACCTATCAAGATCAAAAGAGCCGTCCCTCTTCTTCCAGCGACGGCAACAACACGGCTAGAAACCTCAATATCAGCATCACGCAGCCAATCTTTCGAGGATTTCGATCGATTAACGGCGTGAATGTTGCCGAAGCCCAGGTTAGGGCTGAGCGCGAAATTTTGCGCAACACCGAGCAAGTAATCCTGATCGGCGCAATCACTGCTTACATGGACACGTTCCGCGATCAGGCGATTCTGAAGCTTCGCGAGAGCAATCAAAAGGTTCTGGCAGACACCTTGAAGTCGACACAAGATCAATTCCGTGTTGGTGAAGTGACCCGGACCGATGTTGCTCAAGCAGAGGCCAGTTTGGCCGCGGCCATATCGGCCATTGAATTGGCCAGGGCAAACCTAAAGACCAGCCGTGCCACGTACGAGCGCTTCATCGGTCACCCACCCTCCAACCTCACTGAGCCGAAGCCACTTGGTTCGATATTGCCCAAAAGCATTGAAGAATCCGTAGCGATTTCATCCCAAGAACTACCCAATGTCATCGCATCGCTCTATAACGAGCAAGCTTCGCGTTTCAACGTAGATGTAATCCGTGGTGAACTGTTGCCCACACTTAGCGTCGAGGGGACTGTCACCAATACCGACGACCCATCACGGTCTGTCGATAAACAACAAAGCGCGACCATCGTTGGTCTGCTGTCTATTCCAATTTACGAACAAGGCATCGTCTACTCACGCGTCCGCCAAGCCAAACAAACTCAAATTGCCGCTTTGCAGGAGATTCAACGTGCAAAGACAGAAGCAAAAAATGGCGCTGTGGCAGCGTGGTCACAGCACCAAGCCGCTCGCGCGCAAATGTCATCCGACCACACTGCCGTGGAGTCCAACCGCATCGCCTTATCTGGCGTTCGTCAAGAAGAAAAGGTCGGACAACGCACCAAACTTGACGTGCTCAACGCTGAGCAATCATACCTGAACGCCCAGGTGAACCTGATATCCACGCGGCGCAACGTTATCGTCAACGATTATACCCTCCTGCAGGCAATCGGCCGCCTGAATATCCAGGAACTGGGCAACGCGCCCGAAATCTACGACCCAGAAGAGTACTACTTCGACGTCCGCCGTAAATGGTGGGGCCTTGATGTAACCTATGCAGATGGACGCCGCGAACACATCGACACCTGGCACACGCATGGTGCAACGCATGAATCCATAAAGTGACCCTCTGGCTCACACTTGTGCATGAACACATGTAGGAGGACGAGCACGACGCAGGACCTCAGCAGGCACCGGGCCAGGTTGCAGCGATACTTGGGGTCTTCGCACACCGGCCCGTTGCATCACTGTCCCACACGGAGCATACAAGTGCAAAAAAAAACGAGGGCTGATCTTTCTAGCTAAGCGTGGCCCGAACAAACTCGGCAGGTTACCGGCCCCGCTTACCGTCGTGAATACCGATCTATGAATGCTGCACACAGAGCCTCGACCTCTCCAAAGCTTGCTCCGTATTTCTCTGTCATGCGTCTTTGTCCACCGAGAGGGGGATAGAGACTTGCACGTTGCACGGCAGTTGCATATGTGATCACGATTGGGAGAGCTCTCAGTTCAGCAAATTGACTATTGATACGTTCGTACAAACTCTGCTGAGCGGGGTTTCCTCTCACATACATCGTGAATAATACTCCAAAATTTCCACCTCGCTCAAAGAATGAAACATGTTCATGCAAAACGATACTTATATAATCTCGCAACGAGGCCATTGCATTTTGCTCCAACCCAGTCGGCGCAAGAACACCGTGGCTAATCCACAATGGAGCCAATGCGAGACCCGCAGTGCCTGCGGGACAATCAAAAAGAATAAAATCGTATTGGAAACCGTCACTCAGTTTTTTAATAAGCTTCTCAATGCGCCAACCGACAGATTGCTCAGATCCTGTGTCCAAACCAGCAAAAGTCAGCAGCTTCGATGGATGATTTGCGATCAGATCAACTTGACCGAAGCTACCAGATCCTACATTGGGTTTTACATCCGAAGCATGGCGCTCAATATACGTTTCGAGCCTGTCTATCCGACCATCCGCAAGCAGATCGCAAACTGTCCGATCTTGCTGCGCTAGAATGTTGAGCCTTTGCGTCCCTGCGAGCATCCGTGAAGCAGATGCTTGTCCATCAAGGTCAATCACTAATACTTTCTTCCCGAATAGGAAAGCCAGTCCGTCCGCTAACATCATTGTTGTAGTAGATTTTCCAACCCCGCCCTTAATGTTGGCGATAGAAATGAACCTAGGGCTTCCCGTCATTGATTCCGTTCCAAACAACACCTAGCTACTCATGCCTCAGGCTTCAGACCTAAATCCGATTTACAAAAAGCGCCCAACGTTTGCTTTTCATCTGGCGGAAGCGCATAAGACAACCAGCCGTAGCCTGGATGCCGAACCGAGAAAATCAGATGGCCGTCAAGCTTACCCTGTCCCAGCGTTGCGCGCCATTTTGGATGCACCAAAATACTTTTAATATCTTGCGGCTTAATGTCTTTCGGTATCGTAGAATTTGCAGACTTACTCCGCAAATCAGATATTTGTTGTTGAAAATCCTCAAGCAGCTCATCAGAAAGTTTAAATTTAGCCACAGTCTTCCCATCGGACCGCAGCTCAAGTTGGGCTATAGAGGACTGGTCGTCGATAGCAAATTTTAACTGTACCGCCATAACTTATACTCTCCTGTTAGAAGAAAAAAATCTGAACAGCCTACGCAGCGTATTTTTATTCGACGATAATATCAGTCTAGACATTTGAGAGCGAGTGCAAAAATTAACTCATGCCCGTACGCGGTCAGCATTCGCGGATGAATGGGGGAAGCTCAACATTGCCTCGCGTTGACAACATCCCTCAAGCCTCAGTACTCGTATTAGTTGCGTTGAATGTCAGCACGGCGAAGACGAACCGATCAAAGATAGAGCTTTACTTTTACTGTTGGCGACGTAGCTGCGTTATACCCATCTCCCTGGCGACCCTCGTTTTCAAAGCGATAAATAAGGTGGTCTTCCCAGGCCAGCGCTTGCCGGACGACCTGGTCAAGGTCGTCGTGCTTGGGCTCCCAGCCCAGTGTCGCGCGCATTTTGGCCGACGCGGTGACGATGCCTGCCGGGTCGACCGGACGGCGTGGGCTCAGGCGCACGTCAAAGGCAGCGCCGCTGACGCGTTTGACTGAATCCAACACCTCGAGAACCGAATAGCCCTTCGAATAACCCACGTTGAAGATGTCGCTCTGGCCACCGTTGCGCAGGTAGTGCAGGGCGGAGGTATGGGCCCGGACAAGGTCTTTGACGTGGATGTAGTCGCGCACGCAGGTGCCGTCGGCTGTCGGGTAGTCGGTGCCGAAGACGTCGATGCGGTCGCGTTTGCCAAGGGCTGTTTCGCACGCGACCTCGATCAGGTGGGTGGCGCTGCGGGTCGATTGGCCGGTCCGGCCCTGGGGGTCGGCACCTGCCACGTTGAAGTAACGCAGGGCGGAGTAGCGGAAGTCATGGGCGCGGGCAGTGTCGGCCAGCATGATTTCGGTCATCAACTTGGACGAGCCGTACGGCGACATGGGCGCGGGGGTTGCGTCCTCGGCGACCGGCGTTTCTTTCGGGTCGCCGTAGACGGCGGTCGTTGAGGAGAAAATGAAGTTTTTCACGCCCATCTGGACGGCTGACTCGATCAGCGAGCGCGACCGAACGGTATTGTTGAGGTAATAGCCAAGCGGGTCGGACACGCTGTCGAGCAAAACGACGGAACCGGCGAAGTGGATCACGGACGAAATATCGTGTTTTTTCATGACCGTGCGGACGAGGTCTTGATCGCCGATGCAGCCGACGACAAGCTCAAATTGAGAAGGAACCGCCCAGCGAAAGCCCGTCACGAGATCGTCGATGACAACCACGCTTTCGCCCGCGTCGAGGAGCTCCCAGACCATGTGGCTACCGATGTAGCCCGCGCTACCTGTCACCAAGACCGCCACTGTAGGTACTCCAACGTTGCAAGTCTCTGAAACAAAACCCTATAAACTAAGGCAAACTTTGAATTTGGCAGACCAATCCTCGGGGTTACGAAAGAAAAATCCGGCCAACGGTAACCTCGACGCAGCAACCGACGGTACATCCCGAGATATAAAAACGATCGCTAATCCAACCAAGTCTTCGTGTCGATTATAGACTGTGTTCCAGCCACGATCCAAACTGAACAATCGGCCTCACGTTTCGGTATTACTTACCAGTGATGCTGCTTTGCAACACGGCGGTAAGATTTCCGCACCCGCCTGCGAACAAGACGATGAGATCCTGGTAGGTTCGTCACCTTTGTTCCTGATAGACGTGTGGGGGGGGGACTCCCCACCGTTTAGCAAGCGGGTTTTTCGGTTGTGAAGTCGGGATCGTACAGGGTGCGGGAGCGCAGCATCGAGCAAGCGATGTTGAGCAGGCGATCAGCGACCGTCCGGAGGGCGCGGCCATGGCTGTGACCTCGCTCGCGCAGCGCCTTGTACTTGGCTTTCGAGGTGGGATCGCACTGCGATGCGACGCGCGCCCAGTGGTAGACGGCATTGCCGAGCCTGGGGTGACAGGCGTGTCGGCGGACGACCACACGGCTCTTGCCGGATCGCTTCGTGACCGGAGCGACCCCGCACAGCGCACGCAAAGCGGCGTACTCTCGCCGCTGGAGTGCATCCCAAGCCTCCGCGAGCAGCGCGGCGAGCGTGATCCTTCCGACGCCTGGCAGGGAGTTGAGGATCACGGCGTCACGCTGCTCGATGCCCTGCCCCGGTGCAGGCTCCTCGCCGTCGGCAGTCTCGGTCATGGGTTGGGATGCGGCGAGGGCACCGATCAAGCGATCGAGCTGGGCCTTAGCCTGCACGAGCTGGCTGTCGACCAGTCGAATGCGATCGATCAAGGTGCGGATGTGTGCCGTTGCGGCGTCGGTCGTGCCCGGCGCCACGGTGACCGGCGTGGCGCGCAGTATCGCGAGCACGCTCGCCGCATCGGTCTTGCGGATGCGGTTGTCTTTCAACACCCTCGCGATCGAACTCGCGCGTACGCGCGCGGCCTTTTGGGGTGTCGGCACGGCCGTCCACAGGTCGAGAAGCCACGGCGATGCGACATCGCTTTCGATGGCCAGCATCTGCGGAAAGTAGCGCCACAGTTGCTCTCGCATGCGGTTGGCGAGCCGCGTGCGCTCGGCCGTGAGGTCTTCCGTGATGCGCGACCACTCGCGCAACTCGATCACGGTTGGGTCGGCGAGGGCGAGCTTGCGAAAGGCATGCGTGTCGGTTCGCAAGGCCGACGCCATGGTCTCGGCGTCGCGGCTGTCGTCCTTGGCGCCCGCCATCGTGAAGCGATCCCGGAAGCGGTCGAGCTGCTTTGGGTTGATTGCGTAGACGATGAAGCCGCGCTCAAGCAACGTCTCGACGACAGGCCCGTGCGGAACTTCGATGCCGACCGCGATCTCGCCCGGCGTGGCGCCTGTCGTCGCGATCAGCCACGCACACATCTGATTGAGACCTTCGCCGCTGTGCAGGAAGATCTTGTAGCCGAGCCGCTTGCCGGCGCCGTCGGTCAACCAAACGTCGTGCTTCTCCGATGCCCAATCGACACCGGTGTAGAACTTCAGTTGCTCCATAAGTATCTCCAGGCTGGTTGGCGAGCCTGCACGACTGTGGTCGATCCCTGTACTGGCGCTCCGCCGAAAGGCGGGCGCGGTCTCCCCACTGGGCCTCTGGTCGTGGCCACCCGCCAGGGCACAGGTCCCCCCCAGGTGCTCAAGCCGCAAGGCTCGGCACAGGGGGCGATAGGTTGCTCCCGACGGGATGGCTCGGACGCTGATGCTTCAGTGATTCGGATTAAGCGCCCGGTCGTTGCTGATGCTACGTTTCGCTACGCTTCACTTCGCATCAGCAACGACCGGCACCACCTGCAACGTCAGAGGCCGTGGAAGAAAGGTACAGGGGGCGACAATGCTGATCAAACCGCTTGCAATCCCCGAAGTTAAGCTGATCCAACCCGAACGGATTGGGGATGCGAGAGGTTTATTCTCTGAGACCTACAAGAAGGGAATGCTACAAGATGCAGGGCTTGACCTGGATTTCGTCCAGGACAACCACTCCATTTCGCGAGCGGCTGGGACAATCAGAGGCCTGCATTTTCAGCTTCCCCCATATGCTCAAGCAAAGCTCGTACGCGTGACGCGTGGCAGCATTTTTGATGTTGCTGTCGACATCCGCAAAGGTTCGCCGACATATGGCTGTCATGTGTCGGCCATCATCTCAGCCGAAAATTGGGCACAGATCTTGATTCCTATCGGGTTCGCACATGGCTTGATGACCCTCGAGCCAAATACAGAAGTTCTTTACAAAGTAACCAATGCTTATTCCGCTCGCGTAGACGCTGGCTTGTTGTGGAATGATCCGAGCATTGCGATTGAGTGGCCTAAGGTTGTGGTGGAGCCGATACTATCCGATAAGGACCGGCAGCATCCGTTGCTTGACGACTTCAACAATCCATTTGAGTATTCGCTGTGACAATTAGAAAAACCGCTATCGTAACCGGGGGTGCCGGGTTCATCGGCTCGACCTTGGTACGCCATCTCATCATCGAGAAGGGATGGAACGTTACCAACGTCGACAAACTGACTTATGCGGCCAACCTGAATTCTCTGACCAAGGTCGCGAATGATTCGCGCTACCGGTTCGTTCAAGCCGACATCGGTGATCGCGCGGCAATGGATCGCGTGCTGGCCGAGATCAAACCCGATGCCGTGATGCATCTTGCTGCCGAGAGCCACGTAGATCGCTCAATCACCGGGTCCGCCGAATTCATAAAGACCAACATCGCCGGCACGCATACGCTGCTCGAAGCATCTCGAAACTATTGGGATACACTGGACGCTAGAGCCAGAAGCGACTTCCGGTTTCTTCATGTCTCGACCGACGAAGTCTACGGAAGCCTGAAGCCCGGAGAATTCTTCTACGAAACGACGCCATACAATCCACGCTCACCTTACGCGGCCAGCAAGGCGGCCTCAGACCATTTGGTCAGCGCCTGGGCCGAAACATATGGGCTCCCTGTTGTCATAACGAACTGCTCGAACAACTACGGACCCTACCATTTTCCTGAAAAACTTATCCCACTTGTGCTACTCAATGCACTGGATAACAAACCACTACCGATCTACGGCGACGGCCGTCAGGAGCGCGACTGGTTGTATGTCGAAGACCATGTGAGCGCCTTAACGCTGGCGTTAGAACGTGGCCAGATCGGTGAAACCTACAACGTCGGCGGTCGAGCGCCCCGTACAAATCTCACTGTTGCAGAGCAGCTGTGTGATGTTCTCGATGAACTGTGCCCCTGCAGCCTTCCCCGTCGCCGTCTCATCACGTTTGTCGCCGACCGGCCGGGCCACGATCGGCGATACGCCATCGACCCCGCTAAGATCGAGAGAGAACTCGGCTGGCGCGCACAAGAAACTTTCGACACCGGCATTATAAAAACTGTCAAATGGTACTTAAACAATGAAGACTGGTGGCGACCGCTCCGTACAAGCGTCTATGATGGGCAACGCCTTGGTCTTGTTGAACCGCCAAGAAGATCGAAATGAAGCAACATGCCATGATAATCGGAAGGCAAGGACAGGTCGCTCGCGCGTTGGCAGAATTTCTCCCTTCATCTGGACTAGATTGCACGATCATAGGGCGTCCTGAAATCGACATCACCGCCCAGACAGACATCATAGCAGTGATCGATCACATTCGCCCATCCGTCGTCATTAATCCAGCTGCCTTCACAGCTGTGGATCATGCCGAGGATGAGATTGACTTGGCCTTTGCAATTAACGCTACAGCAGCAGGTTGCATCGCCAGCGCCGCAGCTTCCTTTGGCATACCCATTATCCATGTATCGACCGATTACGTTTTCGACGGGACAAAAAACGTCCCATATGTCGAAACCGACGCCACCGCGCCTTGTGGGGTGTACGGCAAAAGCAAACTTGCCGGCGAGCTAGCGGTAACCGCTGCAAATCCCGCCCACGTAATTATCCGCACCTCCTGGGTATGCAGCCCATATGGCTCAAATTTTGTCAAAACCATGTTGCGCCTGGCAACCGAGACACCGGAATTGCGCGTCGTCGACGATCAATACGGGGCACCAACATTTGCCGCAGATATCGCAGCAGCCACAGCAATCATTGCACACAAACTGATCACCGGTCCGGTTGATGCGGGCCGATTTGGCACCTTCCATTTCGCCTCGTCGGAAGCCACCACTTGGTGCCGCTTCGCCCGCTCTATCATGGAGCAATCAGCACAGCGCGGCGGCCCAAGCGTTCCCGTGACCGCAATTACAACGCATGAATTTCCGACCAAAGTTCGTCGACCAGCTTATTCAATGCTAGGCACGTCCAAAATATTCAAGACATATGGGATCAGCGCACCCGATTGGCACAGCAGCCTCGGCACGTGTCTTGATCATTTGATTGGGCAGCGTCTTGAGCGCAACACATGATTAGGAAAAAGGCATGAAGGGCATCATCTTAGCCGGCGGTAGTGGCACCCGCCTCTATCCAGTAACGTTTGCGATCTCCAAGCAGTTACTACCGATCTATGACAAGCCCATGATTTATTATCCACTTTCCGTGTTGATGCTCTCCGGCATTCGCGACATTTTAATCATCACAACTCCGCATGATCAGTCCCTGTTCAAGTCGCTTCTAGGGGAAGGCCACCAGTTCGGCATCAAGCTGACGTATGCTATCCAACCCAAGCCCGAGGGGCTCGCTCAAGCTTTCATTATTGGTGCCGAGTTTATTGGTGAAGACCAGTGTGCGCTGGTATTAGGCGACAATATTTTCTACGGCCACGGCCTACCCAAAGCGCTAGCGCGAGCCCACACCAGAAAAGAAGGTGCAACCATATTTGCCTACGACGTAAGTGATCCAGAACGGTATGGAGTTGTCGCCTTTGACAAAGGCGGTCGCGCCATAAGCCTAGAGGAGAAGCCAAAGGCTCCGAAATCAAATTCGGCCGTCACCGGGCTTTATTTCTATGATGCCAAAGTCGTCAAATATGCACGATTGATCAAGCCTTCAGCCCGCGGCGAACTAGAGATAACCGACCTCAATCGTATTTACCTCGAAGCTGGCCAGCTCAATGTCGAACGACTGGGTCGTGGTTTTGCATGGCTTGACACCGGAACATTCGATAGTCTCTTGGAAGCCGGCGAGTTTGTTGCGACGCTTGAGCGCAGGCAAGGTCTTAAGATCAGCTGTCCAGAAGAGATCGCTCTGCGACTAGGTTTCGTCGACCCTGGCCAAATGGACGATTGGCTGTCAAAGCTTGGAAATTCAGAATATGCTAAATACGTTCACAGGATTCAAAAAGAGATACTCGCCAGATGCACCACACCGACATAAGACGAAAACACGAGACCGATGAATATCACTTAAGCTGAGTATCACATCGCAAGATCCTTAAAAGCTTACCATACTATAATTTGATGTAGCATCATCAGCACGTGAGTTCCGTGGACGAAAGACGTTTAGTGCGATGGATTTCTGGCTTGTGAAGGGATTCAGTCAATGCTAGGCCTTCGGCTGTTTTTAGGGTCTCTTTTGGCCGTGCTATTTGCGAGTAATTGTGCCCACTCAGAAGGGGTGGTGGATCGCTCAACATTGAGCCATAAACACGTGGCAGGCTATCAGGGTTGGTTTAATTGTCCAGAGGATGGTGGTAATAGTTGGCACCATTGGTTTCGCAATAAACCAGATGCCGATGCGCTGGTGGTAGATTTGTGGCCTGATCTTTCGGGGTTTGAGCCGGAAGAAGTCTGCCAAACTGGCTTAAAAACGTCATCAGGAAATGAAGCCAAGGTATTTAGTTCACAGTTCCCAAGTGTGGTGCTGCGGCACTTCCGCTGGATGCGCGAGCACGACCTTGACGGAGCGGCCTTGCAGCGGTTTGTGATCGCCCTCCAATCGCAAGAGGGGCAAAAGCGCCGTGATCGGGTGCTTCACAATGTCATGCGTGCAAGTCAGAGCGAGGGGCGCGCCTTTTTCGTCATGTACGACATTTCCGGCGCCGATCCCGACCGCTTTGTCGACACGACCCTGGACGATTGGCGGAGGCTGCTCGAAAGTGAACGACTTGCCGGTCATCCACGCTACTGGCACCACGGCGGCAAGCCGGTCGTCGCGGTTTGGGGGCTCGGGTTCAAAGGTCGACCCGGCTCGGTCGACCAGGCAAAGCGGCTTGTCGCCGCATTGCGCGCGACCCCTGGAGGTGTAACGCTCATCGGCGGAGTGCCCACCTGGTGGCGAACGCTCAGCGGCGACGCCAAGCCAGAACCGGGCTGGGCCGACGTCTATGCGCAATTCGACATCATCAGCCCGTGGAGCGTTGGCCGCTACGGTGATGAGAGGTCGTGGAAAATGCACTTGGTCAAGGCAGTCGAGCCGGATATCGAGGCGCTAGCCCTTAGCGGTCGCGGCACCAGCTTCATGCCAGTGATTTTTCCCGGCTTCTCATTCCGGAACGGGGGTGGGAACGACGAGGCGCGCTTTGACAAGATCCCGCGCCGCTGCGGCGAGTTTTATTGGATGCAGGCGCGCGATCTGCTAAAGAGTGGCAAGGTTACTATGCTTTACACGGCCATGTTAGACGAGTTCGACGAGGGGACTGCCATCATACCGGTCGCGGAGTCTGAAGAGGAGATGCCGCGAGGGGCAAAACTCATTACGCGCCATCAGAGTGGATGCGCGCAGCCGAGTGACTGGTATCTGCAGATCGCTGGTCGGATAAGTGGAGTGCTTCATGGCGAACGCGATCTACTCGAAAAACCTTTGTCATCAATGTTCTATCGGTGACGGGCTCGCTTTGGAACACTTTAGATAGGTGCGAATTGAAAAAGATAGGTGCGAATTGAAAACACTTTTTCTCGGATCATATGGTTTTGGCAATCTGGGCGACGAGCTCTGTCTCATAGAGGCCATGCGCAGTTTTCCGTCGTCAGAAGTCTGGGCATTTTCCGCTGATCCGAGTCATACGGCTAAACGAACAATAGTGAGAAATTTTATTACTGCGCGCCCAGAGCTGAAAACGCAATCATTTGATCGCGTCGTGCTGGGTGGCGGAGGCGTCGGTTTCTGGCCCAGCTTGCGCGACAGCATGCATTGGATGCAGACATGCCAGTGGACCAATCCTGATGTAGAGTTGTTCATCCACAATATTGGCGTCGGCTCGTTCAATAACGAAGAGTGGCAAAAGGACGAAGTTGCGCACAACATCTTCAAGAGCCTGAAATCTTTTACTGTCCGCGATCATGTTTCTCGCTGGATGGCTCTGGAGTGGAATTTCGAGAAGGGCAGCCCAGGCATTACTTTATACCCGGAAACAACCCTTGTTCCCGAAACGTTCACACTGCCAAATTTGGGGCATAGGCCGATTGGGTTTTCGATCACCGGCCAGAAGTCGATGCTCGATGCGCTTCACACGGATCGTGACCGGATTCGCGCCTTCATCAAGTCGCTTGGCGATTTCACGGCAGTGCCGATCGTCTCTACGTTTCAGGACGACAATTCCGAGGAAGATGACGTCAAAGGCTTCAAGGTATTTGCCGAGATGTTCCTCACCGGTCGACCAATCGCTCTACAGGAGATGCTTGATTTCGGGTGGTGGGACAACCAGTTGACGCCCTTGCGCCTGAAACATGTAATCAGCAAACTTGACATGCTTGTATCGCAACGCAAGCATAACGTGATTCATTCGATCGGCTGCAAGGTGCCATTTGTGGGCATCTTCCCCGATGTCGACGATTCGATCCTGCGGATCATGTTCTCGTTGCGGCACTTGGTACCGGAGCGCTCGACTTTTCTAGCGTTAGCAACTGGTCGCTACGGAAGATGACGCTTGCGGTCGAGGTTATGCCAAAAGCTGCCTTGAGGATTGGGTGTCCATTAACTTGGCTTATTGTCATCAACGCATCATCGACGACGTCCATAGTTCGCCAAACATACGGGATTATAGCTATGACGAAAGAAAAACCGTCACTGGATGAAATCGGAGTTTCAGAGGGAACTGATAAAAGTTCTCTTTGCCACAGCTACCTCGCGCATTATGAGCGTTTTGTTTGCAGATGGCGTGACGCGCCGATAACATTGCTCGAGATTGGTGTTTACAACGGTGCTTCCTTGCGCACTTGGCGCAAATACTTCAGTCAGGCCCGCATCGTCGGCATCGATATCGACCCGCGTTGCGAGCAGCACGCGACCGAGGGAATTGAAATTTTTATTGGATCACAGATTGACCCTCTCTTTCTCAAAAGCATCAGCAAAGATATGTTTCACGTCATCGTTGACGACGGCTCCCACCACGCTGACCACATACCGTTCACGCTACAGAACCTATTTCCGGCCGTCGTCGACGGAGGTTGTTATATTGTCGAAGATCTTCGTCCACCGAGCCAGACTGGGGAAAGCGAATATCGCAAGGCCGATTCGCCGCGACCGAGCGAAATGTTCGCGGAGCATTTCAAGACTGTCGCGGTCCGCGACCCGTCACCGTACCACATTGTGGAGGCGTTCCCGGGAGGCGTTGCTCTGTGGAAACGGCACAGATATGATGCTGCGGAGAGAATAGAGAAAGCGCGGTCGATCCTATACGCGAACGAGATTGTCAACCCAGAAGCCTGGTATTATTTTGCGGCCTTATTGAGGGATTCGGGTCGGAAAGACGAGGGGATGGAGGCAATCGAGCATGCCATTTTGCTCGGCGGGGTATCGCCGAAATACAAAATGTTGAAAGATAGTATAATGTAGGCCCTCGGCAATTGATTGTGCGGCAGATAAGGTTGATTAACTGACTATAACCACATAAGGATCGTTCAGACGGTAAGGTCGAAATTTCGTTCAATTGGCTAGCGAATCAGCAAGGAATGCAAACTCCTCCGCAAGTACTGACTTTTTTGTTTCTTCGCTAGCACCCTGCAAAGAATGTTTGCCATCGTAGGGTAGCAATCTGGCTTGGCCCCCCGACGTATTCACGCGCTCGACTAGCCATTGCGATTGGACGAATGGAACATCCTCGTCGCCTCTGCCATGAATTGCCAACAGTTTGGGAAAGCGCCAACCTTCCGGCGCTTCACTCAATCGTAGCGCCCGGAGCCTGCATTCGGCCGGATCTGCACTTCCGACCAAGCGGCAGATCGGCGAAACAAGATTTTGTGGGACGTCGACCAGATTGACCGGACCGAACCAATTCACGACGCAATCGAATGAAACCGGCGCATTTGGAAACAGCGACCCCGGATCAATAGCACCTAGCTTGACTGCGATCTGCCCTCCCGCCGAATGGCCAACGAGGCACAGCTTGTAACGCTTGGCGCCGATCTGAGCGATAACCCACGATATAGCGTCGGCGACGTCGTCCAATTGCGCTGGCCAAGCATGCGCTGCGGTTCCGTCCGCCAACCGGTAGTTGACACTTATGGCGTAATACTCCTTTTTGCTGAGCTGCTCGCAGAAATGAAAATGGGGTCGCTTGTCCCCGGCCGACCACCCCCCACCGTGGATGAGAACGACGATCCTCGCCACACCATCCGCCGGTGGCATATTCGGCGAACAGAAGTCGAGAGTTTGCTGCGCTTCGCCGCCATATCTCTGATCGATAACCACGTCGGCGCGCACAATGGAGGCACATGCGCACCATGCTAGGGCAAACAACGCTATCGCGCTATGGCTGACGGTCAGAATGCTCATGCCTTACTGGGCCTCTTCTGCGGTTTGAGTGACGGGCGTAAGATCAACCTCCAGCGTGATGTGAGGCGGCACTTCGATAGAACCGAGGGTCGAGAAGGTCCATGCGTCGCCCGATGGCAGGAAACCCGACCGCTGATAGATGTCCCGGCAGACAATGTTGGCCGCGGTTTCGGTAACGGTCGCCACGGCTTCGGAGTATCCTGCCTGGAGAATCAAACCCGCGACGTATCGTGCCACAGTCGTCTCGACTTCGAGACCGATCACGCGGCAGCTCATCACGAACTGCATGATATCGCGCCCGGACACGATCAACACGCCGACCAAGCCATATGCGGTATATATATCCGCGACTTCAAACACGACGAGGTAACCGCCGCTTTTGAAATGGCTCGTCATTTCCGGCTGGGACCAGCGTCGGCCATTAGTGTTGAACTGGTTTGTCTTGTTGATAAGCTCAAAGGCCCGCGCGAACCGGGAATTACTGTCATTCGCGACGATGGAAATCCGCACTTTGAGGCTGAGCGACAACAGAAAATCGTCGCGCGACATCGCCTTCATATCGGAGTTGCGTTTCGACTGCGCTTGGATCATTTCCGTACGCTTTTTCGATTCGTCCGTTACGACGGCCACCTGTGTTTCAGGTGATAGTAGCAAAACGCGTTTGACCGTGTAGGGGTTTGAGCCCAGCACGCGCATGTCCGGAAAGACCTTTTGCATTGAGGCTCGCTCGACGGGGTTATCGTCGATGTAGACCACATTCTTGGGCAGCAGGTTGACATCAGCAAGGATGTCGCGCATGTTTTCGACCTTGGGATCCCAATTGATCCGCACAGCCGCGAAATCGCTCAAGAATATTTTGCGGCCGACTATCGCCGACCATTGCGACCTGACCGTCTCCTCCGAATTCTTGCTGATGATACCAAGTAGGATACCGCGTCCTTTTAGCGTCAACAGAGCTTCGATGTACCCGAGTGGCCATCCCTCGATTTCGACGGGATTGCTGTCCTGCTCGCCAATGATGCCTTTCCAAAGCGTATCGTCGAGGTCGGTTACTACGAGCTTCACGGTGTCGCGTTGCTCTAGCGTGGCCTGTGCCGCGAGGATTTCGCCCCACATCACTTCAATGAATTCATTAACCGTGGTGGCATACTGTATCGTTGACTTGATTGGCGGTTCTATGCGGTTGAGGTCGCGGGCATAGTCGTAATCCGCCATGAACGATGCATGGTTGGTTGCGAAAACGCTATCGTCCATGAAATACCGCTTGCCGTAGGACGAAGCAATCGCGTCAATATCTATGAAATAACAGTTTCTTTTAGCGCTAGCAATCTCCTCCATTTCGCGGTTGAGCAATTCAAACACGCCACGAAGCGTTTCTGTGCCGTGCGCGCCCAATAGACGCCCTTTCGAATTGAATTGCGGAACGATGAGCGAAAGCAGAAATGTCTGCAGCCCGTGCATCGTATTGTGTGTCATTACGTTGTCTAAATAGAATCCAAGACGCCCTCGCATGCTATTGATGAGGTCTATTCCTGCCGTTTCACATGACAAAAACCGATTAAGCATTTCATCTTGCGCTAAAAACCGGAGTGGAACGTGCACAACTTGGAATGTGTATTGATTCGCATCTGCCTCGGCTACAGCAGCAACATTGGCGCTGTTGTTGACAAGATGGAAATCAACCTCGCTACCCGGCCTGATGTGTGGCAGAACCTTAACCCAAGGCTCCACAAAACAAGATCCAATTAGAAGCGCTTTTACAGGCGTGTCGCTATTAGCCCGAGCCAAGTCTATCGGCCGAAAGTAATGGTAATTAGATATTATATTATTATATTCGTCAACTTTTTTTCTCAAGCAGAGGGCTTTTGTATTTTGAATAAATTCATCCATCTTCGCCAATTCGGCGATCACAACTTCTATCGAAGCTAACGAGCGCCAGTGTGCCAGCGACTGTTCGCTACTCGGCTGGCGCCCGAGCATCAGCTTCATCGTATTTTCGACGAGATCGCGGTCGAGCATCGATTACTCCTTATCAAAAGCGGTTCATTGGGGTTAGTGACTTTGGCGGCGCCACTAGACGATCGCCGTTACTCACCTCGTCTCGTCGGCTGCTCGCCTGTACATGTCGTCTGTGCGCACGATATCATCTTCGCCGAGGTAGGTGCCGATCTGCACCTCGATCAGCTCCAACGGCACCTTTCCTGGGTTCTCCAGCCGGTGCCACTGCGTGGCGAAAATGTACACGCTTTCATTCTCACGCACGAGCTTGTCGGTATCACCGATCGTCACGCGGGCGGTGCCATGAACGACAATCCAGTGCTCGGAGCGATGATGGTGCATTTGCATCGAAAGTTTGGCACCTGGCTTGACGTGCAGAAGCTTCACCTGAAAACGGGGCGATAAATTGAGCGTCTCAAAAAAGCCCCAAGGACGGTGATTGCGGAGGTGTTGTTCGTGCTCTTTGCGTCCAGTACTTTTTAGTTCAGCAACAACTTTCGATACGTCCTGTGCTCGATTGCGGTCGGCGATGAGTAAGGCGTCAGGTGTACTGACGACGATCAAATCCTTCAACCCGATAGTCGTTACCAATGCACGGTCAGAGTGAACGTAAACGCGCTCACTATCTAGAAGGAGCGCGTCTCCGTTTACGTAGTTGCCACTCTTATCATGCTCCGCAATATTCCACAGCGACGACCAAGAACCAATATCGCTCCAGCCAACGTCGATAGGCAAAACGACGGCTGATGCTGTTCTTTCCATCACGGCGCAATCGATTGAGATATTCGGTGATTGGGAAAAAGCAGCGCGATCAAGTCTGGTAAAATCGAGATCTACCTCCGCGCTCGCTAACGCCTTCTGTGCGGCTTCGAGAATTGTAGGTTCAAAGACTGCCAGTTCGTCGATAAATTTTCCCGCGTTCAATGCAAAGATACCGCTATTCCAATGATAGCGCCCCTCTTGCAAATAGCGCTCGGCTATCTCCCGATCTGGCTTTTCGCAAAATGCTGCGACAGTAAAAGCATCATTTTCCGTGCCGACCTGATCTCCTTCTTTGATGTAGCCATAACCGGTGTGGGGCTCCGTTGCTTTAATGCCGAATAAGACCAGCTTTTCCTGCTGGGCAATTTCCACGCCGCGCAAAACAGCATCAATAAAAAGTGACTGATTCTCAATCACGTGGTCGGAAGGCATTACCACAATGACCGCTGAAGGATCATCCTTAAGCGCAGTGAGCGCTGCGACCGCAATGGCTGCAGCTGTGTTGCGAGAGACTGGCTCAAGGAAGATCGCTCTGGGTGTACAGCGCGCAGCATCTATCTCGGCTTTAACCAGAAACCGATGGTCGTTGTTCGCCAGGATAATTGGCTTTCCGAAGCCGTCGTTCGAGCTGAGCCGTTTGAGAGTTGCTCCAAGCAAGCTTAGCTCGCCTCCATTTAATTTTATGAACTGTTTGGGATACATGCTTCGCGAAAGGGGCCACAATCGGGATCCAGAACCGCCTGATAGAATCACCGGTACTACTTTACTCATGACATCAGTACGCATAACACCCTCCAACATAAAACCATATTTTGTCAAAACCTGAATACACCACGACTGCTACAGAACTGCAACAGTCGATTAACGGGCAATTGTCGCAGTCCGCAGCGATCAGTTAACTAGCCGCTCTATATGCATTAGTCTCGTAAGCATAGCCTGTCCCGCGGCTTCTGCACTGTAGCGCCGCTTAATCAACTCGTGACCTGCAATAACTTTCGTTGACACCACGGGATGCCGCCCTCTAATCGCAGTCAGTGCGTTCGCAGCTGCGTTGAGGTCAGGCTCGGCCCACTTGCAATTTTGGTGATAAGGATATGATCCCGCCGACACCGGGATAAGTTTTGATGGTATTGGAAACGAAGTGGCTTCGGTAACGAATTCAGATGAGCCAGACCATGACGTCGCAACCACAGGAGTGCCGATCAACATGGCTTCTGCAATGACCCTTCCGAATCCTTCGGATCGGTGGAGCGACAGAAAGCAATTAGCTCGTGCAATTAAGCCTCGCATCCGAGATCTCGATATGTCTTCATCCCATATCAATATCCGACCATCAACCGCCGCTGAATTCCTAAGATCAGCATAATCCCTCAAATTATTGAGTCCATTTATTGTTTTTATAACAAGCCGCGCCTCCAGATCCGTACGATTAAAGGCTCTAAGAAAAGAATCCATACTGCCTTGTGGGTTCTTTCGGCCCACAAATGAATTAAAGTCTATTGCGCTGAGCACAACAAACTCTCTATCGGAAATCGAATCGCAGCCATGATCAACTACATCGTATGAATTCAAACAAACTATCGGATCCATTAATTGGATGCTTGTAGCCTCAAGGCCACTATACGCTGAGAGACAAAAAGCGGATGGCGCCCAAACCTCGTTCATAAAACTGAATAGTCGGGAGCAGCCAATCGGTAGATGTTCAAGCTCCCAAGGCCAAACGCCAATACTAAAGCGGTTATCAAAAAACGATGCACCCTTGGTTGCATGCAGCTTTAGTGTCTCAAACCAAGGCAAGCAAATTATGTTGATTGGATAGATAGGTCGGCTACAAAAGTACCTTTCGAGACGGCTCTCAGTGCCGCTAATTTTGCTTTGTTTCGTCTGCACGTCGCAAATCGCAAGGGGCACACCAGCCTGCTCTAAGATTTCGGCAATGCTCCGCAGATCTTCGCCTAGTCCCATAGTAGCGGATGCAAAACCAATCAGGTTTACCCCCGTTTTAAATTCATGATGTTGGAAAGAGGGGCTATGGTGAGTTTGACGTTTACGTTCTTCGACCGATAGGAAAGTCCAGAGCTTCAACGCTGGGACGGCCCTATCATAAAACCAATCATCCTGTAGTTTGCGGTCGCTGGGCGCCCCAAGGCGCTCGCCAAAACATTCTATCACGTGGCGTTGAAGTCTTGAAGCATATCCGCAAGAGGGTTCACGCAAAAATTCAATGCAGCTCGCATCGAGAATCATATCCTGATACTGGAACCTACCCAATATGATTGCATTCATGAGAAGCTTCTCAACAGGTGGCGATCGTCCACTCACTGGGTCAGTAGATAAAAATTGTATTTCTTCCCAGAGCATCGATTGACGAAATCGTGTTGCCATTTGTTTAAGAACCGCTTCGGTGTCGATTGCTGACAGACTATCCAGAAAATGGGAAACGATAATCGTATGGAGAAGCAAGAGGATTTTGACTGGAACGGTCCTTGCGTTCGCCGCAAGTTGCTAGAATTCTAAACACTTCATCCGGGGAGTGTTCACCCGTTTCCAGCGCCTGAGCGTATCGAGTTAAACCATCTTCATCGGCCCAACGGCCAAGCAAATAGTAATAGCAGCAATCAACGAAGCGGTTGTAACCAAGAGCTTCCAGGTTTTGGCGCAGCCTAAGAGCCGACAAATTCCTCAACACCTGTTCATCTGTCCAAACGACGGGATTTGCCAGCAATCCGTGAATGCTTTGAGGGCTTTCGTCCAACGGATAGCTGTTAATCTCAATGACACAGCTACAGATAACTAGTTGCGTTGCGGCTTCCACAAGCTCGACGTCGTAGCTGCTAGATGGGATCAAAGTAGTTAGTCTTGCACAAAAACCGTGATATCCGTGTCCAAGTCCTCCTTCGAGTAGGTCAGGCCTAAAGATATCTGCAACTGTTTCGGCCAATATCTCGTTCGCTTTTTTTATTTGAACTGTCGCAGGCATGGACCTCGCAGGGTAAATTACCCATCCTTCTACTTCTGCACGCTCATTAACTCGTTCAATTTTTCCGTTCATACGGACCTCGTTATATAAATATCGACTATTTCGTTGTTGCAGCCTCAATGTGCGGCTCCAAAGCAGCCATGATCCTATTTACGGTTACTTTCCATGAAAATAGTGAAGCCTGCTTTCGACATTCGCTTTGTATCTCAAGATTTTTCTTAGGCCTTCGTTGGACGACCTCAGCTACTGCGCGGCTAAGATCAGACACAGAGTAAGGGTCAAAATAATAGCATGTATCACCCCCAACCTCTGGAATACTAGACGTCCATGAAGCAATACAGGGAGTACCTAATGCCAAGCTCTCGACAATAGGGAGACCGAAACCTTCGAAATATGAAGGGTAGATACTTGCCTCAGCACCCATTAGAAGTGCGCATTTTTGTCGTTCAGTAACAAAGCCCGGGAAGATAATTCTTCCGTTGTCCTTCGCGAACCGGATACTGGGGGCTAGCTCCTCGTGATCCATCAACCAGCCCATTTTGCCAGCGAAGACAAATTTATGGGTCTCCATGAATTCCGGGAAAAGCTCAAGCATCTCTATAATTCGCATAATATTTTTCCTAGGTTCGCGAGTTCCTAAGATTATGAAGTATGGCTCAATGCGCCCTGGATCGATCGAATTTTTAGCAGCGATGATATCATTCTGATCCCACTGGAAGCCATTGAGAAAAACTGCAAGTTTGCTCTCAGGGATGCCAAAATATTGCTTTACGTCTTCCAGAGTCGCTTGTGATACGCAACCAGTCAAGGCGTTACTTTGGACATCGTCATAAAAGGCATTCATGTGATAGTCGATGTTTTCAGCTGTGTGAAATTGCGGCACGATAAGTGTTGACAGGTCGTGAATAATACTGCACTCAACATCAAAAACTCCACGCACTCTTTTAATTGAAGGAAACAGCCCTACCTTTATTTTTTTGTTGTTGGCGACATCTACTGCTCCAGCATTAGCTGGCCCGGAAAAGAAGAAGTGCTCAAGGAACTTGCCGCTATTGCGTTTCAAAGCGTCTTCGACATACTCTTGAGTCAATAGTCGGTGTTCAAAAAAAAATCCGGTGTTGTTGGGATGAATGCGAAGTAATTCACGCGATAAATTTGCAGCAACAACGGGGATCCCAGTCCAGTTTTCTTCGAATAAAGATGATGCTTCGATGTAATATTGTACCTCTTGCATTGGACGACCTTGTTGTTCGATGGGGTTGAGAACTGCCACCTGGTGCCATTAAGTTGATATGAAGCTTTTTAGCGCGGTCGCACTATCATAAATAGAAGACGCACTCGGTGGCTTCCGTGGTGTCCATCGCTTCTGACCACATGCCACGTGGAGGAATTCAGCCAACGCCAGCGGCTCGGGGCAAGCGGTGTTGAAGAAGCGTTCTCCAAATTCGTCATGCGTTCGGCGCTGTATTGGTTCTGTTGCAGCAACTGTCATGCACACCGTGCCGTTAAAATCTTGCCCACTGGGCGCAATCAGAGCAGATCCTATCCCGAGTGCATCAAAACGCTGGAGCGACCATTTCCACTCAGGATCAGCTTCTTGGAGCAGAGCGATTTGGGTTATCTGCTGAATAAATTCAACACCACTAGCGCCCGGCGCTCGGACAATAAAAAATTTTTGCAGAACTTCCGTAATGCCACGTGCTTGGTGCCGCAATCGATTTACAAGTGAATCAATATTTGCAAGACTAGAATTGTTGGCGTTGAATGGATATATGAAGATGGCATGGTTAAAATGTTTCATAATTTGGAATGTCACCAGTGTAGTTACGATGTCGGGCACGTTACTTGCCGGATCAGCAAGATTCCAAGGTACTAGGATTCCTGGACGTGGAGCTAATTGGTTATTTAATTTCCTATCCCAGGCCACAAGCAACCGGCTAAAATCCCGCGATGTCCGCACCTGTTTCCTCAGAATGGCAAGGCGCCAAGCATCTTGGTTGAATTCCTCGACTGAGGAAGCGAGGAGGCTTTCTGGGTGTCGAGCGTATTGGCTCGATATGAGGGAGCTGAAATCACTTCCAGAATAAAGATCTGCAGCCGTAATCGATTCATCGGCAACAATAGTCTCTACTGTTTGGTTGTCAATTGTCGTCGGCATTCTTCCGCCACCCCAGGATATTCCTTTTCGGAACGCAGCTGGCAAAACGGTATTAGAGGCGAATGGATTGCGCGATACAAAGGAGCCTACTTCAGACGACTGTTCTGTGTTGATGAAAATGTTCGGGGTGCCTCGAAGCACTTTGCTTTTTCTTGGTGGCCCGAGGCGAAGGTGGACCACGTCGCTGAGGCGGCGACCGTACTGACTTGCGGCATCATCAAGTTGCCGAAGGCTTTGAGGGGCGTAAAATATTTCGGGAGCCGCTGAAATAAGAGTATCGATGGAGACAAGGTTGAGCGCTTCGGCGAGCGCTCTTATCTGCGCTTCGTAACCAAGTAGGGATTGCGTACCCGAAATTCGCCCCACAGGCTCAACGCAATTACAGAACAGTGAATAGTCTAACGGAGCGCTACAGACGACGATTGGGTCTCGTTTTTCGTCCATCGTTATCATCTCCATGCAGCATTTACCACCGCCGCAGCCCAAGACTAACAGCTTCCGGTCCGCTCTTACAATCATGAGGTGAGTAATACAGCGAATTTAGGGGCGCGGCATTTAGTTTCACAGAAAAACGTTGAGGTTTATCCGTAGCCAACGGTAAGTCCGAACTATTCACAGCTCACTGCGGGATGAGGTGATGTGCGGCAACGAAGGCGGTGGGATGGCTTAATGTTCTGGTGTCGAAGCATCCCCCGCAGCCGCCAAGGGCACCACCGATACATCACTATTCAAATTACTCCTTTTCTTCGTACACACCCGGCCAACGCCTAGCCCGGCTTTCTCACTATGGATGAGGGCATCGGGGCTGCGAATCAGAGAAAGTTGTTGTGCGAGAACGACTTGATCTGAGCCAGCAGGGATCCCCGATGCCGACACACTGTAGACCGGATTC
>Ga0247837_1001438_pt1 | contig 49291 bp, 57 predicted proteins | sample LaCtaG_2_FD_187115 | JGI IMG/M metagenome (GOLD analysis project Ga0247837, IMG submission 187115) | Freshwater microbial communities from meromictic Lake La Cruz, Castile-La Mancha, Spain - LaCruzMarch2015_14.5m | ecosystem: Environmental > Aquatic > Freshwater > Lake | place: Spain: Castile-La...
AACACCCTAACACCCTACCCACTTACTTCTATGCACAGCACACTGCCTTGCAAGCTCTCCATATGTTCAGACCTGCAGTCTATCAGAGACTAACTATCTATCACAATCATGAAACCCACAGTGCAAGTCTTCCAACACCTTGATAACGTGTGCCTTGGCCCAAATCACCAGTCATATAGACTTTATTCGAACTCCGTCCTCCAATATCACCTACTGTAAGAGTTAGCCTGGATGTAGGGGCTGCTGCTTCCAAGCCTCTCTCTGTATGTCAAAGAATTGGATATAGGACTTTGCGACGCTCACTAACTTGTTAATCGGGGACTGTAGTGCTTGCTTAGGTGCCGCTACTTTGCCACTGGCTGTTTCGTCTATGTTGTGGGTGGCAATTAGACTCTTCAAACTGGACCAAAGTTGACTGGCTGGCCTGAGGCTGCACAGTTGGTGTAAGTGTCCGCGGAGTGACTGTGTTCCCGGCTTTGTCTGAGTTAGAGTTCTCAGATAAGGAGGATACTAAACATCAATATACCATAAGTCGCCCTTCATTACTAGTGCTAGCTGCAAAAAGACTGAAAGCCGAGCCGCAGAGTGCCTTCTTGGCTTTGCTGGTATAGATGCACTGCATCAAAGATTGGGAGTACCACAGCGGAAACGCCCAGAATGCCTGCCAGGATGAAAATGATGAGTGAACTGCGATTGTACTTGTCCACTAGCCACTTGACCACTATCACGCCGAACAATGAGCCTAGGATGCTGACAACTGTGAAGAACAGGGCGTACTCGAGCTGCAGTATTCCCTGGATGATATACTGTAGAGTGGAAATCGAAGCTCCGAAGCACACCATGAAGATAGCGGTGGCTGCAGTGGTCTGGGCGTGCACGTTATAGGCGAGCAGGACTGGCCCTATGATAACTCCGCCTCCTATACCCAGCATGGCTCCGGCTAGACCCGCTGCAAAGCCGCACAGTCCCAGTCCTATGATACTCCGAGAAGTCCAGGGCATATCGCCAGGTTGTAAGTCTCTTCCTTGCGCCAGTTTGCGCATCATCAGCCAGCCGAAGACCGCTTGCAGCAGCGCACACACCAACGAGTAGCCTGCAAACAGTAGCCAATATCCAATAGTGCATGTCTCAATTCCTAGAAAGGAGGGGTTTGCTTTGCTACCGGCGCAGAAGGCAAAGAGTAAGGCTACGCAGTAGGTGAGAGCCAGGCCAGCCAAAGAGCCAGGCGGAAGCAATGGCTCCTTGGGTCCACTTTCAGTCTGCAGTAGAGGCACTTTGGCAGCCTCTGTTTCCGCTTTGAAGACACGCAGTCCTTTCTGGAATGAGGTCACACACATGTAGAGCAGCAAAGTCGCCAACATGACAAGTAACAACCATGACGGAAACACCACATTCAGAATAACTCCATAGATCACGCCTGCCAGCATACCAGGCTGCATAAGCATCGCCACCTCGTAGTCCACTAGACTCCGTGTCGATCCTGGCCGGTGACTGCTCATCTTCGCCAAGTAGGCAGTGCCAGATCCCACAGTAGCAATTGTGAGAGAAAGGGCAACTGACTGATGAGTTGAAAACAGAAACACAGTGATAAGTAGTGGGATCATTATCACCCCACCGCCTAGACCTGAGGCGTTGGCCATGCCAAGCAGCAGGAAAATCAGCAATGTGCCCAGGTACTCTTGCCAAGCGAGTGGCCACAGGTTCTTGTGCTTGCAGGTGCCGTCTGCGCACTGCTGCAAGTCTCCGCAGTCTGAGTTGTGGGTGCACGCTGCTGCCCCCAGAAGTAAGATCAGCAGCACCCAAACGCGTACCATAAAAAAACTTCAAGCCAGAAAAACGAGGTTATGCTACTTTGCAGCGCTTAGTGCTTCTTGATTGTCCTTTCAAATGATTGTCCTTTCACATCTCCACGCTCAGATACTCTCCTTCCTGTGAAATCATAATAGAGAGCGGACACAATTGAGCCTGAATTGCTAGATGGTCGCCTTAGTGCGTCCATAGACTAACTTGCCCAGCTTCCCGCTACTGGAGCGAAGAAGATGGTTTTCGCTGTGCATGTACTTCATTTCCTCTTCCAGTCGCCGCACCTCCGCACTCATCTCGCGCGCATCGTTTCTGGCTTGCCGACGAGACTGCTCGAGATTGGCGAAGTCCCGGTCCTGCAGCTCTGCGAGATGTCTCAGCTTCCCTACGCTGGCTTGCAGACCTTCAATCTCGTCTTCACCTCTTTGCGTGGATTTCTGTAAATCATTTCGCAGTGTTTCCGTTTCTGCCTCGAGACGTCGGACTCGAGACTCTCTCTCAGCCAGTTGGGTATTCAGCTGGGTCAGACTGCTCTGCTGTTCCTGCCGCAGTAGAGCGGAGGTGCGTTGCTGTTGGTCCAGCAGGCGGGTCTTCTCTGCTCGAGCCCTGTCGACGTCATGCTGGAGTCGAGCCAGATGATGCTGGCGCGTACTTTCCAGCTCCACAGCGAGCTTCCTCTGTGCTCCCTGCAAACGCCCAGTCTCATCCGCTCGCTTGGCCTTCAGACTCAGCAACTCCCTTCTCAGTTCAGCTGCTCTGTCAGCCTCCTGCGCCCAACTGTGCTGACTTTCACGTAACAGACTACTACTCGCCAACACTTCAGCTTCCCTGAGTTTCTGTTCAGCCTCTACTCTGGCTTGCAGTTGAGTCCGCAGATCAGAAAGGTCTCGGACGTTGGTGCTTAGAGTAGTGGCGAGGTCTTGTCTGAGCACAACGAGGTGGGCTTTGAGGGTCTGCACTTCGCGTTCATGCGTGTTTTCGCTGAGTTGGAGACGGTCATAGGCCTGAGTGATGCTGGCTTCATGTTCTCGCTCGACAGAGACTAAGCGCGAGGTGGGTCTTTCAGTGAGTGTAGTGCGGGCAGTGCTGGATCCACTCTTTCTCAGCGGCTCTGAGGCTTTGCGCTCTGTCATTTCCGTAAAGATGGAGATCAAGCTGTTCGCTGAAAGTCCGTTGGACGAGTTCAGCGTGGTGGAGCGAAGGCGTAGTGCCACTCCTGGAGCCTTCCGCGCTTCTAAACCAGGAAGCGGACTAAACCCTCGACAGATGTTTTCCTCCGCGCTACGAAGGACGGACTTGCAGCCTCCCCAGTATCTTCAAGTGGCAGAGGCCAAACGAAGCACAGATGTACCACTGCTGCAGAGTGCCTCGCACCACAGGTCCTACACACAGACTTCTGAACCAACGCCTTATGCCTCCATGTGGTTCTCGAGTAGTGCGCAATTCCAGGATGTCACGAACGCGCCTAAGGACACATACAGGACTATGTACGAACGAGCTGTGGTACGCCATGCAGAGGACAAACAGCGGTGGGCCCTGGAGCGGCAGGAGTTACTGGGGCGTGTACAGCATCTGGAGGGAGCCCCAGCTGCCCGAGACTCCCCTACCCACTACCTAAGGCGCATCAACCAGGAAATCGAGGACCTGAAAGCTCGCTTGAGGACTTCCGAACAGCAGAACGCTGCCATTAGAGCGCGCAGTCGAGCCAAGGCTTAACATTACGTGCAGCACTCCATATGCTTCTCTTCCTTCTCCAGCACCACTCGCGTGTGAAGGGACTTTTCCCGAGGCGCTCCCTGGCCGAAGCGCTGGATCAGCAGTCTCGCCATTTGCGTGAAGGCCGCCTCGACCTGGTAGGCGCTCTTCGCACTGGTCTCTATGTGTGGCAAGGAGAGCTGCGCTGCCTTCGCCCTAGCTTCTTCTTTTTGCACCCCGTCACTGTCCCACACGTCACTCTTGTTTCCCACTAGCAGCTTCACTGTGCGGTGCTGCTCATACTTCTGCACCTCTTCCATCCAGTCATCTACGTGTTCGAAGCTGTCGCGATTGGTTAGATCGTATACGAGCATCACTCCATCAGCACCTCGATAGTAGGCATTGGTGATAGTGCGAAAGCGCTCTTGACCTGCTGTGTCCCACTGTGTGTAAGATACAATTTGCAGCTTCACAGTCTGTCCGTCCACCTCGACTGTCCGGAAACGGAAGTCTACGCCAATAGTGGCGATGTAGCTTTCGGTGAAGGTGTCGTCAGCGAAGCGCAGCAGCAAGCAAGACTTCCCCACACCCATGTCTCCGATCAGCACGACCTTGAACAGGTGATCGCTGTCTGGCGCCTACTACTTCTTTGGCACCGCCATCTTAGCAAACGTCCTAGACAGCTGGACGCCTCAAATCATCTGTCTGCTAGAACACCGCAGGCTGTATATTAGACTTATCTAGATGGTAAAGGGACACTGTGCAGCATTTGGAATTGCAATTGTGTGTTACTCTAATAGTAGCGAGTCAGCAAGACAAGCTTCACTCTCACTAGTGAGTTCAGCGACTCCGGCGAAGAGTGTGAGTGGATACAGTGGAGATATAAAAAAGCCAATGGAAGAAAGGGAGGAATGCGGAGGAAAGCGGGCAGGGAGGCAGCGCGGTGCTTTGGAGTTGCTGGCGGGTCGCAACGGAGCCTGCTGCGAGTCAGACCAGCTGAGGTGGAGGTCACCCGGGAGTTTCAAGAGCGGGGTAGAGTACGCGGGAAAAGTGGAGGACAGTCCACCAAGCCAAGACTCGAAGGAGCACTACTTGGCTCCTCGTTAGAGCCCTGCTTAGCAGTCCCGTCTCGCAGAGCTATTAGCTTTAGCAGAAATGGCTGGGACTGTTAGTTACTTCCCGCCCCCGCCTAATACGCACGAACTACAAGCAGAACTGCAGAGTTGACTTTTTGAGAGCCGGAGCTTGCGACTGAGTCCACTAAGCGCTTGCATCGTCTTTCTATCCGCTTCCATCTAATTCCCACATCTGAATGTCCGACCTCCCTCCCTTACTTCACTGTGGAAGAGTTGACAATGACACAGGTGAGGAGAGCTAACTTAACGGTAGGACTTCTGTCTCTTGCTACGGGCTCCTCTGCCACCAAACTTCTTGGGCTCCTTGCGCCTCGGGTCTGCCACTAGTAAAGTGCGGTCGTAGTCTGTGAGCAGGTCCTTGATGTAGCGCTTCGCCTCCTCATCCACGAACTTGTGGAAAAAGGCCACCACTCCCTTGGCAATGGCCTGCCGAATGGCGTAGATCTGAGAGACATAGCCGCCTCCACGCACTCTCACGCGGATATCCACCTTGGAAAAGCGGGTCTGGCCCAAGAGGAGCACAGGCTCGAGCACCTTTGCGCGCAGGATTTGAGGCTCCACCAAGTGCAGAGGGACTCCGTTCACTCGGATCATGCCTCGGCCCTTGGTCACCAGCGCTGCTGCTGTGGCGTGCTTTTTGCGGCCGTAAGTCTGCACACTCTCCAAGTTCGGGGGAAGGTGAGTCTGCACGGGCTGAGCCATTTTGAGCCACTACTACTATGCCTCTCAGGACACTGTGCCACTCCAGTCGCCTGGCCCACTAGGCATGAGACCACTTCCTATTTAATGGATGCGCGCTGTCTATGGACGCTTAGAGTCTGCGACCTCTGTGGCCTCCCTTGCGCCGCACCGAGTCTGTAGGGATAGGAGTGACATCCTCAATCCTGCCAATCTTCATGCCGTTCCTAGCCAGGGCCCGCAGAGCTGACTGCGCGCCTGGCCCGGGGGTCTTGCTGTCAGTGCCACCACGTGCTCTGATTTTGATGTGGAGAGCGTTGATGCCCATGTTCTTCAGGCGCTCGCACACGTCTACAGCCGCCAGCATAGCTGCGTAAGGCGAGCTCTCCTCACGATCTGCACGCACCTTCATTCCTCCAGTCACCCGCACCAACGTCTCACGACCAGACAAGTCAGTGATATGGATGAAGGTGTCGTTGAAGGAGGCGAAGAGGTGGCAGACAGCGAACATCAACTCATTGGTCGGGTTCAGAAGCAAGGCCGGCGTCTCCTCTACTACTGCCAGGACCACCTTCTTTTTACCCTTGGACTGCTTGGTGGTGCTGGCCATCTTGAGCTTTTCCAATCATTCGTTCGTTGGCACTGGAGAGTGTCTCGATTTCGATACAGTTTCAAGGGCTGGACCCCACCTCGGCCTATTTGCCATAGACTACTGCAGCTACCCTCCCTCAAGCCTTCATTTCACTCAGATCTTCAGAGTAGATGTGAACGGAAATGTTAAGGTTTCAATCTACCGTTAAGCTCATGTCCTTCACCAACTGTCTATTCCGCTCGAGACAGAGGAACCGACTTTAAAATGGCTATTAAGGCAGTGCTAGAGTTCGCTGTGGGGCTGTCTACCTTCAGAAACATTGACTTATTGCACCAAGGGGCCTACGCAGTGAGAGTGAGTGCGACAGTGCAGGCACAAGGAGCAGAGACGCAGGCCCTACCTTACGTGATCTCTGCTAGTCAAAGTCGCAAGCGACGCAGCTCGCTCCACTGTATCTTGCCCGGCCGCATAGAGGACAGAGCAGCAGCAGCTGTTTCCAGGCTGTTCCTCATCCGCTACGTGGATGAAGTGGTTTTCCTCCTGGACTTCGCTGTTTTCCGAATATCGGTGAACCCTGAATGGCTGGACCAACTCACTCTGTCTTTGGACTTCGAGCTTCTTTATGGGGACGTACCCACACTAGGGACCGAAGAGTCGATTCGAGAAGCATGCCGCAATGCCTCTCTGGTGCCGGTCTCCAAAGCTCAGGTGAGACTAAGAGATGTGGCGTATTGCCAGCGCAGGCTGCTGCCCATTGTATTCCCAGGAAATGCTTTTGCTCGCCTGGGAGTGGTGTTCCACAGTGCTCTGGTGGACTATCACTATCAGGTGGCATCAGATGGAGCGAAGTCAGACCGAGGGAGAGAGGACTTGTCCCAAAGCCTCGCTAATTTCCTATTCAAGGCTCCAGATGGCCGTCGTTGTGACTACGTGTCAGGGCAAACTGCAGACTCCGTCTATCGCACATTTGTATCAACTCTAACGAAGAGTTACAAGACCTTGCGGAAGGTGTACAAAGCCTACTCAGAACACACCCATGCCTCCAGCTGGCGAACTCTCAGCGCTGTCTACTCCCCGCCCCACCTCAGTCTGCCGGGCAGTCCAGCGCAGATGCCCTATATCTCTGGCAAGACAACTCTGCTCAGTTCCATCGCAGCCACTGACCCGAATGAGTCTCTGGACAGCGACTCAATGAGTGATATTGCAGAGGAAGTCCCTCATGCTCCTGTGAGTTTCAGCAGCAGAGTGGCGAGCAATGACCCAGTGCAACTGGCCCTCACCTTGGCACTAGAACTCAACGTAGTGGCCAGTCAAATCCACCACCTCTGGTCCCGCACCCAAGACCTTGTCAAAGCCAACCTCCGCGCAATTGAAAGCGTGCTTTCTACAGAGCTAGACCGTGAGCGTCTAGACCTGCTTTCCTCCCTCTGCCGCTCCTCACATCGTTCTGCCAATACCTTCACTAGCACTTGTGCACTACGTCGCTTTGCTGACCTGGATGCACAGGCAGCACGCATCCGCGAGGCTTTCAGTCAAGAGCACGCAGACCATGTGCTAGTCCAGACAGAACTGCAAGGGGATAAAGTACTGGCGGCACTGTTTGAGGAAGTTACTCTGAGGGCGCAATGTGTGCTGCACGGAATGACGCCCTTGCCCTGCATTGACGTGAGTTCAGATGACAGTGTTAGTTGGAGTTCGGACTCAGACGACACCTCAGCCACCAGTTCTCGCAAACACATCGTGGTGTTGGTGCACGGCTTCCGCGGCACAGCCTTCGACATGCTGGTTATCAAGCGCTTCTTCGGACTGTACTTCCCTCAAGTGGCAGTGCTGCTTTCCACTGCCAATGAAGGTCGCACAGACGATGACATCATGGTTCTGGGACAGCGCCTTGCCTCTGAAGTCCGCGCTTACCTGGCTTCACAGGGGAACGTGGGGTATTTGAAACTCTCCTTTATTGGACATTCGTTAGGCGGCTTAATCGTGAGGGCTGCTATTCCGCAGCTACAGGAGTATCAGTACGCTTTGAATGCTTACATGTCCCTGGGCACTCCACACTTAGGCTACGTGGAGAGTGGGTCGCCTCTGATTGCCACAGGACTTTGGCTGCTACAGACTTGGGGGAAATCTCTGGCTTTGAAGCAACTAGCAGGGAAAGATGCGAAGCAATCGAAGGACACGCTGCTGTGGAGACTGGCAGGGAACCAGAGTTTAGCGCGCTTTCGAAGTGTGCTGCTGGTGGCGTCCCACCAAGACTCCTACGTGCCATACGACAGTGCCAGACTTGAGGTCTCCAATCACACTGACCCCCACACCAGCGCATATCTCACACGCATGGCTGATGCTGCTTTGGCTGGCTTCCGCACTTCGCAACTGCATCGAATTGATACAGTGATCCCTGTAGCTGGACAGCTACTGGACAACTGGCTAGGCAGGACTGCGCATGTTCAGCTGCTGGAGTCTCCTGCAGCCATTGCCGCTCTTTTGTGTAAGTTTCACGACATCTTCGCCTAGACTTCTGATATTAACCTATCTTCGCATATATGCAGTCTCTTAGGAAGTGGGTTTAAGTAACTCAGGGCTTTCCGTGACAGCATCCATGAAGGCAGTGAGGCCGCTTCGCTTGGCATAAACGTAGTAGAAGAAGGACAGGAGGGACAGGAAGCAGCCTGAAAACATGAGTGCGAGACCTGGACCAATTTCCAGTTCGTACTTCGAGGACCATTGCTCTCCTGGAGTCAGGCTGAAGACACCAGATATCACACAGTAGAGCAATACAGAAAGGATGTAAAGAGGCGCATAGAGGTAGGAAAGCAGACTAAGGGACAACAAGCCCCAGCATGTGCACACGCATGCGTAAGTGAGTGTGTGCAGAAGACTGTACAGCAACAGCACTAGACTGAGTGCTGAGATGATGACGTAGGTGAGGCCAGCTGCAAAGAAGCAGTCCCTGTGGCTGCACACTTCCGCTGCAGGGGAGGTGGAGTTCGAGCAGAAGTGGTTTTCGAACTCACTGTAGCTGCACCGCACATAGGCGTCCATTCCGTCGTAGGCGAACTCGTAGTCCACCCTCAACGGCCCTAGATAGAAGTCCTTCATATAGCAGAAGCCGTACACCCAGTAGGTACTGAGCACCACGACGAACACTAGCAAGTCGAAGAACACCTTTGTTGCTGCCTTCACTCTCGGGTCTCCCATTTACCTACTCATTGATACACTCCAGACCGAACCCTCCCTCCACTCTGAACAGCCTCGTCACATCCACCTCTTCCGCTGTGCTGTCTGAGAACTTCCCCACCAGGCCTGACTTCGAGTCCACAGCGTACACGTCTCCGCCTCCGTAGCACAGACCCTTGGGCTGGTAGAAGTCGAAGGCTGTCTTCAGGAATAGATTGGGAGCAGCAAATGGGTACAGCCAGATCTACATAGGTCTTACAGTGCCGTCCAGGACTGAGAAGTAGGCCCCAATGGGAGAGATGGCCAGGCCCCAAGCGCTCTTATCCTGGCGCACTAGAGTCCTGTAGGTCTGTCCTGACTTATCCAGGCTCTTTAGCAGGCCTGCCTCTCCAGCGTGGCCATTGTTGACGAAGTAAATGGTGTCGTTCCGAGAGTGAGCAATAGCAATTGGGTTTGTGAACTCCTGCGAGTCCTCTGCGAAGAGCACCTGCTGGTCTACATAGCCCGCCCACAAGTCTGCGTAGTTGACTCGATAGGTGCTGTTTGCGTCCAAGTAGTAGAGGTCTCCTGTGGAGGAGAGAGAGCAGTCCTGGGGCTGTCCCTGGGAGACAATGGTGGCCACTAGTTCCGAACGTAACTCGAAGGCGAAGTGTTTGCGACTGATATCATACTGAAAGATTGCGCTTTGTCCAGGGTCACAGACATATAAGAGCTGATGATCTCCATCGTAACAGACTCCAGTAGGCCGACTCAGCCCCCCAATCAGTGTGAAGCCGAGCGTATAGTTGGCTGTTGGGACTGCCCAGACCTTGCCAGAGCCCTGCCGCTCCTCCTCAAAGGAAGTCACCAGCAGCCACTGGGTCTTGCCTTCCTTCCTCTTCACTTCCCTCCGCTCCTCCAGGTAGTCATCTTCGTCTCTGCTCAGTGGGTTGGACTCGAACCGCTGTAGAAAGGACTCTGTGGGTAGCACTGCTTCTTCAGAGCTGGAAATCTCAGTGAGTCGGGTGAAGGGCAGGTCTCCATTCATGCCGTAGTCCGAGTACCAGTCATACACTTCGTCCAGGTCCGCTACGGCCTCGGAGGGAGTTTCGGAGTTGGTGAAGGTCCGGACCTGCGCCCAAGCCACTGCAGCTAACAAGCAAAGGCCCACTGCTATCCGTTCCATGCAGGGATATTAATTACCTTGACCTAGATAGCACTGCGTTTCCTAGCCTATTAACTCTACTCGAGAATACGCTGGACGGGTCTGGGCTTGCCCTTCCCTCCCTTGAACGACAGAAAGTGCTCGAAATCTACCACAAAGTTGACATCCCCAGTCTTCAAGTTGATGAGAGTGTGCTGCTGGGCTCCCGCTTGAAAGGCTTGTTCTAGTGCCTGGATGTCTTCAGGGTTGAAAGGTTTGAGACTATTGTCGTTCTTCAGCCAACACCACTTAGCCCCTTGAGAAGGTCCTCCGCGCTGAGGGATGTCTGCAGGAGCCACTGCTGGGTTGCGGTCAGGACGGTCTTTGCGAGGACGCTCTGCTCGTTCTGGCCTTACTGCACGCTCGGGTTTGGGCTCGTGCTCCCTCCTCCCACCTCTCCCTCTCCCTGACCCGGAACCCACACTGGCAATGGAAGACATGGACGACATCATAGGGTTGGGAGCCTCAGCCTCCTTCCTCGCCATCAGTTGCATGACTCCAGTGCTCACTGCCCTCGTAACTTCCTCCACCAGTGCTGCCACTTTCGTGCCCAAGTCCTGAGGCACTCCCACCGTCCTCACTGTCACAGCAGGCCCTGCTCCTTGTCTCGCTAACTGGGTCTCCGCCTCAACTACTCTTTCCGCTGAGAAGGGAGACTTCTCAGCCAGCATGGCGGTAAGTTCGTTCACTGCCTGGAGTTTGGCCTGAAGTCGCTCGTCCCACTGCTGCAGTTCTCTTTGCATTTGTGTTTCGTTGGCTTCATCCAGCGCTGAGAGTTCCTTGTGGTATGTGTTGGCGGCCTCTTGAAGAGATTTCGCCGCAGTCTCGAGAGTGCTGCATAGTCTTAAGCGAGTGGATTGATGGTCCTGCCTGAGTGCACGCCACTGCAGTTGCACAGAGGCAACGGCTGCCTTTTCCCCTTCCAAAGAAGCCAGAAGCTGGTTGACAGCACCCCGCAGTTGCTCTCTTTGCTGAGGCTGCAGTGAATTACTCCCTGTAGTAGTGGGCTGCAAGTCGAACATAAGTGCGTAATTGACTTGCAAGTCTTCCAAGCGATTGTTGAGTGGCTGGCGACACATAGGGCAGAACCGCTCCCTCGCGATATGAGTCTGACAGCACCCTTGACACACAGTGTGGCCGCAAGGGAGAATCAGTGGCTTGCGGTCCGAGGAGTTGTAGCGGTCCAGACAAACAGAACACTCCAGGAGACGTTCCATTACACTATTTCCTACGCAGCTTCAGCGCTTGTCCGGAGTCTGGAGTGTTGGGCTCAGTGTCATGCCCAGACGGCAGTTCCTTGATTTCCGACTTCGAGCCTTTGGAGGGCTTTTCTTTGCTCTCGAGACGCCGAGTCAGGGTAGACTTGCGGCGGAGCATCTGATGGCTGAGGGCGAAGGACTCAGAACCTCGAGTGGGAGTGGAGTCCAAATCTGCACTGAGCGGCTCTGGCTTGCGCACTTTCGACTTCCACACAGGAGTAATTGACAGAGCTGAGGGGCGGCCAGGACGAAGGCTGAGTTTGGACTTGGGAGGAAGGACGGACAGCTGCTGTTTCCATCTGCTCAGACCTAGCGCCAGGCCCTTCTTCCTCCTCTGGGCCCACAACTTCACTAAGGCCTGCCTCTGCTTCGCTTCGTACTCCTCCCTTATTCGCTTGTACTTTGTATGCAACTTCTCGATATCCAGCATCACTTTCCGAGCCTTATACGCCTCCCGCGTCCTATATCCTCGATATATCCTCTGTATCATAACAGCCGCCCGCAGTCTCGTAGCCTTCACAAGTCTGGGCCTTAGTGTACATCTCTAGGTAGGACTTACAGCGAATTGTCTCCAGGCTAACTGTATGTGCATTGCAGCCAAGTGCATGCGTACAGCCCGAGTCCACAGTCCTCTTTGGAGCAGAAGGAAACTGATCTGGGGTTTTCGAGGACTCAGTGTGATGGTGGGTATGCTCTTCGGGGTGAGTGTGTGCGAGGGCGGAGGGTGGGGGAGGGAAGGAGCGAAGCAGCTCCTTCGCCGAGTGGAGAGGATATCAGGGAACAGTGGAGGTTCCCCATTGCAGCGCTGCTGGCCAGCTTCCCGAGCCACTCCCCCACGCTTTCTCTCAGGGGTCAGTCCCACAACTCTTTTACTTCTTTTCATATATTCAATCTGCAGGTCTAGTTTGGCTGCACTACGCCAATTTCCTTACTCCAAGGCTATCTGCAGATTCGGCTACTTAGACTGAGATGCCCTACGAACTAGACGTGTAGACACTATCAGACTTCCAAAGCAGTTCTTATTAAGTCGCCCAAATATGCACAGCAGATATACCAGGTCGAAACGCCAACATTTCTCTCTCTTATCTCCGGCCCAACCATCTGTGTCAGACAGCTGCACTCCGAGGACCAGTGCTCTGCTGAAGTCCTTGATCACTCAGCAGCTGAAGCATTAGCATGTCTGTTGAGTGCTGGGATCAAGGAACTACGGGAGCAGTGGCGTGTGAGGGGAACTGCTGAAGTACCTCGGACTAACACCTTATCTTGAAATGCAGAAAGGAGCACTAGGTGCATATACCAAGAGCAATTCCCGCCCAGTTACTCTCTGTTCTAGAGCCCATTGCGCCTCTACAGCTATCTGCAGTACTACCTCAAGTGTAGGAGTATTGCAGGCATCTGTGTGATGGAGGAACTGTATGGATATTATGCCAGATACTGCGGTTTGGAGGCCAATTAACTAGTGAAGTCTTTGAGTGTCTGTACTATCACGTGCATTGCGACTGCCTAGCGAATACCTCGGTTGCGGGACTCGTGGGGCACGATAATATCTGCGTGCTTCATTGTAGGCTTAATGTAGTCGTCGAAGGCAGGCTTCACAAAGGTCATATACTGCTTCAAAATCCCTGTAACGTCCCTGCCTCTTTCCTTGGAGTCTCGCAGCAGTCTCCTGACTAGACGGATGTCATCATCTGTCTGCACAAATATCTTCATGTACATCAAGATCCTGATCCGCTCCTCGTACAGGGAATAAATCCCTTCCAGCAGCACAACATCCGCAGGGTTCAGTCTGATTTTCTCCCCAGTCCTAGCATTCAGCACGAAGCTGTAGACAGGGATGTCCACAGGCTCCCTACGAAGCAGGCCTGTAAGACACCTGAACATCTCGTCGAAATCCAGTGCGTCCGGATGGTCGAAGTTGAAGATATTGACGTTGGCCAGCTGTTCAGGCGTCAAGTCCTTATAGAAGTTGTCTGTGGAGACTAGTACGCAGCTCAGGCCCAGGTTCTTCGCCAGGTCTGCGCAGAAGGAAGTCTTGCCCGAGGCCGAGCCGCCTGCAACGCCCACCAGGATGGGCTCCCTAGACATTATATTGGGAAGTGTATAAAGGTCTGATGGCGACTGTCTATTTGAAGTGTCGCTCCCAGCGAGTTCTGATTCAGGACCACGGTGGACAGTTTGCAACTGTGCTGTCAGCAGTGAGCTCACTACTGGGCTTCCGTCCTTCTCAGCTGCAGTACTCGGATGAGGATGGAGACTTGATCACGGTGGAGTCGCAGTTCGACTTCCAAGAAGCTCTCAAGTTCGCGCAGGCTACAGGGGAAATCACCTTCCAGCTTTTGGCTGAAATGGACCAACTGCCTTTAGTGCAGTCTCAGGTGATAGACCCGCCCTCGCCCCCTTCGATTGCAGAGCCAAGTGAGACCATAGAGCCTGTTAGCCAGCAGAATGACCCGCCACTAAAGCCAGAACCCCTCCCAGTAGTGCCTGCAGAAGAGAAGATTCAGCTGGTCGAAGTGACTGCGCAGCCCTCAGTGCCAATCCCAGAGCAAGTCCTTCCCCTGCCTATTCCCCAAGATCTGCCCCTAAAGGAAGAACTCATAGCAATTTGGCCCAGCGCTCCCCAGCCCAGGCCCTCCCCCCAAGGCTTCGACCCCTTACTCATCCAGTCCATCATCGACGAAGAGCTTCAAAGTCTCTTCCCAGCCAGACAAAGCCTCATGCGCTCTCAACTGGCCGCCAAGTCCGTGCACGTGGGAGTGAAGTGCAGTGAGTGCAAAGTGATGCCCATCCGAGGTGCGCGGTTCAGGTGTGAACGATGTGGATTAGAGTGGTGTGAAGACTGCGAAGAGAAGCAGGAACATGAGCATGTCCTGGTCAAGTACCGTTTGCCTGTGAGACAACAAGTGCAACGTCCGCAACCTGTGAGTCAGCCGGTCCAGCCAGCCAAGCCTGTAAAACAGCCAGTTCAGCCAGGCAAGTCGGTGGTCCCGCCAATGACCAATCTCAATATCAAGCAAATCATGGATATGGGCTTTTCCTATGACCAGGCTGTGACTGCTCTGGAGGTCTGTCAAGGTAAAGTGGAAGAGGCGATTAATCAACTTCTTGGGTAGCTAACTAGAGTTCGTAGCCGGGGAAGCGGGCGGTTTCAGGCCGCAGCCCTTGCACAAGGAAGCAGAGAGTGCCGCCTAGGCCTTCCATCAGACTGTAGGGACTGTCAGGCACGCCTACTGCACGACGTTGGGGGTCACTCCAGCGGGCCACTTCGTCTTGAACGAAAGGAGCGTCTATCGCTTCTGCGAACTTGAGAGCCCGCCACAGCCACTTTTCTGCGCTAGTGACTCTGTACAAGGCTAGGAAGGCGTACCCGCTCCCTGCAATGCCGTGGCACAGTCCATTTCCCTTCTTCAGCAGTCCTTTCTCCCACATCATGTCCCCGGCTCTGCTTGCAGAGGCGAGGAAGCGGGGGTTGTGGAAGTACTCGAAGGCAGTGCAAAGGGTTAAAATCGCTCCAGGAGCGCCGTGACAGAAGTGCACGAGTTTGTCTCGCTCCGGACTACCCGCGTCTTGCACATGTGAAGGGAAGTTCCCCGAAGGGAACTGCAAGTCACAGATATAGTCAATAGTCCTTTCCAACGCTTCTTTGTAGTCGTTGAGACAGTTCTTCCCTGAGAACAGCCAGCCTTCTCCCTCTCTCAGCCCCAGCACTAGCATTTGCAGTATGCCAATGACTCCGTGAGCAGCTCCCAAGTAGTCCTTGCCTCTCCACAGGTACGTCAACTTGGTGTGGTCAGCCCTGAGACCAACTTCGAAGAGGGCCTCCGTGACCTCTTCTATCAAGCCTCGCAACTGTAAGCCTGCCTCCGGGTGCAGTTTGTGCACATACAGCAGACAGTACAGGTACCCTGCCTTGCCGAACAGCACTTCATCATCCTCTGTCTTCGCAGGAGTCCACTCACTTGCCAGGCTTTCCACATGCTGCTGCCAATTCTGAGTATCTAGCACAGCTGCCAGAGCATACACTCCCGCTGCACCCATATAGAAGCTCGCCACTCGACTGCCCTTATTGGCCACCAGGCGCTGAGCAGTTCTCAGCGCCGTAGCAACCTGAACAGACTCAGCACTTTCGTTGGAGTTGGCTTGCAGACTGCTGAGAGCAGCGTAGACCAGGATGTTCCCTCCACAGCCTGTATACAGCTTGTAGTCGGGACGGGAGTCGTCAAGGACGCTGGAAATCTCGAGACTGTTGGACGGAGGGTTGCGCTGGGCATAGAGGGCGGCCTTGGCCTGCAGAATGGACCTCACGTGAGTCTGCAGGCCGTCCAGTGTTTCACCCTGCTTGAGTCCTTGTTCATAGTCAGGAAGGCGATTCAGAACATACCGCAGTCCTCTTTCCATGCACACTATTGACAGGAAGGTTTCTCAGTCTTGGAAGGTTCAAGGCCTGAGAGGAGATTCCTACGTCTGAGTTAGTCCTACGGCTGCTTTATTCCCTCATCATCCATTTTGAGTCCGAAAGACTAGTCTAGGCTGCCTCACTGCGCCGGGTTAATAGCCTCTACAGACTACAATCATATCCGTGAGTTTGGGGATCTGTATCTGCACGAGTGCGCCGCTCTCCCTCGGCCTGTGCGCTGCGTACTTCTTCCAATGTGCAGTGAGTGAGTGTTTGTACACGAAAGGCCGTCCACACCCTGCACAGGAGAACTTGGTCACTCCGTAGTGGTCCGACTCTAAGTGACGACGGTAGGAAAAGGCGGACATGTAGAGCTTGCCGCAGCCAGGAAGACTGCACACCACACGCTTCATTTCTTACTAGGGACTCCAGTGCAGTAAGTGCAAGTAGCCAGTTCTTAGTCTAGTACCGTTTTTTTCCTCTTTGCTCTACCATTCAACTAGGAGAAGTGTCAGAAACGCACCTGCTGGCTTGATTTCTACCCTCCACTACAGACCTAGACTGTAAGCCAACTCCTGCATTGCCCACTGCTACCTACCTCTTTTAGGCCTTCTTTCCTCCTCACTGCCGTGCCCCTCCTCGCCCTGGCCTCCCTGGTAACTGGAGTGGTCCAGCAGTGAGGACATTTCCTTCAGAAACACAGTCACGTTGGCTTCCATGGAGTCCACCTTGTCCCTCAGGTCCCTGTTTTCCTCCTCCAGGTCTTGAACTCGCTCTGCTAAGTCACGCGCTCTGCTGCGGGAGGAACGGCGCGGCTGGGTCTGCAGAGAAGCGACCCGGGCGGAGTCCGCTTTCTTCTCTTCTGTCAAGTGCTTGATTTCCTCCTTGTACGTCTTTTCCTTCTGCGCCAATTCCTCGATGTAGGCCTCGAGTTCGCTTCGCTTTTGCTGCATAGCGGCTAACTGCACACTCGCTTCCTTCGTTCTGCGCCGCACAGTCTTTTCTTCTTCAGCCTTCGCTTGACTCCAATTCGCCTCATACCTGTGAATTGCAGTTGCACTGCGCACTGCATTTAAACATGCTCGTTTGGTCCTGTCCACTCGCCTATCCAAGGCCTGCACCAGTCTACTCACCGTGAACCCAAAGCTGCTGGCCAGGACTTTCAGCCTAGGGTCCGACCCCTTGCTAGCAGCCACCTGTCTCCAGCGCACAAAGCCCTTTATCAGTGCATCCTTTGCACTTCGAGCTTGAATGTGAATCAGCTCATTCATGACATTCTGCATGAGCACTGCTGAGAAGCGGTACTGGTACTGCTGCGTCTCCGAGGAAAGGATGTGCGCCACAGAGGAACACTTCTCAGTCTGGGATTTCAGTTGGGAGTTGAGTGCTTTTAGCTGTTCAGTCACAGCGGCTGCTTTCTGCGTAGTTCCTACTTGTTCCGACTGCAGCCGCTGTTCTGCCACTTTGGACGTGTCGAGGTGCAAGCGGCTGGACTCAGCGCTGGGCTGGGAGTCCGAGGACTGCACAAGCAGGAGTTCATCGTCGTCTGCAGACGCACTCGTCATATTAGATGGAACTCTATGGCTGGTGTGGCCTTTATAATAGGCATGCTGGCGCGGGCGAGCAGGCGATTCAGTTTCCTGCACAACCTGTTTGGTCTGATGGACACGAGCAGTTCCACGTACCGGATAGGGACTTTCCCTGTGGATCAGCCGCTACCTGAGGACGCACACAAAGGCTTGGAAGCGCCTCAGCAGATGGGGCGAGTGCAAGTGACTACTCTGTCTAACGGAGTGCGGGTATTGACAGAGAGCGAAACAGCGCCCGGACTGGTGAACTTGGGCATTCTGCTGGACTGTGGCAGCAGAGATGAACAACTGACCGAGCACACTGATGGCATGTGCTTCGCACTCAAAAACACCTTCATGAAAAGCAACACCCGCACCAATGAACAGCTCAACTACTGCATGGTGCAGATGTCTGGAGGGGAGTTCACCTACGAGTACGACCAGGAGAAGACCTATCTCAAAGCCAACTGTCTGGCGCACGACACTTACGACTTCGTGCAAATGATGGCGGACTGCTTGCTGGATGACAAGACTGTAATAGACGAGGAGGCTGCGCAGTGGCGGGCAGATGAGTACTGGAAGCTACGAGACTTTTCAGGCACTCCAGATGAAAAAGTGTCCTCACTTTGGCATTCTACGGCTTACGGCTTAAAAGGCCTGGGCATGCCTGTTTCTGGCTTTCCAGGCTCCTTCCACCGCATTGGGTACAGTCACATGAACGAATTCCGACGGAGAGAAATCGTGCCTAGTGGGATAATCGTCGCAGCCGCGGGAATCAAGCACCACGAGGAATTCGTAGAAACAGTGAAGCCGTACTACGAGCACTTGGAAGCCAGGACCAAGTCAAAGCGGCAGTCCACGCCCTACCTCGGCGGCCAGCATCGAGAAATCTGCGACAGCGACACCACCTACGTGAATCTCTCCTTTGAAAGTGTGCCGTGGACTAGTCCCGACCTAGCGACGGCAATGGTGCTGAAGACTTTGATAGGGGACGGAGGCGGCTTTTCCACAGGAGGCCCAGGCAAAGGCATGCACTCCCGGGCCTACACACAGATACTGAATAGGTTCTATTTCATCAACTCCGTCAAAAGTGAAAATGTGAGCTTCTCGGACTCGGGGCATTTCCGCATCCTGGCTGTAGGGCCGAGCGCTGAGAATGAAATGATTGGGTATGCGCTGGTGCAGGTCTTCTTAGACCTAACTAACGTTTCTGATACAGAAGTAACCAGGGCTAAGAACTGTCTGAAGAACCAAGTCTGCCAAACACTCGAAAAGGCCTCCAGCCGACTCGAAGACACCGCCAAAATGCTGCTCACCTTCAACCAAACTCCCCAACAACTCGACTACCTGAAGCTCATCAACAGTGTCAGCACCGAGGCAGTGCGGAAGTTCGTCAGGAAGCTGCTCAGCAGCAAGCCTACAGTGGTGGCTGTCGGCGGAGACACGCACAATGTGCCCTCAGCAGACCGAATAGAGGAGATTATCAGGGCAAAGTTAGGGTAAAGCGATGGCTGCTACAAAATGTCGGCGCCCAGGGCTGGGTCTTTGGACGAAGACTTGCGCCAGGAACTGCTGGACAGAGCAGATCCTTTGCCCGAGGGCACGCGAACAGGACAAAGAGTGGCAAGGTCTCGGAGCGACTTGGCTGAAAACGACGAACAGCGCATTAGAAGCAGACTGAGGACAATTCCCCTGGCTGATTTCAAGCGCTCCAAGGCGCAGGTGGACCTCGTGCACAAGCACCACACTGTGTACTCCCTGCAGGACTGGCTCAGCTTCCTCGCCTTTATGAGTGCACTGTACCTGCTGCTCACAGGCCTCATGTGGGTCTGTTTGCAAGGCATAGAGTGGGATTCCAGGAAGATAGGGTGGGGATGGGTGTTAGTGTCTGCAGGACTACTGATAGGACTGGCACTGGCAATGCGCCATGCAGAGCACTTCCACAGCCGCAGTTTCCCCCCTTTAATTCTAAGTTCCTAGTACAGTGCCTAGTTCTTGCTGGGAGACCCACACAGTTTTTCCTGGAACTCGAACACCTCGACCTGCTGGCGCTCTACGCAGCTCCGCAGACCCACGGACTGGAAGTAGAGACAGCTGCGCAGGTTGGCGAGGATTCGAAGCAAGAGGGAAGGAGAGGACAGCGGGAGTCCTGAACGGTGGGAAAGCAGGGAAAAGGCCTGAGGACAGCAGGGGGAAAGCGACCAAGGGTCGGAATTGTTAGAGACACAATAGGTATGTGCGACTTCGATGTAGCCAACGCTTAGGTCCAACTTCTCCATCTTCCCCAGATCAGCTAAAAACGTCCGCAAATAGGCGTTGCCGCAGTCTCTTAGATCCAGGGGCAGTGGCACAGCCAGCACCTGCGAGCTTTCGCCTTCTCCCCTGGGACAGACTTGCTTTTCTTCGTATGAGATTAGGACAAGTTCTTGGTAGGGAAGTGCATCTTGCAGGGTGGAGAGCACTTCCCAGTGCTCTAGGAGGATTGGCGCTTCGTCACCCATTAGAAGCCAGCTGCTGTCGTAAGGGTCGAGGTCGGATGGGAGAGCGTTTACTACCTTCCCCATGTGAAACAGTGCTGCTTTCGTCCCTTGTTTCCTGACCTGAAAGACCTGCCACAGGGCTTCGTTCATTTTCACCTCTGTGCTGTACTCCTCCCCTCCCTTCTCTAAGGTCAAATGAGCTCTAGAGGAGGGGGAAGAGGTGAGAAGCAGGGACACGTCCAAGTCTTGCGACAGTGTGGCAATGAGGGTTCGAAGAGACTGAGACTCCGGGGAAGCCGAGGGCAGGTCAGGTAGTTCGGACGAGGGAATCAGCACTCCCTCCTCACCCACTGCTCCTACCACGGCTCCGTTCACCCTCACTACAGCCTTCGTCCTCTCCCCCTCTCCTACCTCTGCAAGTCCCAGTCTACACAGTAGCTCCAAAGCGTCCTCCACTAGTCTTCTTGGCAGTCCAGTCTCTCTCCCCACTTCCTCCAGTCTCTTGCACTCTTTCAAAGTCTGCACCACAGTGAACAGCACTTGGTTGAAGCCCGAGCCACTGGAGAAGTCCGAGCAGGACTGAGTAGGCAGGGAGAAGGTGAGAGTGGGGGATATGGGCAAGCGGAAAATGACAACCCCGAGAGAGGAAAGTCCCTGTAGGTGGGATTTGGGCCAGTTGCGGGCCAAAGCGGGCGATTGTCTCTGGGCGCATTCGCAGATTTCCTGCAAAGTTGCGAGTTCCTCCTCACTTGCAGTCCCTCGAGTGGTTCCTCTGCCGAGGGGAAAGACCTCCCACCATCCCTGCACCTCGCATTCTAGCGCTTTCACAGGCAGAAGGGTGCGGATTAGCTTGGAAATCCGCCCTGCCGCTCCCTTGGCCCTGCACTGGGCGAGAGTGGAGGAGTAGGAGACGTCTGTCACTCCTACGACTTGGAGGATGTCCAGGGCTGTGAAGTGGGGCAGGTCGGAGTAGGCCTTGGAGAGCCGGAAAGCATCGCAAAGCAGCTCAATGTAGTAGTCAAAAGGGTCTGGAAAGTCCACCGCCCTGACCTGCCAAGCCAAATAGTAGGGGTACGGCTCCAGCCGACTCCTCAAGTGCCTGAGCAAGTCTCTGTGGAAGTCCTGCGGCCAAGCAGTGCTAAAGGGCACGTGCAAGTCTGCGTGGTATTTGAGTGCAAGGTGTTGCCAGGAGGCTGGGGAAGAGCAACCCAGGCCTTCTGCTGCTTTCTGGAGGCGGAGGTCGAGGGAGTTCCAGGGCCGGTTGAACTCCAGGGCGGTTTGCAGGTCCGGGGGAATGGGAAAGTCCATGCGACTTAGTACTGTTTAGATCTTTTTAATATCCCGATATACTTGCAAGTAGGAGTTCTCCCTCTCCTATACAGACACCAGATTAGCATAGACACGCCCCTCTATTGGACTTTCACTGCTTAGGTCCACATATAGACCTATATCTGTCTCAGCTATCTTTTCATACCACAGCTCTTTGCTACATCCGTTTAACGTGGCATTCCATTCTTTTCCATGGGGGCCGGAGGCTGCTGCACAAAGCCACGAATGAACGCTGTCAACACTGTATTCAGCACCGCGTGCATCACTACCGTAACCACTGCGCAAACTCTCGCCAAGACCAAGCGAATCGGAGCAGTCACCAGCTTCGCCGAGGAAGACTGTGAGGAAAGCAGGACTGAGAAGCGAGTGAGGTGGAAGCTGGGCGACCAGATCGGGGAAGGGACTTACGGAAATGTGTACCAAGGCCTGAACACTGCCACAGGGGAGCTACTGGCCATCAAGCGGATTCGCCTGGACGGGGTGGAGTCTGAGCAGGTGGAAAAGCGAGTGATGAAGTTGAAGATGGAAGTGGGGCTGCTGAAGATGTTGACACATCGGAATGTGGTGCGGTATATAGGCACGGATGTGTGTGAGTCTGGCGACTATGTGGATATTCTGATGGAGTTCGTGGCTGGCGGCAGCATAAAAGCACTGATTCAGAAGTACTCGGGCCTGGACGAGGCCGTCATTCGCTCCTATGCGAAGCAGATACTGAAGGGACTCATTTACTTGCATGAAAACAGGATAGTGCACAGGGACTTGAAGGGAGCCAATATCCTCCTCACTCCTGAAGGAGTCATCAAACTCACAGATTTCGGGTCTGCTGGGCAGCTAGGTGGTCACGAAGACTCAATATGCAAGTCTATGAAAGGCAGTCCCTACTGGATGGCTCCAGAGGTCGTGAAGCAGGAAGGACACACTACCAAGGCAGACATCTGGTCCTTCGGCTGTGTCCTCATTGAAATGAGGAGCGGAGTGCCGCCCTGGTCTGACCAGTCCAAGGTCACCAAAGGCGTGCTGAAGCTCATATCTGCACATGACGGTCGTCCTACGCTGCCTGTGGACTGCTCCCTAGACCTGCAGAGCCTCATAGCCAGCTGTCTGATGAGAGACCCAGAAATGCGGCCTGAGGCCAGCGCTCTACTGGAACACGAGTTCTTCATGTCTGAGGAATAGACCTAAACAGAGCTTTCCGCTGTGTATATAAGTAGTAAGAAGGCGATTGGGTCGTACTGCAGGCCTTGAGATTAGAAAACAGGGAAGTTTATGCTACGTAGAGAGATAACTACCGGTCCCAAAGCAGGGAAAAGCCTCAAAGACATCCGCAAAAGGAAACGGTCCAAGCGAGTTTCCCCAATGCAGCGAGAAATCTGCTCTAAAGGACTCATGACAGCCCTGGTCTCCACCCTTGTCAGAGACGCGGATTTGAGACGGGAAACTCGCTATGGCTACTACCCCGGAGGCTCCTATGTGCTGGGGAGCTCGGCTACGAGGGAGAGAGTGGATAGGCTGAAGGACACCATGGCAGTGTGGCTGAAGGACACGCAGGGACATTGGAGGGAGAGGAGGGGGAAAAGTGGAGGGGCGGCGGACCCCTCTTCTCAGCCCTGCACCTCTCGTTCCAAGCCAGCTCCTCTCAAATGCTCGCCTCTTCGGCCTCGCACTGCAGCTCAACCTATCAAAGCACTGCTCACAGGCCACCAAATCCGCCCTCAGGAAGTCCTGCCTTCCCCCAAAACCATCGGAAGGAAGCCCGAGTCCGTTCGATCTGTAATAAACGTGAAAATTCCTTCTCCCAAGAGGGGAGAAACGCCGGAAAGAGGACAGAGGAAGGGCCACTGGAAGTCAATATCGATGGTAGAGACTGCAGCGAGTGATTTCCCTGTATAAGTCCTATATCCATAGCAATACTCGTTTCTTAGCAGTATGGAGGCAGTAACGCCAAATCACGGCTTCTGGGTGGGCTTTTTCTTCACGATAAACGCAATTATCGGGTCTGGAGTGCTGGCGGTGCCTTGGAACTTCCAACAAGCGGGTCTAATCCTTGGCGTTGTGCTGCTTCTCCTCGCAGGCTTTCTCACACTCGTCCTCAGTCTGCAAATGCTAGAAATCATGAGTCGCGTAGAGCTCTACGTCCAACTCCAGGAAAACCCCAAAGGCGACTCAATCGAAGAAGACACCCAGGCCCTAATAGCGCCCGCAGAGCCCACTATAAAGGACCGCAAATTCGACATGGAAGCAATGTTCGCCTTACTCTTCGGAGAAGGGGCGAAAAGAGCCTACATGCTCGGGCTCGGAGTGACAGTTATAGCGACTTTGACTGCTTATTTCGTCCTATTCGGAAAAACTATGACTGCATTTGTGCCGATTTTGGGAGTTTCCTGCGACACTAGCATTGACTTGTCGGGGGGCTGCAGGTCCACCTACACCTGCTACCTGCTGCTGTACTCCTTAGTGATGTTTTACTTCTGCTACCGAGGCTACGCGGAGCAAATTACGATGCAGGCCGTAATGGCCTGCGCCCGCTTTGTAGTGCTGTTTCTGATAGTCCTCACAGCGTTTCTAGCACTGATACAGGGCAAAACGCTGACAAGTGATGAACACAGGTCCCTTCCTGTGCCGAAGTTGTGGAGTTTCTTCCCTGCGGCTGGAGTGATGTTTGCGCTGTTCTTCCTGGCGCTTTCTTTTCATAATACAATGCCGAATACAGCGCAAATGATAAGGGAGAGGGCGCAAGTGCTGCCCAGAGTGATGGTTTGTGCTATTGGGATTACTACCTTTGTGTTCCTCGTTGTGGGAGTGGTGACGTCCCTAGCAGTGGAGGACGCGGATGAGATAATAACGCTGGAGTGGCAGCACTACTCTGCAAGTCACGAGCACCGGCCTTGGTACAGCTACCCGCTGGCCTTCGTGATTGTCCTGTTCCCTGCAATTGACGTCCTGTCCATCTTTCCCATCTACAGCATTGCCCTCTCAGACAACCTCATAGCCTTAGTATACGGACACGACTACGAAGGAAGGGTGGGCAGACTTGAATTCTGCTGTTTTCGCGCTGCAACTATAGTGCCTCCACTAGTAATTGCACTGCTAGTTGACAACTTCGTGAGAGATAAGCAGACCTTCATACTCGACATAGCAGGTATTTTTGGCTTTCTGAGTCTCATGGGGGCGATTTCTCTACTGCAAATCCGCACTCGTAGACTAGTGCCTGAGGCGAGCAAGTACGACACACCCTTTGGCCACTCTGTGAGCGCTAGCTAGGCAGTGGCTTGGGTTCTCCTGGTGCTGAGCGTCCTTTTGTTCGTGTTTTGTTTGATTTGCGCTATATGTTGCTTAGCGGATTAAAGTTAGAGAATTAGGGTAATGGGTAGTTAATAGGACTGGGTGTAGGTAAGTACTTGTTGTGCTGGATGAGGGACTCCCATATTTCCCCTGTATCTCTTTCAGATATACGCTTTTCTAAACTAGTGATTCAGCAGTTCTATCAAGTCACAAAGCTCTGGATAGCAGCAGGCCCCGGAAATGCAGTGAGCAGGTGAAGGAACTGCTATGCGTTTCGAAAAATAAGCAAAATGGCAGAGGAGGCGGCAGCACCTGCGACGCATCAAGATCTAGGCAACGCAGACTCCACCCAGTCCACCCAAACCGATATCCTCCCTCCCTGGACCGAAGCCTCCGCAAGGCAGCGCGTTCGTCTCGGTTTCTATTACTCCATGGTCTACTTGCCTGTGGTAATCCTGCTCTTCGTCATCAGTTCTTCCTACCCTGTCTATGTGTTTCTCTATGTGTGGCCCACTGCACTGGGGGGAGACGACCGTCCGGAGCTGTACTATTGGCACAGTCACGCGGAGCATGTACGTGCTAGAGTGATTGGCAGTGTGTGCTGGTTCCTTAGTACGCTCTTCCTTGTGATGTTTGTGTGCAGCTTTTACCAGGCTTTCTCTACTTCTCCAGGAGACGTCCCGAGTTCCGAAGATTGGACAGACGTGAGGAACGCAGAACGACTGGCTTTGAAGGAGAAAAAGCACTCCAACGGCGGCACCCGGCAGTGCCGTCGCTGCATCATCGTCAAGCCAGACCGCTGCCACCACTGTCGTCTCTGCGACAGATGTGTACTCAAAATGGACCATCATTGTCCCTGGATCGCCAACTGTGTAGGCTTTTTCAACTACAAGTACTTCTTCTTGATGCTGACGTATGGCATGCTGGGCTTGTGGCTGTTCGAAGGGACTTTTTGGGAAACGGTGTTGATAACTTGGAGAGATGATGAGAGGGGTGCAGGGGCGTCCTTCACCGTAACTTCCATCTTCTTCCTCTTCGGCATCCTCATGTCCGCAGTAACTCTCTTCTGGTCCTTCCACGTCTACCTCATGGTCTCCGGCCTCACCACCATCGAATACTGCGAAAAGAAAAAGAAGACTACCAAAGAGTTCAAAGCGCCTTACTACGGAAGTACATACGAAGCCCTGCAGGGCGCCCTGGGCAAAGACCCTTGGAAGTGGCCCAGTCCCTTTTCCTATAGAGAGCCGGAGGAGGACGGCCTGGGCTTCTCTCAGTCTTCGGACCAGGAAAGCGTGGTCACTCTGGAAGCCGCTGCACCCCAATAGTGCCTTTATACATCTCTTAGCGCTTTTATTGCAAATGGAATTCGTTGGAAGGGGGAGAGATGCAGTTAAGAGAAGCAGAACGTCACTTGAAGGCAACCGTGACCCGAATTGCCCCCTAAACTCACGACAAACAGGCGTCCTTCCCTCTGCAAAGCTCCAATCCCCCCTCTTCCCTTGCCACCTACTGAACAGCGGCCTGTACCTGTCCCGAAACAGAGTGCATAAGCGGTCTAGCTCAGTGGAAACTACGCAAGAGACGGTTAATGCGTCTATTGAGACCTATGCAAGGGCAAATCGGCCGATTCCCAGTCCTTTTCGGCCGTCTAGTGACCCCTTTTCAGTGATTTCTGTGAGTTTTCCAGGGTGTAAGTCCTCGAATCGACCTCGCCGCAGCTTGATTTTCCCTTCCCCTCGGCTGACTTCCCTTTCCCCCCTGGCTAGAGCCGTTTCCAGGCCCTATCCCCTGTCCAGTGCGGCTGATTCCCCCTTCAAAAGGGTTGATGCGATGGGGGAAGTCGAGGCAATTCAGTCCAGAAGCACTGCGGACAGCTGCAGAGACGCTCCACTGCCCTGCCAATCCAGCATCTTCCTGCCCTCTTCAGCCACTCGCATTCCACTCAGCTGCAACACTCACCTGCTACAGCCCAGGGCGCCAGTGCTACAGGAGCCCTTTCCACCTCCCGGCCATAGTCCTTCGAAGTCCTTCCCCAGACATGTCTTCAACGCCCGTCACTACCGCAAGCCGTTCCCCAGCCTCTTTGTACCTTAATAAGGACGCACCTACGCCACCAATCTAATATGGGAGTGTACCTCTCCGTCCCTGAGACAAGCAAGCAAGTGGTGACTGGGGAAAGCCAGCGTGTCCGGTACGCTTCCGCTGAAATGCAGGGGTGGAGAACCACTATGGAGGATGCAGATGTGGTGGATTTGCAGGTGCCTGGGGGACTCATAGTGGCTGGGGTGTTTGATGGACATGGAGGGAAGGACGTGTCCAAGTACACAGCGAGGGTGTTTGTTAGAGAACTCACTACCTGTGGACAGTTCCTCACTGGGAACTACCCGGAGGCCCTCTCTACGACCTTCCTGCACATTGACGAACTGCTGCGCACGCCTGCTGTCAAAGAGGAACTGGCCAGGACTTCTTCCGATAGCCAGGACGGCGACTATATTATTAACAACTCGGGGTGTACAGCGGTCGTTGCACTGCTCACTCAGAGGGAGATCTATGTGGCGAATGCCGGGGACTCTAGGTGTGTGCTGGGGAGAGCGGGGGGAGCTGTGCAGATGAGCTTTGATCACAAGCCCAATTTGCCTGTGGAGAGTCAGCGCATCAGTAAAGCAGGCGGCTACGTCGTGGAAGGCCGAGTGATGGGCAATCTCAACCTCAGCCGTTCCCTCGGCGACCTGACCTACAAGGACAACCGCGACCTGCCTCCTCAGGACCAAATGATCACCGCCTACCCCGATGTGAGGAAAGACGCACTGACCGAGGATACAGACTTTGTGGTGATTGCATGTGATGGAGTGTGGGACGTTATGACCTGTGAGCAGTGCGTCAACTTCGTGTACTCCGGACTTTCGGAGGGCAGGACCCCGGCTCAGATTGTGGAGTCGCTCCTGGATGCCTGCATTGCTAAGGACGTGACCAGTTCCGGAGGCCTGGGGTGCGACAACATGACCTGCGTCCTGCTAGTCTTCAAGCACTAATGCCACATTCCAAGATAACGCTAAAGATAGGCCTTAGCTCTCCTCTTCCCCGTCCTCAGCCTGGTCCTTGTCCGCTGCTTCCTCGGCCTCGGGGGCGGGCGGGGCGTGCAAGGGGGTGGGCTCTGGCTGCTCCGTTAGATCTGGTAGTTCTGGCTGCAGGACGGGGGGATTGACTGGGTAGACAGGCTGCAACTTGGCCTTCAGTCCGTCTCCCACGTAGCAACTGAGCCACTTGCCGTCTCTATGCACAATTACAGCTCCCGGCCACCACAGTGACTTCAGCACGTTGTAGGCGTACTCCTTCACTTCCTTCTTTTGAGTGTTCTGCTGGTAGGCCTGAGTGTCGCCCACCCACCTGCACACCCAGGCAGTCTTGAACCCGGGCACAGGGAGGTCCTGACTGGCAGGCTTCAGCCGAGGGATCAAAGGGTCTGCAGCCAGTTGGCGGGCTTTCAGCACCTCAGGGTCAATTTCCTCTTCCACGCCTTCAGGCTGCTCCGGCTCCATGTGGGTGAGACGGCCACACAGCAGCACGCCTGGCTGGTAGTGCACCCAGTGCTCTAGCTTGGTGAGGTCTCTATTGGTCGCGATCTTCGGCTCCTCCTCAGCGTCTAGTTGGGTGGGGTCGTCCTCATTCAGCTTGTACAGGCCTGTGGGAATCAGGTTAGTTCCATAGGTGATCCGCGCAATCTGACACCGCAGCAGTTCCTTTTCCTTCCCCGGGAAATGCGGATTGGACACGACGGGTGCCTCCAAGTCCCCAGTGAACAGCTTGCAAATTTGTCTGGCGATGTTGAGTTGCTTGGGACTCACGTCGGGCAGCATAGTCCACGGACCCATTGGGGAGTCAGCGACCCAGTAGGAGTTGGTGTTGATGCCTGAGCCGTGGGCTTCGAAGTCGGCAGGGGGCTCGGCTTCCTCGCCGCCTGTGGCTTCCGGAGCGTCTGCCTGTCCTTCCGCCACGTAGTAGTCTCTCTGACTGCCCGACACTTTCCCCCACAGCCGCAACTCCTTCGCCCCAGAAGTCTGCATGAGTTTCTGCCTAGTCCCTACCTTGAGTGACATCTGGAGTTTGAAGGTTTCTTCTTCGTTGAAGCCCAGTCCCGCCCACTTCAGCCAGTTCGCTTCTTGCTGCAGGTCGGGGATGTAGGCTAGGGCCTCGGGCGCTACTTCCTGCACTACGCCGTCTTCTCCTTCTTCTCTGGGTTTCTAGGTGGACTGTACGTCAATAAGTTTGCGAGTGGAGGAGATCCAAGCGCCCACTTCCTTGCTGTGCAGTTCCAGCGTCTTGCGCAGGTTAGCAGGCGAGGGGTCCTGCGGCTGGAAGCGGTGGCTCTTGACAAACAGGGAATAAGCCTCGAACTCCTCAAGTGGGTTTTCCGGAGAGTCATAGAGCAGCTGTGTGAAAGTCTCCATTAGGTGCTCGTACACTGACGTGCCTGCTTCGGTCTGCAGCGACTCCAGGGCCTTCCGAATTTGCTCCGCACTCGCCATTAATAACTGTCCACAGTGCCAATGTCCCCCCTGCCAAGATAGAAACAGGCCAGGAGGGATATTGAGGGAGGATGTGGGATATATGGGAAATTTGGGGATATTAGGGGTTTGAGAGATTGGAGAGGCGGAAAGGGAAATCGCAATGGCGGGAAGTAGGAGAATTGCTGGGATTCGGGCAAAAGAGCTGAAAACGTCACTACCTGAGTGGTGTATTGGTCCTGTGCTTCCAGCGGCAATTGAATTTAGGTGTAAGCAGGGCTGAGTTTCCTCATAACTGCATTCTTTAACTGAGAATTGCTGCAAAGAATGAGAAATCGGTAATGTTTTGGTTGTTCTCAAGGCTATGGGCTGGGGCTCAATATATAAAATTTCCATGTATGAGGGAGAGTAGTGAAAAAGTCTGCAAAGCTCTTAATTTGGTTCTATTGGCTTCACAATTTGGCGAATTTGGCTCAAAACTCCAACATAGTCAGCAAATATCACAATTATTGCTGAAACTCCACTAAATCCATTAATTTTCTCGCTATTTTGAACAAGAAAATCAGCAACTTCCCCAAAGCCTCAAGAACCAGCAACCCATTCACTAGCCCCAAGTCCTAGGCAACTATAAGCTAATATATGGATCGAAAAGACCCCAAAATCCGAGCAGTTTCCAGTCACCACCGTCTCACCCTGAGTTCCACCCTCGCCATCGGCCTGCCCAAGCCCACCTCTATGAAGACTTTCCTACTGAGGAACAACTTACTAGTGGGCCACAGGCCTCAACCCAGCAAAGTCCCAAGCTCTAATAGGCGCATTCCCACTTCCACAGGGGGCAGAGGCCTGGCGCTTCACTCCCCACATACCAGTTTGGGGGAAGTCAGTGTGAGGAGGACTGTGCGACGGTCAGAGTCGCAGGTGATAAAGGTGGAAACTACGAGAGTTGCAGTTAATGCACCTGGGGAAGGGGGGGAAAAGCGAGCCCTGCCTCTAACCCCTGCGGAACTGCTGGCTTTCAGGAGAGAGGAGTTAATGCCGTATGAACAAAGCGAAGTGTTGGCGTATGAGCGAGTGTATTTCCTGGGGAGTAGGACAGGCAAGCGGCCCACTGCTGACTTCGACACCGAAAAGGGGGACTACCAAGTAAGGACAGGGGAGCATTTGGCCTACCGCTACGAGGTGCTTTCCCTGCTCGGCAAAGGCTCTTTCGGAGTGGTCGTAAAGTGCTTCGACCACAAACGACACGAAGAAGTAGCAGTGAAGATCATAAAAAGCAAAAAGATATTCCATCAGCAAGGCGCAGTGGAGGTAAAAGTGCTGCAAACCCTGAGAGACTATAACAAGGACGGGTCTGTGCCAGTGGTGACGGTGAAGGCTTCCTTCCTATTCAGGAAGCACCTCTGCATAGCCTTTGAAATGCTGAGTAGGAGTTTGTATGAGTTTATGAAGATTAACAGGTTTCGGGGACTGCCGATGAGTTTGGCGAGGAAGTTTGCGTTGCAGATTTTGCATGCGCTCAGCTTTATTCGCCTGCATCATATTATTCACTGCGATTTGAAGCCGGAGAACATCCTGCTCCGTACAGAGTCCAAAGCCAGTCTCAAACTCATCGACTTCGGGTCTTCCTGCCTCGACACTGCCCGGGTGTATTCCTACATCCAAAGCCGGTTCTACAGGGCTCCCGAGATCATCCTAGGCGTCAGCTACTCTGCAGCCATCGACATGTGGTCATTCGGCTGTGTGCTGGTTGAGATGGTCAGTGGAGTGCCGGCCTTCACAGGGGAAAACGAAAGGGACCAGTTGGCGCTTTATATGGAAGCATTGGGACCGCCGCCGACCAGTCTATTGCTGCAAAGCGCCAAACACTCTCTGTACTTCTCTGCCACCTTTTCACCGAAAATCTGCCCTGACAATAAGGGCAAAGTGCACTATCCAGGGACCAAGCCACTGGCGCAACTTGTGGGAGTGTCCGACCCTCTGTTCATCGACCTGGCAAGTCGCTGCATGGACTGGAGTCCCGCCACACGATTAACACCTGAGCAAGCACTCGCCCACCCCTGGATCTCTCAAATCCAGTAGGACACTAATTGAGCTAAGTCGTCTGCGTGCGAGGCAGCGGCGCAGTCTTCAGCACCTGCACATGCGAAGCCAAGTCAGCCACGTCTTCCTTCAAGTCGCTCATATCCTCTAGAATTACGTCCATATGTCGCTCCAGCTCCTTTTCCAGGGCTAAGTAGTCCTCTGTGCTGGCCTTGTGGGAGGGCAGTTGGGCGGGGTCGAGGGAGTGGCGCTGCAGCTTCTCGATTTTGGCTTCGAGGAGACGGGTTTCAGCCATTACGTGGCTGAATTTGGCTATGTGGGAGCTACCTTCCTGCCATTCCCGGCTCTGATGCAGCTGTTTGGACAGGTTGTCGATAGAACGGCCCAGGTCTTGGTCCGTTTGCAGGGGAAACAGACTCGCAGGCGAAGCAGCTTTCAGCTCTACAGACTCCAGCCCCGGCGTAGGCGCCAAGGAAGCAGTTTTGCTGAGACGGAAGTCGGGACAGGCACTGCTGTTTTCAGAGTCCAGGGCAGGGACCGGCCTGACTTCGAAGTCGGTAGGCACTGGCTCCTTGAGGCAGTTCCCCATATTACAGGTGTAGACACTCTTGGGGGCTGAAAGGACTAGAGAAACGGAAGTTATAGATGGTGGGGCTATTTAGGCCTCTTTAGGCTTGGAATTGGCGACTGCATGAGCTGTTTATTGACAGTTTTCCCTAATTCCTCAAAACGAATTGGGGGTGCTCGGCAATTTGTGACTGTTTGAGAGGCTTAGGATACATTTCGGCCGCAGTGTAACTCCTGCTTCTGGGAGATTTCCCTTATTACGGTCCAAGTCAAAGCAGCTAAAACCAGCCACAGCGGCAATTAGACGCAAATCCCAGTCCCTAAATTCCCTACAAAATCGCTAAATCCGACTCCTAGCCAGTCTCTACATTTGTAGAGACAACGATCTCTAAGCCTAGCTACCGTTTAGTTGAGCTGCCATGGACTTTAGTAGGGCAGCTCGACTGGCAGCGCTCTGCTTTGGCTTGGGCTTGCTGCCGCCCAGGCCTTTCTGGAATGCTTGTTTGCGCTGGTCGTACGCCTCTTTCTCCTTGGAATCTTGCGAGGTTGGAGCCTCTCCAATTGCATCTTTGAGCATGGCTTCCTGATAAAGCTGTCGCTGTTCCCCCCTGCGAGCAAGCACGGACTGTCGCTTTTCCTCCTCCTCCCGCTTCCTCTGCAGCCCCAGGTCCGCATTGAGCTCCTCCAGTTTCTTCGCAGCCTCTTCATCAGCTCTACTGCGCAGTGCAGTGTCTCGCTGATTAGCGCGCTTCTCAATCTGGCCTGTCCGCTCCCGCTGTTCCTTCTGATTCAGTCGTTTCTTGGGGTTGCCAGATTCGCCGCCTCTGAGGTTGCGCTCGTCGGAGATGTCGTAGCTGAGGCTCTCCATGCTCTGCTCTGGCTCCATCCCCCGAGAGAACTATTTATAATGGGATTCCGGATTTGTGGGATGTGCGCAAATCACCTCGCTGAGTAGGCGTTGCAATAGTGAGGAAGTCAGTGTGTTGGGATGTGGGAAAGCGGCTTAGAGAGTGGTATTAGCAGGACTGCTACTCAAAGGGTAGGCAGTCAGTTTCCCACGCAGGGAGTTGCAGCTAGACTTCCTAGCGATAGACAAACCTGCCTGGCCAGTCCCGGTGTACTGATTGAGACTTCGGTCCTACAGCGACCCGCCCATAATAGTTCATGGAGAGCGCTTCTTTAGTCCTGCAGCCCCAAGACAAACTCCTCATCGACCCCCGCATTAGTCCCAACACCACTCTGTCCCTGCAGAACCCCTGGCCCAAAAGCATCGCTTTCAAGGTAATTCCCAACTCAGCTGAAGACCAATGCGCCCGAAGCCTACGTCGTGCGTCCGAACCAAGGCATCCTCAAAGCCAGCGAAACCATGCAAGTCACCATTTCCCTCAAAGGCAAGGTCCCTGAAGGGGTCAAACCACATAGATTCTCCGTGCAAACCGCACTCACCAACTTGGACCCCAGTGACATGCAGGGACAACTCGACCTGTGGAAGAATGCGGCCGTGGTGAAGAATCAGACTGTGCTCACTGTGGTGTTCGCAGGGCAAGACAGTGGCAAAGAGGAAGGCAAGGCGGACAGCAGCAAGGAAGATCCAATGTTGGTGTCGATTATGCCCAATGAAGAGGTCAAAGCGGAGATTCTGAAGCAGAGTGTCTATCAGACTGCTGTAGGGGGCATTCCGCCTGCGGTGGCTCAGCCGCAGCTTGAGACTCCGCAAGTAACAGCTAGTCCTCAGGGCGGGAAAGTGAAGGAGAAGGCAGGGTGGACGATGTCCCACGTGGCGCTACTGGTCGTGGCAGTGATAGTAGCGTTGAAGGTGACCATGATGGTCTTTGGCGAGTAGGTAAGAAAGAATGGCAATAAAGCGCACCTGTGAAAGGCACTGGACTGGTTCAGTGCTCTCCTTGCGGTGCCGACAGCCACGGACTCGCCTCAGCGTTTCCCACATCTCTCTAGGTAATCCCAGTTCTTGGCCTGCAGACCTTCCCTTAGCCTGGCTTTCCTGCGGATGTGAATAGAAAGGGTCAGAAGTTACTTCTAACTAGGCAATTGGGAAATCGCAGAGACTCCCAGTCCTTCTCCAATACTAATGCAAAGGGACGACACCGGGCTGTACGAGCGTATCGCCTTCATTTCTCTGCTGGCCCTGAATGCGCCGATCTTCCTGTTCGCTCTGCTGCGCATTTACCAGCACTCCCGCGCTCCGCGTCCCTACGTCCCTGTGCTGGTCTTCTACTGCATCCTCGGCTTCCTGCTCCTTGCACGAATCGTCTACTTCTTGGACGTATTTCTGCACTTCCGCCCCAGCATCTACTCCGCCCTCGACCTCCTCCCCGTCTCCCTCATCTTCTGCGCAGGCTCAGTGGTAGCCTACCTGTGGTAACCAACACCCAGGAGCGAAATAAGTCTGCGTTTCAAAGGCTTCGAGGAAACCGGAGGCAAAGTGCGCTGTTTAGTGCTCACAGCAGTGCTAAACGCCCTCGTCATTCTGTCCTTTATAGTCGTTTTCACTGTTTGTTGGCTCTACTCCCGGCCCGACACCACGCGGTACATCCGCATTTTGGATGTTTTCTTCTGTGTGATCACTGCGACTGCGCTGTTTGTGACGGGGAAGAGCGTTTCCACTGCCATTCTGAGCACGCTGCACAGGCAGACGCCGCTGAGAGTAAGGGCTAGCTAGATCCGGGCGGTGAAGTATGTCAGCACTGCGGCGCTCTGCCTGCGCGCCATCACGAACGTGCTTTTCTTATCATTTGAAGCGAGTTTATTCAGTCTGCAAGGCCAAATGCCAGGCAGTTGCTGGGCCCTCGTGGTCTTTACCTTCTACTTCCTCTTCGAAACAGTGCTAATGCTGACCTTCCTGATGCTAATATACGCACAAATGAGGCAGAGACGGAGCGACCAGAAGCTTTTGACCCACCAAACCACTATTAGCGACACGTCTAGTTCGACTTTTAGTGTGTCGAAAGTGTTTAATTGCGCTGCGTAGCTAATTGAGCTGAAATTAAGGCTTGAAACAGTGGTTTGGACTGGAATTTAGTAGGAAAGGGGCTTGATGGTGGGAAATAGTATGGACGACGAGTACAGAGGCGAGGACAGTGCTGGCGAAGGTGTGAAGTGGTCGTGGTGGATGTACCTACATATGTGGCTGCTGCGGCCGCTTTACAGAGGCCTGCTCTTTGGCATGGGCCACTACCTGAGCTACCGTCTCATCGGTCCCTATATCTCTCGCCAGTTCGCCATCAAGTCTGCTTAGATAGGACTAATATAAGGATGCTGGCTGCTGGCCTCGTCCGCTCTTTCCGTCGCCGAGCGTTCTTTCTCAAGAAGGAGTGGTACCAAAGGCCTAGTCGGACTTTGCCATTGGCACTCGCCAGCCTTGCCCTCGGGTACCAGTACTACCTCTGGACCAAGCGACAGCCGCAGACCGACTCCGCTATATCCGAGCTTTCACTGAGGTTCAAGTCAGAACCCCAGAAGGTAGTGACAGCCTCGGAAGTGCTGGAGCGCTATGCTCAGAATGGAAGCCACAGTGGGAGGGTGCCGAGAGCTGTGCTGTTCCCCACTACCCACGAAGACACTGAGCAAATGGTCAAAATGTGCTATCGCTACAAAGTCCCCTTTTTGCCGTACGGCCGCGGCAATAGTGTCCGGGGCGGGAACGTCCTGTCCAAATCCGGAGTAGTGCTAAACCTGAGTCAACTAAAGCGAGTCAAAGTTGAACCCGGGAATTTGAGCTGCGTAGCTGAAGCAGGCGCCACCATATCCGAGCTAAACGCCCAATTAGAGCCCCTGGGCCTTTGGATCCCCTTCGAAGAGTACACAGACTGGACTGTCGGCGGCCTGGCTGCTATCAACGCGGCCTCCCAGTACTCGCAGTATGAGCGGTTTGGGGGACATGTGATGTCGCTGCATGTGGTTTTGCCCAGTGGGAAGAGTGTGAAGACCAAGAATAGGAACCAGTATGGACGAGCAGGGTACAATTTGAATGAGGTGTTTGTGGGCAGTGAGGGCACGTTGGGGGTCATCACGAAATTGGCATTGAAGCTGCAAAAGCGGCCGACGAAAATCGCCTACCGAGCCAAGTTAGGCATTTCTCTCCAAGAAGCCACACATGAAGCCCAGCGAATGCACCAAAGCGGGTCCTTAGCGGAAGAAATCGAGCTGCTCCCCAACGGCACCGCTAACCTCTACATCAGTCTCGAAGAAGCCGCAGGCAGGGCACTGGCTGGATGGGTGTGGAGCAGTCGAGGGAAAATGCACAACTTGCCTGCCGCCCACTCTGCCTTTGCTAGTATCGGCGTCCCTCTGCCTAGACTGGATCAAACTCTCACGGATTCCTTACGGATTCTACAGCAATCCGCTCTGCCTTACCAGCTCCGCTGCACTCCTTCCCGGGGCGAAATCCTCGTAGAGCTGCCCAACCCTTCCCAAGACCCGATCTTCCACGACCAAGCGGAGCAGCTGCTGATAATGCTCGCAGACCGGGCGATCCTGAAGGAAGGCTCCTGTGCCGTCAACCACGGTGTGGGGGCGGATCTGATGAAGCTGCTGGAAAGTGACGTGGGCGCGAACTCTGTAGCCCTGCAGAGACAGCTGAAAAGCAGCTTCGACCCATATGGACTGTGCAACCCTGGGAAAGTGCTGCCTGGGATGGAGACGCCTGGGTCGTTTGTAGGACTGCTGTATATGAAGATGAAGCAGTTTTGGCTGGAGTAGGTAAATGGCAAGGTGGAAACAACCACTCAATCAAGCCGCATTGCCATACAAACCTGCACTATCTAAACTGCACAGCAGTGATGCACAGCGGACACACCGCATTATGCCGCACCCACTCCTTTATACACTTCGGGTGAAACAGGTGTCCGCAGTCCAGGCGAGACGTGGGGCAGCCCACAGTGAAGTCCTCACAGCAGATGCAGCACACTTCCCCCACTTCTGTCTCCTCAGCAGGACTGCGCTTAATTCGTCTTCTCTGACTGGCGGGTAGGCCCCTAGGCGCGTAGCCCACTTCTTCGTATATAGCGAGTAGGGCTGAAAAGGAGACGGACTTGGGGTGGAATTTGGGCCAGACGTGGTCACTAAAGCGCTGCATTGCGATGTATCCCAAAGCACACCTCAGCCGATCCAAGACCTGTCCAGCCCGATTCAGCTCTTGTCGCAGGCCTAACAGCAGTCCTTCCAGCCGCCTCACACTGTCCTTCAAGGCCTTATTCCTGCGACGAGGGCCGCTCTCAGGCACAGCGGCCGGCTCTGTGAAAGTGTGGAACTCGGGCAATTGGTCTGCACCTTCCACGGCTTCGAAGAGGTGGGCGAGCACTTCCACTTGGTCGAGTTTGACCTCGTACTGAGCCTTCACGTAGGGGAATGTCTGAGTGGGGAGTACGCTTCTCAGGCGTTTGTTCGCTTCTTCGAGGTGGGCGTTCTCCTCAGATATTTCTTTCAGGGGACGTTTCTTGGCCTTGGGAAGCTTGGCAGCAGGCGACTTGTCCCTGCGGACTGAGACAGGCAGCGGGGCAGGACTGCAGGACTTGGGGTAGTGGGCTGAGTGTATGCGCGAATGCCCTAGCGCCCTATTTCTCTGCATATTAGAATTTCAGCACTGCGCACTATTAGCAGACTTTCAAAGGAGTTTTGGGGATACGGATAGAAAGTAGGTATAATAGAGAATGGAGACTTTTGGTGGACTCATATAGCCAAATAGCAATAAATCGCCGATTTCTTACTCTAAATACGCACTTTAATCGCCTTTTTTGCTGCATTATTACCTCCATTCAGTCCGATTTTAAGCCAAAGTCCAGTTTTCCTCTGTGTTTCCCTAAATTACCGCCCTATCTAGTCTACGAGCATTTTCCTCAGTCTCAGCACGAACGGATTCCTCTTCTGCACCAAATAATCGACTTCCCGCAGCGAAGCCGACTCCTCCTTCAGCTGCCAGCTACTCGCATATGTCACAAAACTGCAGTCCTGGAAGTTCTCCACCTCTTCCGCCAGTATAACCGCCCAATTCAGTACCGAATGCACAGCTTCCGTGCGTTTAAATGGGTCCGGGTAGTCGATGCTGGCCATTACGTAGGCACAGCCGTTGTCCAGGTAGCGTAAACTGTCCGCGAAGATTATGTCTCGGACGGAAAGTGGCCAGGGCATAGTCACTTTCTGGTAAATTACCTGGTAGTTGCCCAAGTTCCGCAGTACTTTGGCTTCGATTATAGGGTCGTTCCAGGATTTGGTGTTTTCGACGTTGCGGACGTAGGAAATTATCTTCATGGGCGGGACTGCGATTTTGCCTTGGCGGCGGTAGACGTGACTATCAGGGTATTTGGTGTTTCGCAGGATTTCTGTGTCTTCTAAGTGCTCGACTAGCTCCCAGCCAATAGGATTTTTAAGCGTCTTTTGGGCGGTGTCGAAGGCGATGTCGGTCACTTGCTTGCAAATAGCTTTTAAAGCTTCGTCTGAGGTAGAGAAAAGGCGCAAAACTGGACGAGGAAAGGCGAGTCTTAGCATATTACCAAGTTAGTGGCTACTATGGCTCCTCACTAGGCACTAAGTTGGCTTAGAATGCAGGTTTATGAGGGGAATTGGAGTGAAAAAGGCTGCGATTTGCAGGGATATAGGTTTTCTCTTTTGAATTTTACGATTTCAAGTCGATTGCAGGCGAAATTTCGCGTGAATTTGGAAAAAACCAAGATTTGAAGTGAAATTCAGACAGTACTCGTTGAGTGAAGTAAGAAAGCAGTGCTCTTTTGGTCTCTTAGTGCTGGTTTGAGGCCAAATAGGCAATTTTAAGCTATATTTGCTATCGATTCTTAGCGAATTATCGAGCTTTGGGCGTAGACGCTCAAACCTCCAAGCAGCGTCTTTATCCCCTTCCTTCTGACGAGAAGAAGGAAACACACGACTTCTAGGCTAAAGCCGCCTTTTCACCAGGGGCTGTGCCGGGCTGTGTCCAGTAGCCGGGTAACGCTTTCATATATATAGACTCCTACGGTTTCACTAGTATGGGCGCAGGACTGTGTAGGTCTAATGTCTCTCCTAGCCGCCCCGAGCCTTTCCCCGCTTTGCCCAGTGCAGCACCAGGCGTAAAAGTCCCTTTGGCTTTTCACTGAATAAATTCCCGCCTATATCCCCTTCCTTCCTTGGAGCTTGGGCTTAGCCAGCCGAGCAGTGGTGGAAGTCAGCAAAGGAAAAAGGGCAGTGTCAGTGGTGCCTACCATCTTAAGTCCAGCCACACCCGTGTCTATTCGCTCAGTTTCCTCACAGCTAAGTCCGCTTCCCTCTGTCCTTTGCTCTGTCTTCGCCTGCTTCCTGCCTTTTCCCATGACTCTTTGCACCGATTTCCGCGGAAACTGAGAAAGAGTGAGCAAGACATCAACTTCGCTGGCAACTTATCCCGCCTTGGATCTATGGAAAGGAGTGCATTTCAGCTGGTTCTGGCACCTGCTTGGTATCCTGCTCCAGTTGAAGTATATATAGCGCTCACACTTCACCATAATTCACGATGACGAGGCATGTCACTAGCGAATAAATTCCGCATGGCAGCTCTGCGGCCTTGATGCGGGTGGGCTTGGGGAGAGAGGGAAACGCTGGAACAGTGCAAATGAGCCAAAGCAAGAGATTGGTTAGGGCTATAAGACTGACATTAGTCTTCGGTAGTCGGTTTCTGGGAGGATGTTGATCATAGAGGTCAGGGGAGTGATGGAGAAGCGGGGCTTGGGCCCCTTGCGTCGATGACATCTGAGATGGTTCTTGAGCACGTGACTATAGCCGAACGAACGCGAGCAGAAGGGACAGACGAAGGCCTTGACTCGCTGGTGGAAGCACGTCATGTGTCTGTGCAGGTTATAAGGACTGCTGAGAGTCTTCCCACACTCTGCCACCTTGCAGCGGTACCGCATATTATTAGCGCTCCCGTCCATCTTTGTGACCTTCGACAAGTGACATAGGCGTAACGCTGTAAATGGCGCTGGAGGTGCAGAGTCCGCCCAAGGCCGGTCCCAAGCCTCCTGCTCGCCCTCTAGTCAACGACCAGCAGTGGTCGCAGGCTTTCTGGGGCATTCTGGAGAACAAGGTCATGTGTTTGTTCGCGTGCTGTGTGCCGCTTGGGTGTGTGTGCATGCAGGCGGCGGATGCAAAGCTCACGCACCCTAATGAGTCCAACAGCCACCTAATCGCCTGCCTCCTCGGCTGCTGCTGTGGCTGCTTCGGCATGGCGTACAATCGCAAGATGCTTCGAGACCAGCGCAGCATCGACGGGTCCTACTGCCTGGACCTGCTGTGTCTCTGCCTCTGTCCACTCTGCAGTGTCACCCAGGAATGGCGGGAGACTATGTACACCGTCAAGCTCGACCCGAAGACTGAAACTATTTGCTCAGTTTGGAGCAAAGTGCCTAGGAAGTAGAATAAATTCTGGGAATCGCAGCGGGGCAGCCTTTTCAGCTACCTTTGGCTTGATACATGTACGCCCAAAGCTACTCAAAGCACTGGCCAGGTGTGAGGCTTTAGCTGAGCTGCCAGTATGCGCTTTAGGCAGTGTTTCCGCAGGGAGCCCCTGCTGTTTGGCAGCAAAACAGGCGCATTGCGTAACGCCCATTTTTGCGAGTGCAGCGACAGCAATGCACTAACTAGTGTCCAGAAGGCCTACAATAGCGTCATTTCCCTATCAAACGACTCACTCCACCTGTATTTAGAGTCACTGCTTCCCTCTTCCCGCTCACCCTTCCGCCAGTCCATCCTCTACACATTTGAAAGAAAACCGCTGTAACTAGAAATGGGCTGCGGTCGTACTCGTCCTGTAGTGGTCGACCCCGAGCCTGCACTCACCACTGGAGTCTCAGCATGGACCTTCGTGCACCAGAGAACTGGCACAGTCGAGCAATCTTACGAACTTCTGGAATCGCTGGGGAGAGGCGCTTTCGCCGAAGTCCGGAAAGCGGTTTTCAAGCCTACAAACGACTTCCGCGCCATCAAAATCATCCACAAAATAGGCCTGGCGGTGGAGGGATTCGACCCGAAACACCAACTCAGGGAATTGAAAGTCCTCAAGGAATTGGACCACCCCAATATACTCAGAGTCTATGAACTGATTGAGGACCCGCAGAGGTACTTTTTGGTGATGGAGTACTGTCAGGGTGGGGACTTGTTTTCCAGACTGCTGGGAGTGAAGCAGTTTACAGAGGTGCAGGCAGGGCGAATCATGTATCAGTTGCTTTCCGCGGTTACCTACTGCCACCAAAGATTCGTCATTCACCGAGACTTAAAGCCGGAAAACCTGCTATTGGAAAGCAAAGGAGCCGATTTAACGCTAAAAGTCGCCGATTTCGGCAGCTCCGCATTCCTCGACCCGAAAAAGAAGCTGAACGGCATCCATGGCTCTGCCTACTATGTCGCTCCGGAAGTGCTCGAAGAGAGCTACAACGAGAAGTGCGACCTGTGGAGTTGCGGCATCATCATGTACATCCTCATGACCGGCAAAGCGCCATATGGAGGTAAGAATGAGCGGGAAATCCTAAGTGCAGTGACTGCAGGGGAGTTGGACTTGAGTGGGTTGGGGAGACTGGCATTGGATGCGAGGGATTTGATTACGCAGTGTTTAGTGAGGAATCCAAGAGTAAGGATATCTGCAACTGGGGCTTTGGCGCATCCCTTCATTGTTAGGTGCAAAGCGGCAGAGCCGGAGTCGGGGGCAGTGTTGGGGACTGTGATGGACCAGTTGCGGGCTTTTCACTGCGCTTCCAAGCTGAAAGATGCAGTGCACACCTTTATCGCCACGCAGATTATCACACAGGCGGAGATGAGTGAGCTGCGCACAGCCTTCCAGGCTATTGACAAGAATGGGGATGGCCAGATAAGCCGGGAGGAACTACTTGAAAAGTACCAGTCCAGGATGGCGCCAGGCACTGCTGAGCAGGACGTCCGCCAAATAATGTCCAAAGTCGACACTAACAACAGCGGCTTCCTCGATTACAGCGAATTCCTGCATGCCAGTTTAGACCAGGCGAAGCACCTTTCCCAGAAGAACCTGAGAGCTGCATTTGCACTGTTTGACACTGACGGAAACGGGAAAATATCCTGCGAAGAGCTGAAGACGATGATGATGGAGGGAAAGGGGGAGAAGGGCTGGAAAGAGGTCGTTCGAGAGGTCGATCAGAATGGAGACGGGGAAATCGACTTGAGGGAGTTCGAGCAGTTGGTGATGGAGCGTATCTAAATAAGCACTTAGTGGGTCTGAATCAGTATAGGAAACCTCGCTCTTACACAGTAGTGCCAACTCCCCTCCCAGTCCAAACAGCCACCAATATGGACAAAAGTCTAAGCGCTCTGTCCTTCGCCCAAATTCAACCCTTCGTGTGCGAGCTGCACCCGGCAGTCCCCCTGCAGCTCCTACAGCTCCTCGAAGGCAAGGACGAGGGCAGACGCTTAGCCGCCCTGCTGATCGGCACAGCCATGGAAGGACTCGTGGAGGCGAAGTCCTGCATTCCCTTCTACTTCCAGGTGCAGCAGAGCAAACTGGTGTTTAAGTTGTCGTCGCTTGGGGAGTTGGTGGAGTTGGTGAGGGAGGCGCAGCCGAAACATACGGTTGTGGGGGTGTATGTCAGTGGGGAGGTCGACACTGCGGCGGTCAACTTGTGGGGCAAGGTGAAAAGCCAGCACAAAGGCGCCCAGGCCCTACTAACCCTACAAGTAGCCGCAGAAGTCGAATTCCGCTGTCTGCGAACCAGTACTTTCCCTCAATACCGGCTCGCCTTCCTCCAAGAAGTACCAATAACCCTGCAAACCCGCCAACTCGCCCACATCCAGCCCGTCCAAAGACTCTCCCAATCCATCCAAACCCTCAAAGACCAGCTAAAACAGTGCCAAAGCTACCTCCTTAGCCAGCGAAACGACCCCGCTGCCCTCAAATTGCTGCTCAGGTGCGCAAAAGTGATGCGTGCGCCTAGAGATTGTGGGGAGGAAAGCGATGTTGAACTGGTGAAGTACTTGTCGGAGTGCGTCAAGGTGCAGTTGCACGTGTCGGATGTGACAAACGCGCAGCTTTAGATAAGGTAAAGGGAAGTATAGGGGGAATAAGCGCTGATTAGGGGTTAAATTAGCTTGAGACGCTGGAAAGATTGGTAGAACATGCAAATTGCTCGCCTTCGCACCCACTTGCAGTCAGAGTCGCACCTCCACCGGCCGCAAAGTCCGCAAAAGCGGTCTTTGCTGTGCAGGATCCAGCCTTCCGGCCTGCGCTCATGCACCCCTTTCTGCCCAATGCACAGCCAATTCCCTTGGTACTCAACCGGCGGACAGCGGAAGTAGTCACTAACCGGCAACTTGTCTATCAAAACACAGTCCTCAGAGTCCAAAGCCTGAACCCGGATCTCATTGCAGGCCCCTGTGACCGCAGACCCCCCTCCAATCACAAGGATTTCGCCTGCTTGCAAGGGTGTTAGGCACAGATTTTGGGTGTTGTACAGTAGGTGAAAAGGCAGCAGTCGCCAATTGGTCCCATCAAACCGCTCAATTGACCTGGAAGTGTTATCGCCGAGGGCGAAAATAGCAGTAGAAGTGGCGACACTGGAAAATCCAGAGCGCGATTCGACCATATCCGCCTCTTTTGTCCATTTCCGCCCATTAAAGCTTTCACAAGTCCTCAATTTCACCAATTGATGTGTATATCCGCCCATCAGGAACGTCTTTTCCTGGAATTTCACCCCACTATGGAACTTCCTGCCCTGTATCAACCTCGGAATTCCCTGTATTTGCATAGTATTGCTGTGAAGAAGCAGGGCTTCTCCTTCTGGAGAGTCGAATCCGGTGATTAGGTAGGAAAAGGCGGTCCAAGGGGTGATTACGCAGTTGTTTACGAAGCGGCGGTCGCGGATTTGCCGGATTTTCCCTGTGCGCAGGTCGTAAATGTCCACTTGGGAGGTGCTGATTCGGACTAAGGTTGTCATTATAGCGCTTTTTTGCAGAGAAAACGCATTTTTGGCTGAGATTAGTGGGAAGTTGGGGATTTCTGCCACAGAAGTTGCATTTGCTTCAATTTTCAGCGATTTCACCCAAAAATCTACTAAAATTGTCTTTTGCAGATCCAAACATTCATATATTTTTCCATCCCCCCAAACAGCCTCAACCCTCCCACCGCTTTTCTAGTGTCCCTAGCAAATCCTCCACTGCCAATGCTGTAGCAGAGTGGCACAGGGAGAGATTTTGTCTATATGGAAAATATAGAATTGGGAGATGCTCACCTGGAATCGCAGCTTTGTGCAAGGGATTTATTGTGAAATTGGAACTTGTGCATGCATTACAGCGGGAGAACGACTAAAATGCATTATTTCACGAAATTGTCTATATGTATGCTTTTGGCTGAGTGTGTGTAGACTTGAATTCACTCATTTGGTCGACTCAGTGTCAGACAGTTCTCAATCGAGAGCGATTTAGAGGATTTGGCCGGGGCATAGGGAGGTAATATAGACTTCATAATAACCATGAATCCTGGACAGTTCCCACCTCAGAAGTTTGGCCAACCCCAAGGTGGAATGGGCCCGCCTATGGGAGGAACGGGCCAACCACCGATGGGTTTCCCCGGTCCTTCGAATCCACCAGCTTTTCCAGGAGCGCCTTCGGGAGCTCCTCAATTCGGCCCGCCTAAAGCCGGCTTTCCACCTGGGCAAGGTGGGCCAGGCGGACCTCCATCCTTCGCTCCCCCTCCACAAGGAGCCCCAGGCTTCGGACCCCCTCCACAAGGAGCCCCAGGCTTCGGACCCCCTAAACCCGGCTTTCCAGCTGGACCTCCAGGTCAAGGTGCGCCTGGCAATTTCGGCCAAGGCGGACCCCCGAAACTGGGCCCGCCTAACATGCAGTCTGGTCCTATGATGCAGCAAGGACAAGGTGGTCCGCCTAACTTCCCACCTCAAGGGATGCAGGCTGGACCTCAAGGGATGCAGGCTGGACCTCAAGGGATGCAGGCTGGACCTCCAGGGATGCAGGGTGGACCTCAAGGGATGCAAGGTGGACCTCAAGGGATGCAGGGTGGACCTCCAGGAATGCAGGGTGGACCACCAGGCGGTCCGCCTAAACTCGGTATGGGTCCAGGTACAGGTCAAATGCCGCCTGGCGGCGGTTTCCCCCAGGGCGGCCCCCCGAAAATGGGCGGGCCTGGAATGATGCCATCTGGACAACCAGGTCCAAATCCTATGATGAACCCAGGTCCGCCTGGTCCGCAAGGTCAGCCTGGAATGATGAACCCAGGTCAAGGTGGTAACTTTGGACCTCAAGGGATGCAGGGTGGACCTCAAGGGATGCAGGGTGGACCTCAAGGGATGCAGGCTGGACCTCCAGGGATGCAGGCTGGACCTCCAGGGATGCAAGCTGGACCTTCAGGCGGTCCGTCTAAGTTCGGAATGGGTCCAGGTCCAGGTCAAATGCCGCCTGTCGGCCCCCCGAAAATGGGCGTGCCTGGACAGCCAGGTCAGCCTGGAATGATGAACCCAGGTCAGCCTGGAATGATGCAGCAAGGACCAGGTGGTAACTTTGGACCTCAAGGCGGGATGCAGGGTGGACCTCAAGGCGGAATGCAGGGTGGACCTCAAGGCGGGATGCAGGGTGGACCTCAAGGCGGAATGCAGGGTGGACCTCAAGGCGGGATGCAGGGTGGCCCAGGTCAAATGCCACCCGGTCCCCCGAAAATGGGTCCATCTGGAATGCCTGGACAGCCTGGTCCGCCACCTATCCAGGGAGGTTTCGGACAGCAAGGACCAGGTGGTAACTTTGGACCTCAAGGCGGGATGCAGGGTGGACCTCAAGGCGGAATGCAGGGTGGACCTCAAGGTGGTATGCCGGGTGGATTTCAAGGCGGTATGCCGGGTGGACCTCAAGGTGGAATGCCGGGTGGACCTCAAGGTGGAATGCCGGGTGGACCTCAAGGTGGAATGCCTGGTGGACCTCAAGGCGGGATGCAGGGTGGCCCAGGTCAGATGCCACCCGGTCCCCCGAAAATGGGTCCATCTGGAATGCCTGGACAGCCAGGTCAAGGACCTATGATGAACCCAGGTCAGCCTGGAATGATGCAGCAAGGTCCAGGTCCCCAAGCAGGTTTTGGACCTCCAGGCGGTCTACCTAAAGCCGGCTTTCCACCTGGCCCTCCAGGTCAGATGCCAACTGGCCCTGGAATGATGCCGCCAGGTAAATTCGGACCTCCACCGATGCAGGGTGGACAGCCAAGTGGTCCTCAGACTGGAATGATGCCGCCAGGTAAATTCGGACCTCCACCGATGCAGGGTGGACAGCCAAGTGGTCCTCAGACTGGAATGATGCCGCCGGGTGGACAGCCAAGTGGTCCTCAGACTGGAATGATGCAGGGTCCAGGTTATGGGCCGCAAGGACCTCAACAAGTAATCGGGGGACCACCTCAGATGCAACAAGGACAGCTCGGACAGCCAGGACAACAGAAATTCGGACCTCCTCCACAACAATACCAACCTCCTAACGTCCAGCCTCCCTCGCAATATAACCAGCCTTCTGCTGGTCCGCCAGCGCAGCCTCAGTATAACCCATATCCACCGCAACCGAATCCTCCCTATTCGCAGTACCAACAACCAGCAGCTCCACCTATGCAGACCGTCATGCTTTGGTGTCCCTGCTGCAGACAGCAGTTACCGGATAACAACTTCTACCGTGATGTAAAGTGTGGAGATCACGCTGACCCTGTATGCTATGGGTGCATCAGTAGAGCTGGGATGACCGCCTGTCCGGCCTGTCAACGCACTTACTCGGGCAATGAGAGGGAAATGCTGCAAATTTACATCTCCAGTCTAACTTAGGAATAGAACTAATCTTAGCGAAAAGCAACAAATAGGCCGCATTGACTGTTTCCAACGCGAGCAGGTCATAGTTCCCTATGGCCACAGAATATAATTCACTGTAGTCCCCCTTCTAATGCATTTCAGCAGACTGTAAAAAGATGTCCGAAAGGTCGCTTTCGCCGCTGTCCTTCAGAGCAGAGTCCCGATTGTCTCTGCTTTCCGCCGAAGGAAGTGGGCCAGGACCAATTCCAGCCCTAGTGGAAGACAGCCTTTCCTCCTTCTCCCCACCACGGCACCGCAGACCCCGCACCCAAGTCTCTCACGACGCGGGCTCCACCTGCAGCTCCCAGCTCAAGCGCAGCCCCAGCGAAACTCGCTTCCCCGGCCACTTGAACCCTACAGAGCGGCTTTCCACGCTCTACACCACCAGTTCCTTCTTCGACTCCAGAACTATCGCACACCCTGTCTTCGGCGGCTCGCATAGCGAAGCGGCGGAAAGCAGCACTTTCGACAACTTCAGATATGAGCAATCGGTACGTGCTAGTGGACACTGGACGTTGGGGCTCTACCCTGTGCGGGCCTTCTGTGCGAATTGCAAAATGGAGGTAGGGACGCTGGTCACTACCCGCCAGCCTCAGCGTTTGCCCGCAATTCTGGCCTTTTTGGACGATTTCGTGCACTGCTGCAGACACAGAGCGGACAGCGAAGGCCAGGAAATCGTTCACTCCTGTGCCAGTTGCAAGCGAATTCTGGCTAGAGTGATCCTGGAGTAGCTGTAGTTCTGCCATAATGAGCTCTCTTGGCAAAGTCCTTCCTGTGCAAGAAGCACTGCTCACTGCCCCGGACGACCCTGAGGATGGACGACTTGGCTCCTCCAGAGTCTTGATCAATTCTCTCTTCCCTGAAACTCGCAGCAAAGCCAAGTCCCTGTGGCGCAGAGCCTTCTTCAAAATCAAAGCGAGACGCGCCCTCGCCCGAGTGAACGAAGAACTCCTGCTCTACGGGACTACCAACGACTTCACAGACTCGAACTGCCAATACAAGCCCAACATCAACGAAGTCATATCCAAGAAGGAAATGAAGCAGGAGAAGTTCCGCACTATTGTCCTGGATGAGGACCGGAATGTCCCGAAGTGGCTGATTCGCCCGGGGAGTGCTTTCAAGGTCTTCTGGAATGGAGTGGTTTCGCTGCTGTTGGCGTACACAGCCACTGTAATGCCGTGGAGAATCGCATTCGCTTCTTCCGTCTTTTGGGACCTGTGGACTGTATCGGATTTCTGCATCGACTTTCTCTTCTTCGTGGACTTAGTGGTCAACTTCCTCAGTATTCGCGTGAACCGCGACGGCTCTCACCAAGCCGACCCCAAGGCAATCGCTGTCGCCTACCTCAAGTCCTGGTTCATAGTGGACTTCATCTCCTGTCTGCCCTTTTCCCTACTGGACATGCTCGGCTCTGACAGTAGTGCTAAGACTAGTCGCTACAACAACCTTCTACGCCTCGCAAGACTTCCCCGGCTATACAAGTTGTTCCGAATTGCAAGGGTAATCAAGGCCTTCGACCACAACCACACTGAAGGCATGCTCGACCGGGTGCAGGACTTCTTCCAGATCAACTCCCGCCTGCTCAAATTGGTCAAATTCCTGCTTACAGCCTCGATTTGCGTGCACTTGAGTGCCTGTGTGTGGTACTTCGCCGCCAAAATCAGTGACTTGGGGCCGGACACGTGGGTGGTGAGGTGCGGATTTGCGAATGAGGACCCTTGGACTGTGTATTTGGCAGCGGTGTATTGGTCCATTACTACCTGTGTCACTGTGGGGTATGGGGATATTAATGCGTTCACTCAGTTGGAAATGACTATTGCGATTGTGTGGATGGTCATTGGAGTGGGGTTTTATAGCTTTACAATTGGATCGTTGAGCAGCTTTTTGACTTCGATTGATACGCGAGAGTCGGTTTTGGCGTCCAAAATGGCCGCAATCCACGAATTCGCGAAGGAAACGGGCATTTCCCGAAACGCAAAGGTGAAAATCCGGGACGCAGTGCGCTACTCCACCTACAAACTGGGAAACGTCTGGAGTGACAAGCACTCCCTCTTCCGCGAACTGCCCAAACAGCTGCAGTACGAAGTCGCCATGTCCATGTTCGGCGGCATCGCCAAGAACTTCCCTTTCTTCCTCAACAAGGACGCAGCTTTTGTGGTGTATGTGATGCCTTTGTTCAAGCCGCTGAGACTGCATGACTCGGAAGTGCTGTATAGAGAGGGGGAGTATGCGGACGAGGTGTTCTTTATACTGCAAGGAAGGGTGAACTTTGTGCTGCCTAGGACGGAAGTGGTGTACAAGTCCTTCTTGCGAGGGTCGTATATAGGCGAAGTGGAGGTGCTGCAGGAAACTACGAGGAAGAACACTGCTTTGTGCTTTGGCGACTGTGAGTTTTTAGTGCTGCACAGGCGAGATTTGAAGGACATTATCTACGAATTCCCAGCGGAAGGCAGATCTATGAAGGCTATAGCTCGGGAACGTGGGAAAAGGAACAAGCAGGCCTACTACGAAACCTCGGAACTGCTGAGACTGAAGCGAGCTATGGGGAATGTGCAGAGCTTGGCGGGACAGGACCGACTCTTTGTGCTGAAAGGAGAGGAAGAGGCGGAAGTAGCCACAATTGAGGACTTCTACGAGAGATTGAGGAAGACGGAAGGGGAACTGCAGAGCACGAGAGTGGCTATTGGAGGACTAACAAGGGCTGTGGAGGACCTGAGGAAGTCAGTAGTGGAGGACAAGCGACTGTAAGGCCGCCTAAGGTCCATAGTATGTC